>JACDJC010001831.1_pt1 | contig 18022 bp, 16 predicted proteins | sample 7454191 | NCBI WGS metagenome assembly JACDJC01 (sample SAMN14253291, study PRJNA609438) | sludge metagenome | isolation source: sludge after 25d culture with pyrite and EDTA | collected 2018-12-20 | reverse complement strand
GCCAGATCACGCCGTGCGTTCCGGCGCGCACCGAGCATCCGCGCGCTTCAGGCGCCCCGACCCCGATCGCCAGCGCCGGCAGCCGGGTCAGCGGCGGCGCCACCCGGGGCATCGGCAGCGACATCGGCAGCGACATCGGCATCGGCATCGGCATCGGCATCGGCATCGGCATTGACATTGACATTGACATCGCCAGTTGCGGCGACGTGCGCGTCTGCGCGGCGCATGCGCAGGCCCAGACGGCGCGCGCGGCGGATGCGCCACAGCCAGATGACCCAGCCCGACAAGCTGTACAGGACGAACAGGCTGAACAGCACCACCGGAGGGTCGCTCGACACGAAGACGAACCCGGCCACCACCACCAGCATCACCCAGCACGGCACGCTGCGCCCCAGGGCGAAGGACTTGCCACTGAAAAAGGGTGCGTTCGAAACCATGGCCACCCCGGCATACACCGTCAGGGTGAAGGCCACCCAGGGCACGACCCCGTCCGACAGGGACAGCTTGTTGTCCACCGACAGCCATACCAGCCCGGCCACCAGCGCCGCGGCCGCGGGGCTGGGCAGGCCCTGGAAGTACTGCTTGTCGATCTTGCCGATATTGGCGTTGAAGCGCGCCAGCCGCAGGGCGGCGCCCACCACGTACACGAAGGCGGCCAGCCAGCCCCAGCGCCCCAGGCCCTGCAGCGACCATTCATACATCACCAGCGCCGGGGCCATGCCGAACGAAATCATGTCGGCCAGCGAATCGTACTGCTCGCCAAAGGCGGACTGGGTATTGGTGAGTCGCGCCACGCGCCCGTCCATGCTGTCGAACACCATGGCCAGAAATATCGCAATGGCGGCGACCTCGAAATGCTGGTTCATGGCCTGCACGACGGCATAGAAACCGGCAAACAGGTTGGCCGTGGTAAAGGCGTTGGGCAGCAGATAAATGCTGCGACGGCGCTGCGGTTCGTCTGGCATGGGATCAAGCTGCGGTTGAATCATCGCGATCGGGTTCGGGCAGCTCGGCCAGGACCGTGGTGGTGGCCTTGACCTTGTCGCCGATGGCCACCCTGGGCCGGGCTCCTGGTGGCAAGTATACGTCCACGCGGGAGCCGAAGCGGATGAAGCCATAGCGCTGGCCGGCGTAGAGTTCCTGCCCGATGCGCACATGGCACAGGATGCGCCGGGCGACCAGGCCGGCCACCTGGACGGCCGTGATCGTCTGGCCGTCGGCGGTGCGCAGCACCATGGCGTTGCGCTCGTTTTCCAGCGAGGCCTTGTCCAGCGCCGCGTTGAAGTACTTGCCCGGGAAATAGTCGATGGACTGCACCTGACCATCCACGGGTGCGCGGTTCGAGTGCACGTTGAAGACGTTCATGAAGACGCTGATCTTCAGGGCCTGCCGGCCACCGGCATAAGGGTCGACGGCGTCCATGACACTGACGATGCGGCCATCGGCCGGGCACAGCACGATGCCGCGGCCTTCCGGCGCCTCGCGTGCGGGGTCGCGAAAGAACTGCAGCGCAAAGACGGTGAACAGCCAGAACGGGATGGAGGCCCAGGGCGACCACCACGTCAGCAACAGCGAAACGATAAGCCCCCCCGCCAGGATGGGCCAGCCCTCGCGGGCGATCAGGGGATGAGGATAGGGAGGAAATTTCATGTCAGCCCGAAGAATAACCCAATTCGGGCGCGGCAATCTCCGGCGGGTGCGTCGGCGACCCGGCCCGGGGGTGTCACCTGCAGGCCGGATCGCTGCGCGCCGCGCTGAAGATCCGACAACGGCCGGGGCGCCCCCCGCGCACACGGCCGCGTGCACATGGGGCGCCCCGAATCAGCCAAACGGGACACTGACCCTCAGTTCTTCGACTGATCCACCAGCTTGTTGGCGGCGATCCAGGGCATCATGGCGCGCAGCCGGGCCCCCACCTGCTCGACCTGCGATTCGGCGTTCAGGCGACGCCGCGAGGTCAGTTCCGGTGCACCGGCAGCATTTTCCAGTATGAAGTTCTTCGCATAGACACCCGACTGGATGTCGGCCAGGCAGCGGCGCATGGCGGCGCGCGTCTCGTCGGTGATGATGCGCGGGCCACTGACGTATTCGCCGTATTCCGCGTTGTTCGAGATCGAGTAGTTCATGTTGGCAATGCCGCCTTCGTAGATCAGGTCGACGATCAGCTTCAGTTCGTGCAGGCACTCGAAATAGGCCATTTCGGGGGCATAGCCCGCGTCGACCAGGGTCTGGAAACCGGCCTTGATGAGTTCGACGGTACCGCCGCACAGCACGGCCTGCTCGCCAAACAGGTCGGTCTCGGTTTCCTCGCGGAAATTGGTCTCGATGATGCCGGCACGCCCACCGCCATTGGCCATGGCGTAGGACAGGGCCAGATCGCGCGCCTTGCCGCTGACGTCCTGGTGCACGGCAATCAGCTGAGGCACGCCGCCCCCCTGGGTGTAGGTGCTGCGCACGGTGTGGCCGGGCGCCTTGGGCGCCACCATGATCACGTCAATGTCGGCACGCGGCACGACCTGGCCGTAATGCACATTGAAGCCGTGCGCAAAGGCCAGGGCCGCACCGGCCTTCAGGTTGCCGGCGATCTGGCTGCGATAGACCTCGGCGATGTGCTCATCGGGCAGCAGCACCATCACGACATCGGCGTCCTTGACGGCGTCAGCGACTTCCTTGACGACCAGGCCGGCGTTCTCGGCCTTCTTCCAGGAGGCTCCCCCCTTGCGCAGGCCGACCGCGACATGCACGCCCGAGTCGTGCAGGTTCAAGGCATGGGCGTGCCCCTGCGAGCCGTAGCCGATGATGGCCACGTTCTTGCCCTTGATGAGCGACAGGTCGCAGTCTTTGTCGTAGAAAACTTTCATGCGGGATACTCCAGTGATGTTCAGATTCTGAAAGAAAGGATCGGGGACAGCCCGGGCTCGCGCCCGGGCCGACACGCCCGGGATTACAGCTTGAGCACACGTTCGCCGCGGCCCACGCTGGAGACCCCCGTACGCACGGTCTCCAGGATGGCACTGCGGTCGAGCGCATCGATGAAGGCAGCAATTTTATCCTGCACCCCGGTCAGTTCGATGGTGTAGGTCTTGTCCGTGACATCGATGATGCGGCCGCGGAATATTTCCGCCATGCGCTTCATTTCTTCGCGTTCCTTGCCCACCGCGCGCACCTTGATCAGCATGAGCTCGCGCTCCACGTGCGGACCTTCGCACAAATCGACGACCTTGACCACATCGACCAGACGGTTCAGGTGCTTGGTGATTTGCTCGATGACCTCGTCGGAGCCCGCCGTCACGATGGTCATGCGCGACAAGGTGGCGTCTTCGGTGGGCGCCACGGTGAGCGTCTCGATGTTGTAACCGCGGGCCGAGAACAGCCCGACCACGCGCGACAGCGCGCCCGGTGCGTTTTCCAGCAGAATGGAAATGACGTGTTTCATGGTTTATCCCCTCACAGATCCTCGGAACCCAGCAGCATCTCGGTCAGGCCGCGGCCTGCCTTCACCATGGGCCAGACGTTTTCGGTCTGATCGGTGATGAAATCCATGAACACGAGGCGGTCCTTGTGTGTCGTGAAGGCCTCGCGCAGCGCCGGCTCGACATCGGCCGGCTTGTCGATGCGCATGCCGATGTGGCCATAGCTTTCGGCCAGCTTGACAAAATCCGGCAGGGCATCCACGTAGGACTCGGAATAGCGTGAACCATATTCGATCTGCTGCCACTGGCGCACCATGCCCAGGTAGCGATTGTTCAGGCACAGGATCTTGGGGGACAGGCGATACTGGCTGCAGGTGGACAATTCCTGGATGTTCATCTGGATCGAGCCTTCGCCGGTGATCACGGCCACGTCGCGGTCCGGGTTGGCCATCTGCACGCCCATGGCGTAGGGCAGGCCCACCCCCATCGTGCCCAGCCCACCCGAATTGATCCAGCGGCGGGGTTCCGGGAAGGGATAGTACTGGGCGGCCCACATCTGGTGCTGGCCCACATCCGAGGTAATGAAGGCCTGGCCCCGCGTGACTTCCCATAGTTTCTGCACCACGAACTGGGGCTTGATCAGCGTATCGGAAGACTCATAATCCAGGCACTTGCGATCACGCCACGCCTGGATCTGCTGCCACCAGGCGTTCAGGCGACCCTCAGTGGCGCCCTGCTCGGCCAGGGCCTGGGCATACAGGCCGATCAGGTCCTGCAGGACTTCCTTCACGTCGCCCACGATGGGAATGTCGACCCGCACCCGCTTGGAAATCGAGGACGGATCGATGTCGACGTGGATGATCTTGCGCGGCACCTGGGCAAAGTGGCGCGGATTGCCGATCACGCGGTCATCGAAGCGCGCACCGATGCCGATCAGCACGTCGCAGTTCTGCATGGCCATATTGGCTTCGTAGGTGCCGTGCATGCCGGGCATGCCGACAAATTTTTCGTCAGTGCCCGGCAGGGCGCCCAGGCCCATCAGGGTGGTGGTGCACGGCGCCCCGGACAGGCGCACCAGTTTGCGCAATTCATCGGCGGCGTTGGCCAGCACGACCCCGCCGCCGGCGTAGATCATGGGCCGCTCGGCCGACAGCAGCAACTGCACGGCTTTCTTGATCTGGCCCTGATGCCCCTTGGTGACGGGCGCATAGGAACGCATCTGGATCGGTCCGCGTTTTGGCGTGAATTTGCAGATCGCCACCGAGACGTCCTTGGGGATGTCCACCAGCACCGGGCCGGGACGACCCGAACGCGCGATGTAGAACGCGCGCCGCATCGTTTCGGCCAGATCCTTGACGTCGCGCACCAGGAAGTTGTGCTTGACGCAGGGGCGCGTGATGCCGACCGTATCACATTCCTGGAAGGCGTCCTGGCCGATGGCGTGGGTGGGGACCTGGCCACTGATGATGACCATGGGGATCGAGTCCATGTAGGCCGTGGCGATGCCGGTCACGGCGTTGGTCACGCCCGGACCACTGGTCACCAGGCAGACCCCGACCTTGTCGGACGAGCGCGAATAGGCGTCGGCGGCATGCGCCGCGGCCTGTTCATGCCGCACGAGAATATGCTGGAATTTGTCCTGCTTGTAGATCGCGTCGTAGATGTAGAGGACTGCGCCGCCGGGGTAGCCAAACACGTGGTCTACGCCCTCCTCGATCAGACAACGCACGACGATGTCGGCGCCATTGAGTTCCATGATGGATTCCTTTCGTAACCAGTGTGATGCACCAAGCGGCCAATGGAGGGCCAGGGCCAGTACCGGTGATCCGCAGCATGATCCGACGCTGGGCGATTCACGGAATCGCTTCGCCCGGACACCCTGTGGGACCAGCCTGCACCCCTTGGCACAAGACACGAGCGCTCTGGGAGCGCGGGGGTAGAAACGGACGTCCCGAACCGTGCTTGTGGCACTGTTGCGGAACATTAAAGGGAAGGCGCAAAAAACGGGCGTTTGGCCCGGCAAATCACCTGAGGTGCCTGCCACGATGCGGGCAGGCCAAAACATTAATTTACCGCGTTGCAACATCGCCCGCAAGCGCAGCGCCGATTTGTCCCTATACTGCATCATTACCGTTTCCCGGCCTTTCGCTGCAGGCTGCATGAGTTCCACGCTGACCCGGCTGCAACGCTTTTTCTACAGCCACCACTTTTTTGGCGGCCTGCGCCAGGCTACCGGCGTGCTGCTGCCCGCCCTGGTGCTGGCCGGGCTGCTGGGCTGGCACGCCACGGGCTTCGTGGCCGCCGTGGGTGCCGCCTGTGTGGCCATCCTGGACCAGCCGGGCGGGCCCCGGCGCTACGGGCTCAATGGCATGACGGCAGCCCTGTGCCTGGGATCGGTCACCACGACGGTCACCGGGCTGGCCACCAACCATGGACTGGCCATCTGGCTGGTGGTGCCCACCCTGTGCTTCGGCTTTTCCATGCTGACGGTGTATGGCAAGCATGGCGGGCTGCTGGGCTTTGCCGGCCTGCTGATCATGACGCTGACGATGCGCTCGCCGTTGTCGCCCGCCGATGTCCTGCAGCACACGCTGACTTCCTTCCTGGGTGGGGCCTTTTACCTGGGCTACAGCATCCTGGCCCACCGCCTGTTGTGGCACCGCGAGGAACAGCAGGTGCTGTCCAAGGGGCTCTTCGCCACTGCGGATTACATCGCCACGCGGGCGCGTTTCTACGACATTCACCTGGACCTGGACGACAGTTACCGCAAACTGATCCACAGCCAGGCGACCCTGATCGATGCGCACCAGGCCGCGCGCGACATGGTGCTGCGCGAATTGCCGCGCGGCACCGGCTCGCGCGGCGACCGCTTGCGCCAGGGCCTGCTGAACCTGTTCGTGGACATGGTCAATCTGCAAGACAGCATGGTGGCCACGCAGACCGATTACGTCACCTTACGCAAGGCCCTGGCCGACAGCGACATTTTGCTGTTCGCGCGCGACGCGCTGACCAAGCTGTCGAACAATGTGGCCGGGCTGGCCCTGAATCTGGCGCGCAACCGGCAGACGCGGGTGCGCAACAGCGCCAAGGCGGAATTGCGGGCACTGGAATTCGAATTGCAGCAGTTGCGCGAACGTGGCGTGCAACGGACCGATCCCGAGCTCTACGCCTTGCTGGTCCAAGTGCTGCGCAGGCTGCGCAACATGACCCACCGGGTGGACCGCATGGCAGCCCATGCGCAGGACCCGAGCGCACCGGCGGACGCCCAGCGGGCCAACCAGACCCTGAACCGGTTCCTGACGCGCCAGAAGTGGCGCCTGGGCCTGCTGCGGCAGAACCTGAACCTGCGCTCGGCCCACTGCCGCTACGCCTTGCGGGTGGCCGTGGCAGCCGTGCTGGCCATGGTGACGGGTTCCGCGCTATCGGCCGTCCTGGTGTTTCAGGGTCTGGATCCCAACCTGAGCGGCCATCGCTACTGGATCGTGCTGACGGTGCTGATCATCATGAAGCCGGGATTTGCCGTGACCCGGCAGCGCAACGGCTGGCGGCTGACGGGCACGCTGATCGGCTGCGCCGTGGCCCTGCTGCTGTTCGCCCTGATCCAGAACTCCACAGCCTACCTGCTGATCCTGATCGCCTGCAGCATCCTGGGCTACAGCCTGGTCCAGGTCAATTACATGCTCTCGGCCCTGTGCAATACCGTGTTCGTGCTGCTGGCCTTCCATTTCCTGATGCCGGGTTCCACCGGGGTGGTCGCCGAACGCCTGGTGGACACGCTTCTGGGGAGCATTCTGGCACTGGGCGGCAGCTACATCCTGCCCGCCTGGGAGCGCAGCACCATGGCCGATCAGGCCCGCAGTCTGCGCGCCGCAAGCCTGGAATTCCTGAACCTGGGGCTTGCCCACGCCCAAGCGGTCCGCGATGCCCGGCTGGCCGGGCGGCCCGAGACCGCCGAACTGAAGGAGAGCGAAACGCGCTGGAAACTGAGCCGCAAGAACGTGCATATTGCGTTCAGCAACTTTGCCTCGGCCTTTTATCGCATGATGGACGAGCCGGTGCGCCGTCAGCGCCATGTAAAGGAGCTCAACCGGCTGATGATCCAGCACCACACCCTGGCTTCCCAGATTGCCGCCGTGGTCCCGCAGCTATGCGGCATTGATCACGTACCCGATGGCATCCGGCAGGCACTGACCGCCACACAGGACGCTCTGGCAGGCCGTGCGGCCACACCGCCCGGTACGCTCGAAACCGAGGGCGATTTTGCGGCTCTGGCTTATCCCCTGCGCCAGATGGTCAAGGCCGCGCAGAGCATAGACACGGAAATGCGGGTGCTGGAAGCGACCCCGCAAACCTCGGACCGCCTGCAGCCGGCTGTGGCCTGAGGCATGAAACCGCCGGGCGGCCGATGAATGGCCCCCGCAAGCCACACAGTGACTGCGCCGAATGGAGCACAGGGCTCTGTGCCCCGCAGAGTGACCTGGCTGAATGAGCCCCTTGACCCACACGGTGACTGCACTGGATGGGACCCATGGCCCGCACGGTCACTGGATGGCCGGCCCCATGAACCAGTCGGGCAGCGCGGTCACGATCTGCGGAAACAGGCACAGCAGCACGATGCCCGCCACCATGACCAGCACATATGGCAGGGCTCCCACCAGGATTTCCCGGGTGGGCACATCGGGGGCGATGGCGTTCAGCACGAACAGGTTCAGGCCGACGGGCGGCGTGATGAGCCCGATCTCCATGTTGACGGTCAGCACCACGGCAAACCAGTAGGGATCAAAGCCGGCCTGCACGATGATGGGCAGCAGCAGGGGCGCCGCCATCACGATCACGGCCACCGGCGGCAGAAACATGCCGGCCACCAGCAGGAACACATTGATGAGCCCCATCAGCACCCAGCGATTGACCTCCAGCGCGGCGATCGCCGCCGCCAGGGACTGCGTGATGAACAGCGACGACAAGGCAAAGGCAAACAGCTCGGCCGAGGCCATGATCATCATGATCATCACGCTTTCGCGCATGGCCGAGGAAAACACCGCCGCATAGGTCTTCAGCCGCACCAGCCGATAGACCACGGCGACCACGACCAGCGTCAGCAGGGCCCCGGCGCCCGCCGCCTCGGACGGCGTGGCCACACCGCCGTACAGCACGAACAGCATGCCCAGGATGATGAACAGGATCGGCAATACCCGCGGCAGCGATTCAAATTTTTCGCGCCAGCTGTATTCCAGTGCACCGGCCCTGAACCGGAAGCCCTTGCGGCGCGCATCGAACAGGGCCCAGGCCATGAACATCACGGTCAGCATCAGCCCCGGCAGCACACCGGCCAGGAACAGGCGCCCGATCGAGGTCTGGGTGGAGATGCCATAGACGATCATGGTGATCGAGGGCGGAATCAGAATGCCCAGCGTGCCGCCGGCTGCGATCGAGCCGGTGGCCACCGAAGCCGGATAGCCGCGGTTCAGCATTTCCGGGATGCCCATCTTGCCGATGGCGGCGCAGGTGGCGGGGCTGGAGCCGGTCATGCCGGAGAAAATGGCGCAGGCACTGATGTTCGACAAGATCAGCCCGCCGGGGACCTTGTACAGCCAGCGATCCAGGGCCTTGTACAGGTCGCCGCCAGCCGGCGTGCCGGCCACGATCGCCCCCATCAGCACGAACATCGGAATCGCCACATAACCCAGGTTGGCGATGCCGGCGAACAGGGTTTCGGCCAGCACGTAGATCACATCCGGACCCATGTCCAGAAACAATCCGCCCAGCGCCGCCATGCCCAGGGCGAAGGCGATGGGCATGCCGGTCGCCAGCATCAGGCACAGGCTCACGACAATGCCGATGCCGGCCAGGGTCGGGCTCATGAGGGCGCCCCGGACAGCTTGATGAGCTCAGCCACATACTGCAGGCACAGCAGCACAAAACCGACCACCACGGGGGTGAGCGGCATCCACAGCGGCACGGCCGCCACGCTGGCGGTCGTCCAGCCGCCTTCCAGGGCCTCGAACAGATGCAGACCGGTGGCCACCGCCATGACACAGCAAAAGCACAGCCCCAGCCAGGCGCCCACCTGATCCAGGCGATGGCGGATGCGCGGGCGCACCAGCATGTGGATGAAATCCACCCCCACGTGCCCCTTGGTCATCAGCACGTAGGGTGCCCCCAGGAAGATGGCCGCAGTGGCCCCGAAGACGACCGCCTCGGTCTGCCAGATCGTGGCGGCGCGAAACACGTAGCGCATCAGGATCATCTGACACACCACCAGCATGGCAAAAACCAGCAGCAGGACGGACAACACCCCGCAGACTCGCGAGACGGCCTCGACCCAGCGTATGAATGAACGACCCATGCGACCTCCGGCTGCGTCGCCTCGAAGAAAAGCCGGCAGAGGCGGCACACTCCCCCTGCCGGCAGCGCGTTACTGAACGGCCAGCGCCTTCTGCAGGAGTTCCTCGCCCCCCTTCACTTTCTCGGCAAACTGCTTGTAGGACGATTGCTTGGCAATGGCCATCCAGGCCTGGTAGTCCTCGGGGGTCATGGTGACCACCTCGACACCGGCCTTGGTGTAGACATCACGCATCTTCTGCTCGCCCTGGCGCGATGCCTCGGTGAAGTAGGCTTCGGCCTTTTTGGCAGCCGCCTGGATGGCATCGCGCTGGGCCGGCTCCAGCCCGTCATAGACCTTTTTCGACATCAGAATGGGTTCGTACATGAACCACAGGGCATTTTCTCCGGGCGCCGTCAGGCACTTCACCTGCTCGTACAAGCGGTACGACACGAAGCTGTCGTTCGAGGTATTGGCCGCATCCAGCACCCCGGTCTGCATGGCGGAATACACCTCGGACGAAGGCATGGAGGAAATCGAGGCCCCTGCGGCCGCCAGCATCTGCTCGAAGGCAGGCCCCGCCGCCCGGATGACCTGGCCCTTGATCGTGTCCGGACTGGTGATGCAGTTTTTCTTTGACGCAAAACCGCCCGCCAGCCAGGCGTCGGCGATCACCACGGCGCCCTGTTTTTCAACCAGCGCCTTGATGTCCTTCATGAAGTCGGACTGGTTCAGGCGCTGGGCGTGGTCGTAATTGCGCACCAGGCCCGGCATCAGCGTGGCGGAAAACTGCGGCACCCGGCCCGAGGCGTAGTCCAGCGGAAAGGCCGCCATGTCCAGCTGCCCGCGGGTCAGGGCGCCCCACTGCTCGCTGGCCTTGTACAGGGATTGAGCCGGGAAGACCTGGATCTTCAGGCCCACATTGGCCGCTTCGACGTCACGGGCGATGATCTGCACCATTTCGTCGCGCGGGTCCCCCTGGCCCCCCGGAAACTGGTGCGAGGCACGCAGCGTGGTTTCGGCCAGGGCCGTGCCCGATCCCGCCGCAAAGGCCAGGCCAAGAATGGTGCAAAGCACATGTCGTTTCATGATGGTCTCCTCTCGTTGTGGTCATGCCAGTGTTGCATGATGCTTGTGTTCATGCCAGTTTGGCGTGAGGCTGGCATTCATGCCGCTTCGGCACGCTGCCCGGGTCATGCCAGGGATGCATACTGCTGGCGCAGGACGTTTTTCTGGACCTTGCCCATCGCGTTGCGCGGCAGCGCGTCGATCACGTGGATTCGCTTGGGCACCTTGAAGTTGGCCAGCCCGGCTTTCATTTCGGCCTGTATCGCGGCCACATCCACCGTGTCGCCCGCACGCGGGACGACCACGGCAATCACTGCCTCGCCGAAATCGGCGTGCGGCACGCCGAAGACCGCGGATTCCTGCACCCCGGCCATCGCATCGATCAGCAGTTCGATCTCCTTGGGGTAGACATTGAAGCCGCCCGTGATGATCAGGTCCTTGCTGCGGCCGACGATGCTCAGGTATTCATCGGGAATTCCCTCACCCCCCAGCACGCCGATGTCACCCGTGCGAAACCAGCCATCGGCCGTGAACTCCTGGCGGGTCTTTTCCGGCATGTGCCAGTAACCCGCAAAGACATTCGGGCCGCGCACCTGCACATGACCCGGTTCGCCCGTGGGCAGCGGCTGATCGGCCTCGTCGACCACACGCACGACAATGCCCGGCAGCGCCGGCCCCACCGTGCCCGCCAGGCGAGGTCCCAGCGACGCGTCATACGGGTTGGACGTGATCATGCCGGTTTCGCTCATGCCATAGCGCTCCAGGATGGTCAGGCCGGTGCGCGCCTGAAACGCCCGAAACGTGTCCGCCAGCAGCGGCGCAGAACCGGAAATGAACAGGCGCATGTTGCGGCAGCATTCCCGCGTGAAGCGCGCATCGGCCAGCAGGCGGACGTAGTAGGTGGGCACCCCCATCATCAGCGTGCAGCGCGGCAAGTACTGCAGGGCCTGATCCACGTCCAGCTTGGGCAGCCAGATCATCCGTGCACCCGCCAGCATGGCCCCGTGCGAGGCCACGAACAGGCCGTGCACGTGAAAGATCGGCAGCATGTGCAGCAACACGTCATCGGCGCGCCAGCCCCAGTAATCACGCAGCGTCAACGCATTGGACGCGAGGTTGCCATGGGTCAGCATGGCCCCCTTGCTGCGCCCGGTCGTGCCGGACGTATAAAGGATGGCAGCCAGATCCTGCGCCGTGCGCGCGACCGTGTCGAAGGTCGTGGGCTGGGCTTCGGCGGCGTCCATCAGGCTGCCCGAACCGTCTTCGTCCAGCGTCAGCACGCGGGCCGCACCTCGTTTGCGCGCCAGCGGCTCGCACCAGGACAGGGCCGAGGTGCGGCACACGACCACGGCCGGCTCGGCGTCGCTCAGGAAATAATCGACCTCGGCTTCGTGATAGGCCGTGTTCAGGGGCAAATACACCAGCCCGGCGCGCAAGGTGGCCAGGTACAGCATCAGCGCTTCGGGGGATTTGTCGACCTGGACCGCCACGCGCGAGCCCGCGGGCACGCCGAATGACACCAGCACATGGGCCAGACGCGCGCTGAGCGCATCGATATCCGACCAGCGGTAGGCCCCATCGGGGGTTTCTATGGCCACCGCACTGCGATCAGCCGGAAAGCCCGCTGCAAGCACGCCATACAGATTCTGTTCCAACTTCAGTCTCCTGTGAAAACGGGCTCGGTTCCGTCCAGAAACGCCTGTACGCCCCGCCGATGGTCGGCACTGTCGGCATAGCTGAAAAAATCGAGCCACTCCTGATTCGAAAGTGGCGCCGGATCCTCTGACAAGCGGGTCGCGATGCGCTTGTTCAGGCGCGCGGCGGCCGGAGCGCCTGCACAGATGCGCTGCACGCTGGCAGCCAGTTCGTCCTCCAGGGCCTCGGGCGGCACGACCCGGGTCAGCAGGCCTCTGGCGCCGGCCTCGTCGGCCGAGAAAATCCGCCCCTCGAGCAGGATTTCCAGCGTGACCGCGCGGCCCGCCAGGGCCAGCAGGCCCGACATCTCGTCGGGGGCCATCGGAAAGCCCAGACGATTGATCGGCGCCCCGAAGCGCGCATCCCGGGCCGCCAGACGCAGGTCACAGCCGCTGGCGATCTCCAGCCCGCCCCCCACACAGACGCCGCGAATGGCCGCCACCACCGGATGCGGACATTGCCGGACGGCCTGCAATGCGGGGGCGATGATGTCGCGATGGTAGGCCATCACGGCCGCCTGATCGGCGCGCCATCGGGGGAATTCGCGGATGTCGGCCCCTGCGGCAAAATGCGCGCCGCCACCGCGCACGACCACGCAGCGCACGCTGTCGTCGTCGGACAGGCGCTGAAAGACGCGGCCCAATGCCTGCCACATGGCCACGGTGATGGCATTCATGCGACCCGGATGATCCAGCAAGACGGTCGCCACCGCACCGTCCCGGTCGAGGCGTACCTGGGCCTTGCCTGCCGCGCTGCGGGCTAGAGCCATTGCACCCCCCTGGAAACCCTGGGCTTGCCCGCTGCCAGACGAGCGCGGTTCTCGTCCAGGTGTTCGGGCTCATACAGGTAGTTCACCATCATGCCGCAAGACTGCTCCAGGCCCTTGGGCGAGAGATCGGCCGCCCAGTTCAGGCGCTCGATGCGGGCCCCATTGCCCAGGTGAAAGCGCGCCACCGGGTCCAGCGGATTGCCATTGCGCAAGGCCTGCAGGTAATGGGCCGCCAGGCGCAGGCCGCTGCGCCGTTCGGCGTCGTTGCGCTGCAGGCGGGCGGCCGCGCGCAGGCGCACGACCCAGGTCTTGCCCGCGGCCGCGTCACCCTGGGCCGCCTGTTGTTCGGCCTTGCCGACCAGCAGGCCGCTGATCGCCGGTCCGCCCTGCTTTTCCAGCCAGGCGGCAAAACCGGGGATCGGCGAGAGCGTGGCAAAGAACTTGAGCTGCGGCAGTTCGGCCTGCAATTGCTCGATCACGCGCTGCAGCAGGAAATTGCCGAAGCTGATGCCGCGCAGCCCCGGCTGCGTATTGGAGATGGAATAAAAAATGGCCCAGCGCGCCTTGCCGAGCGCGTCGACGGGACGCGCCGGATCCAGCAGTTCCTGCACCCCGGCACCCATCTGTTCCGCCAGGGCGACTTCGACAAAAATCAGGGGCGTGTCGCGCATGCGTGGGTGAAAGAACGCATAGCAGCGCCGATCGGCCGCCACGCGACGGCGCATGTCCTGCCAGGAGCGGATCTCGTGCACGGCTTCGTACTGGATCAGCCGTTCCAGCAGGGACGCCGGCGAATCCCAGTTGATGGGGTGCAGTTCCAGCATCCCGACGTCGAACCAGTTCGACAGCAGCCCGGCGAGTTCCTGTTCGAGCAGGGACAGGCCCGCCACCTGGTTGCGCCAGCGCAGCATGTCGGCGCGCAGCGCCACCATCAACGCCAGGCGGTCGCTTTGCGCATACAGACGGCGAAACAGGCGCTCGCCCTGGTCACCCCGCGGCTCGAGCTCGGCGCCGGCCAGCACCAGCCCCGCCAGCAGGGACCGGCGCTCGTCGGGCGCTGCCGCCAGATAGCGCTCGGCCCACTGGCGCGCGAGGCGGTTTGCGGCACTGTCCGTGAGGGAAGCAAGGTACAGGGTGCGCACGGATTGCGGGTCGGGCAGATGATCACGTTCCAGCCAGCGGCTCAGACGGGCCAGCAGGCCGGCACCCCGACCGTCCCGCTGCGCTTCGGGCGCGGCCGCCACCCCGGCAGCAGCCGATGCCGGCTGCTCCGGGACGGCAGCCGGCTGGGTCGCTTCACGTCCTGGCGGGCCGGAGGGCTGCGCGGACTGGCTCGCGTGCGGTCCGGACTGGCCGGGCGGCAGTGTGGACTGATCCAGGCCTTGTCCGGTCTGCCCCGGGCCCAGACCGGGCCGATCCGGGCCCTTTGCGGGCTGGCCAGTCCGGTCCGCAGCCTGTTCGGGCCGGTTGGATGGTGTGATCTTTGCAGGCGTCATGAGGGAGCTTCCGTCCGGGTTGGGTCGGTCTGGGGTCCAGTCGAAGCCTGGCGCTCGTGCTCTGCCGGACCGATCGGGCGCGGCTGCCGAGGCGCGTCCTGCTCGCCGGGATGTGGCTGGCCATGCGCATCCTGCGCCCTGCCATCCTGCTGCGACAGTGCGCGCAAAGCGGCCAGCTGGCGCATGAGATGCTTGCGCGTCACGGCTTCCGCGCCCTCGGGATCGCGCGCCTTGAGGGCTGCGAAAATCGCCAGATGCTCGGCACAGGATTCGCGGACCCGCCCCGGGTACGTGAGGCTGCGATGGCGCGACAGGCTGAGCATCTGGCGCAGCTTGTCGATCAGGCCGGACAGCCACGGGTTGTCGGCCAGGGACTGGATGGCCACATGAATCCGGGCGTTGGCCGTGTAGTAGGCATCGATGTTGCCGCGCTGGGCATGACGCTGCAGGTCGCGGTGCAGCGGTTCCAGACGGGCCAGGTCGGCATCCGTGACTTTCAGGGCGGCCTCGTAGGCGCAGCGCCCCTCGAGCAGGGCCATGAGCGGGAAAATGTTGTCCAGATCCCGTGCCGACAATTCATTGACGAAGCAGCCACGCCGCGGCTCCAGACGCAGCAGGCCTTCGGCCACCAGCACCTTCAGGGCTTCACGCAATGGCGTGCGGGAGATGCCCAGCGCCGCAGTCAGGCTGACTTCATCGACCCATTCACCCGCGCGCAATTCCCCGGCCTGGATCATGGCCCGCAGCCGATCGGCGACCTCCTGGTAAAGAATCTTGCGGACGATCGGGGTGGCCATGCAGGCCTCCTGGCAAATCTGGAAATTAATAATTCATAATTATAGAGATCGCCCGATGGGCGTCAAAGCCCATTTCAGCATGGTTATCCCTGAGACGGCCAGGACAGCAAGGGTGCAGCGTGTTCAGGGCCTGGCGTCAGCGAGCCTGGCACCGGCGGGACGTCGGAAGACCAGGCGATCGGCGGTGGAGTCCGATGCGACCCAGGCATAGCCCTGTGCGTTGAAGGCGCGCAGCGCCTCGACCGTGTCTGCGTGCGTGTCGATGACATGGCGCGCCATCAGGCCACGCGCCCGCTTGGCGTAGAAGTTGATGATCTTCCAGACGCCGTTCTTTTCATCCTGGAACACGCAGTCCACGACACGCGCGCGCAGCACGCCCCGATCCACAGACTTGAAATACTCGGCGGACGCCAGATTCAGCAGCACCCGTTCGCCCGGCAGCGCATCCAGGCGACGGTTCAGTTCCGCGGCGATGCGATCGCCCCAGAAAGCGACCAGTGAAGCCCCGCGCGCGGTGCGCAGGCGCGTGCCCATTTCCAGCCGATGGGGCTGAATCAGATCCAGCGGCCGCAGCACGCCATACAGGCCGCTCAGGATGGCCAGATGATCCTGGGCCCATTGCAGCTGGGCATCCGACAGTTCCGCAGCCTGCAAACCTTCATAGACATCGCCGTTGAAGGCCAGGACCGCCTGGCGCGCCTGGCGGGTGTCGGGCTCATCCACCCAGGCGGCATAGCGCTCGGCGTTCAGGCGGGCCAGAGCTTCGGACAGGTGCATGAGGGCCGCCAGATCGGCCGCCGAGAGCTTGCGCACCACCCGGATCAGCGCGGCGGTCTGTTCCGGGAGCACCGGCCGGGTCTGCAACGCAGTGCGCACGGGTGTGTCGTAGTCCAGCTTTTTCGCCGGGGACAGGACCATCAGCATGAATGCACCCCTTTCAGCAAGCGGTCCAGCCAGCGTCGATGGCCAGGCCAATGCCGCCGGTCAGGCCAATGCCGCCGGTCAGGCCGGTGATGATTGTTCTTTTGTCTTTGAACATGAAGCGACTCCTTCAGAGACGGTTCAAAAAAACTTGGATGCAGTGTAACGCGCGACACCCGAATGCTGCCCTGCCGGCCACCCATCGCGTCACCCGCCGGCCGGCGCGGCACAAACACCCGGGCGGGGTCGCCGCCACCCCGCCAGACACCGCCCGGCGTCATCTTGCACACGCCCTGCGGGGCTGTTAGTGTGCCGACTGGCCGACCCTTGTGAGACACCCATGCCCCTGCTGACGCATCCGCTGCTGGCCATTGCCGCCGGCGCCTCGATCGGCGCCATTGTGCGCTGGTGGCTGGGCCTCGGGCTCAATGCCCTGTTTCCGACGCTGCCACCGGGCACGCTGGCGGCCAATCTGCTGGGCGGCTATCTCATCGGCCTGACGGTGGCCTGGCTGATGAGCCACCCGGGCCTGTCGCCCCAGTTGCGGCTGTTCATCATCACGGGGTTCTGCGGCGGGCTCACCACCTTTTCCACCTTCTCGGTCGAGCTGGCGGTGCTGCTGCAGCAGGCCCGCTTTGGCTGGATGGCGGTGTCCATCGCGCTGCACGTCGGCGGGTCGCTGGCCATGACCTTGCTCGGCATGCTGACGTTCGGCACCCTGCGCGGGTGATTCGCACCACCGTTCACCCATCAGGGCAGCGCTTCGATCCGTGCACGCACCCAGCCGTAGGCCAGGTGTTCCTGCTCCAGCCGCAGGGCCTTGCCGATGCGGTTGTCGCGCAAATCGTCGTAGAGCTGCCGTTCCGGCTCCGTCAGGCGGGGCAGATCGGCGCGCTGCGGGCTGCCTTCGCTACCCCAGAAGGCTTCATGCGCCAGCAGGGTCGCGCGATCCATCAGCACCGACTGCACGTGGGCAAAATACCCGCGCAACTGATCGAGTATGGCAAAGCCATGCGTGTCGATGTCACCCCAGTAATGCAAGGGGCAGCGCTCCAGCCAGCGGGCCTGCGCCAGCGCGTCCCAGCCATAGCCCGCGCCAAAGATCACCAGGGCGTCCGGTCGTGCCGGAAACGCCAGGAAATTGACTTCGTTCTCGGTGATGAACACCTGCCGCACGGGCAGCTGCAGCCGGCTGAAACTGCCCGCATCCAGCGTCGCATCGGGACAGCGCGCGCCCGGGATCAGGGCCAGCGCCGGGTCCAGGATACGAAAGCGGATGCGCGCAGGCTTGTCCAGAAAGCCATAACGTCGCGCAAATTGTGCGACCCCGGTGCGGCACGCGTCCACGCAGTGGGCGGGCAGCGCCAGATCCAGCAGTTCGGCCAGCACAGCACGATGCTGTTCGATGAACTTGCTGTGCACACCGGGCAAATCCACCTGGCGCAGGTAGACACCCGGGCGCGGATGCCGGCGCACCCAGTCGACCACGGACAGCAGGCGGGCCCACTCGGGCTGCAGTTCCAGCGCCTGCATCGGCCGCT
>JACDJC010001829.1_pt1 | contig 18031 bp, 17 predicted proteins | sample 7454191 | NCBI WGS metagenome assembly JACDJC01 (sample SAMN14253291, study PRJNA609438) | sludge metagenome | isolation source: sludge after 25d culture with pyrite and EDTA | collected 2018-12-20 | reverse complement strand
CGATGCCGAGCGGGCCCTCATGCAGCGTTACATCGACGAGGTCTACGAGCGCTTCGTGGCGCGCGTGGCCGCTGGCCGGAAGCTCTCGGTCGAGCGGGTGAACGAGATCGGCCGCGGGCGCATCTGGTCGGGCGCCGACGCGTTGGGGCTCGGCCTCGTCGACGAACTCGGGGGCGTGCGGCTCGCGCTGGCCCGAGCCAAGGAGCTGGCCGGACTATCGCCCGACGCCGGGGCTTGGAAGGTGGAAGCGCCGGGCAAGTACGTCATCCCCAGCGCCGACGACCCGAGCACCTGGTTGCGCATGTTGGGCCCCAGCCTGCGGGAGAGCGCCTGGCTGATCCACGGGACGCGCCTCGCCGTGCACTGAGCGGAGCGGACGCGGCATGCCGGTCATATCATCGCAAGCATGAGCAGTTGCTGCCGCGCGGCGCCTTGCGAGGAGCTCTTCGATGAGCGACTGGCGGGTTGGTACCTAAGGAGTTACCAGCGTCACGGCGTGGGAGCGTTGGAGCGAAGGATGCTCGCCGCGCTAAGCGCGGCAGACATCCGTGACCAGCGGGTTCTCGAGATCGGCGGCGGCGTAGGCGCCATCCAGGCCGAGCTCCTGAAACGAGGAGCGAGCACCGGCGAGGTCATCGAACTGGTGGAGGCCTACCGCCACTCGGCGGCGGAGCTGGCCGCCTGGGCAGGCGTCGCGGGCCGTTCAACGTTCCGCGTGGCCGACGTGCTGGCAAACCCGGGCGAGGTGGAAGCCGCCGGGGTGGTAGTCCTCAACCGCGTGGTGTGCTGCTCCGCGGAGGGCCTCGAACTGGTGGGCGTGGCCGCCCACCTGACCGAGGGCACGTTGCTCCTTAGCTTCCCCAGGTCCACGGCGCTGGCGCGGTTCGCTCAACGCGCCCAGCACTGGCTGGCGCGCTTGACGCGCCACCGGTTCCGCTTCTACGTGCGGCCAGGCGCCGCCATCCGGGCCGCGGCCGAGAGCGCGGGGCTCGAGTTCGTCGCCGGTGGCGGCGGACTGCTGTGGGAGTACCAGGCGTTCCGGCGGCCCTGACCTGGTGGGCGGCCAATTGTCCTGGGCCGGTCTTCGTACGCTGGGGGGAGAAAGAGGTGCCACATGGCCGACATGGCTGGCAAGGTAGCGCTGGTTACGGGTTCTGGTTCGGGTATCGGGAGGGCTGTCGCCCTCGAGTTCGCCACGCGCGGGGCGGCGGTGATGGTCGCCGACTACAACCTCGAGGGCGCACAGGAGACCGTGCGTCAGGTGGAGGCGGGAGGCGGCAAGGCCGCCGCCGTCAAGGTTGACGTGGTCGACGAGGGTTCCGTGCGAGCCATGGTGAAGACGACCGTGGAGACGCTTGGCCGCATCGACTTCCTGGTCAACAACGCGGGCATCTCGGCCGCGGGCCCGAACGTGCCGCTGCACGAGGTCGAGCTCAAGGCCTTCGAGCGCGTCCTCGACGTCAACGTGGTTGGGACGTTCCTTGGCCTCAAGCACGCCATCCCCGAGCTCCTCAAGGCCGGAAGCGCGGGCGTCGTCAACTTGGCCAGCACCATGGCCGAGCGGGGCAGCCCCGGCGACCCCTCCTACACGACCAGCAAGCACGCCGTACGCGGGCTCACCAAGTCGGCGGCCCTCACCTACGCGGCGCAAGGCGTGCGCGTCAACTGCATAGGCCCCGGCGTGGTCAAGACCGGCATGACGGAGGCCATCTTCGAGGACGAACAGACCACAGCGTGGCTCAAGAGCGTCACACCGATGAAGCGCTTTGCGGAGCCGGGCGAGATCGCCAAGCTCATCGTGTTCCTCTGCTCGGACGACGCCTCGTACATCACCGGCGCCTACTATCCGATCGACGGGGGCTGGTTGGCGGGTTGAGAGTGGGCTCAGCGCCGCGTTAGCGGTACTCCAGAACACCCGTTCCCGGAGGGGCTCGTGGCGGCGCCGGCGGCCCGTCTGCTCGCCCGTCAGCCCAATGACCCCCGCAACGTTCCGCCGTCAGTCGCTGACAAGGCCGCGCACCGCGCGTTCCAGCGCCGCGCCCGAGATCTCGCCCACGTGCGTGGTGACGTACCGGCCGCCCCCGGCGAAGAAGTAGGTCGTGGGTAACCCCACCCCACCCAGGCGCGACGAGACCTCCATGCCGTGATCCAGCAGGACGTTGTCCAGCGAAACGGCGGGGTAGGCGGCCAGGAAGGCGAGGACGGCCTCGCGCTGCTCGCCCTGGTTCACCAGGAGGAAGGTGACGTCTGGGTGCTCCGCAGCCGCGCGCGCCAACTGCGGGATCTCGCGCCTGCAGGGGAGGCACCAGGTGGCCCAAGCGTTGACCACGAGCGGGCCGGTGCTCAGTTCGGCGAGGTTCACCTCGCCGCCGGTCAGCCGTTCCAGTTCGAGCGCCGGCAGCGCCTTGGCCTCGCCGCCCGCGGGGCTCAGAAGTGCGGGAACGATCAGCCAGACGGCCAGCGCTACCGCGGCGGGGGTGGCAGCCACGCGGAGGCCGCCGAGGCGACCCCTGAACGACCACACGACCAGCAGCGCCCCCGCGGCCAAGCCCCACCAGGGCGAGAAGCCGCCCTGCCAGAAGGCGAGGGCGTCGAGGGGCCTGCCCCCGAAGTAGCCGAGGTTCTCGAGCACGAACCCGAGGCGCGCACCCAGCAGGACCGCGAAGGCCGCGTTCCAGGCCCAGTTGGCGTTCCGGGGCGGCGATCCCTCGCCTGAACCAGCGGCGCGGCGCCGGGCGCGCCACGCGAACAACTCGGCCAGACCCACGAACAGCACGAGGCCCAGGGCCGCGTAGAAGCGGGGGGCGGAGATCACGAGGGGGCCCAAGCGCAATGCGTCCATGCTTGGATGCTAAGCCGGGGACCGGGCCCTACGGGTAGTTCGCGCGGGGCGGCCCCAGAGGTCAGGCTCCAGTGAGGCCGAGCGCCGCTCCGACCCACTCGACCACGCGCGCCAGGTCGCGCGCGTCGATCCACTCGTTCACCGAATGGATCTCGTGCATCCCCAGGCCGACGTTCACCGTCTGCAGGCCCTTCTGGTTGAGGATGCTCGTGTCGGAGCCGCCGATCGAGGCCACCGTACGAAGGCGCACGCCGGCGCTCTCGGCCACGGCCGCCAGGCGCCTGATGGGCGCAGCATCGTCGTCGAGCGTGTAACCGTCGTAGAGCCGCCTCCTCTCCAGCTCCACGAGCGCGCCGTGCCTGCCGGCGGCGGCCTCGGCTAGCCCCTTCACCCTGCCGGCCAGCTCTTCGAGTCGCTCGACGCTGAACGCCCGGAACTCGCCGCGCATGCTCACTCGGGCAGGAACCACGTTGGTCGGTCCGCCGCCCGTTATGGCGCCGATGTTGAGGACCTGATCGTCCGCCACCCGCCCGAGCGGGATGGCCTCCACGACGGCCGCGGCGGCCTTGATGGCGTGGACGCCCCGCTCTGGCTCCAAAGCGGCGTGCGCGGCGCGCCCGATGACCTCGATGCTCACGTCCTCCTTGAAGACGGCCGAGGTGATGAGCTCTCCCACCGGCACCTCGCCGTCGAACGAGTACGCGTAGTCGGCGCGCAGCGACGCCACGCCTAGGTGCTTGGCGCCGAGCAGTCCGAGTTCCTCGCACACGGTGATGACCGCCACCAGCGTCGGTCGCTTCTCGAAGGGGGTGTGCGCGGCCCGCTCCAGTAGTTCGAGCACCACGCTGACGCCGGCCTTGTCGTCCGCCCCCAGGATCTGTTCGCCGCCCGAGCGCACCACGCTGTCCTCGACCTCCGGCGCCAGTGGCACCCCCGGCGTCAGGGGCACTGTGTCCATGTGAGCGGCCAGGACTATGCGGCCTGCCGCCCCGCCGCTGAGCTCCGCGATGAGGTTACCGGCGTCGCCGCCTGTACTGTTACCTGCGTCGTCCTCCCTGACTTGCATGCCGAGCTCCTCGAAGGCCTCACGCAAGCGGTCCGCCATGAGGCGCTCGCTGCGGCTGGGGCTCGGCACGCGGCAGAGGTCGACCAGGCGCTCCTGCAAGGCGGCCACGAGCGGCTCGCCCGTCAGGAAGCGGCCGGCACTCACGGCTCCACCAGCGGTTGCAGAATGCGGCGGGCCTGCACGTCGACGACGCCCTTGTCGGTCACCTTGAAGTCGGGGCTGACGCTGAGGGGCAGGAGTGTGAGGAGTAGCACCGGGGCCTTCACGTTCATGCCGGCGGCGCGCAGCGCGCCCTCGAGGGCGGCGAACTGCCGCCCGACGGTGGTGACCGGCTCGTCCGACAGCAGCCCCGCCAGCGGCAGCGGCAGGAGCGTGGTGCCCGTTCGGTCGGTGAACGCCATGCCGCCGTTCGAGCGCGCCAGGGCCGCTAGCGACGTCATGAGCGCTGCGGGGTCACGGCCGAACAGGAAGACGTTGTGGCTGTCGTGCGCGAAGCTCGAGGCGTAGCCGCCGCGCTCCAGCCCCGTCCCGGCGACGAGGCAGACGACGGGCTCGTACCCGCCGGCACCGCGCCGCAGCGCCGCCCGCGGCACCACGCAGGCCAGCGCCAGGTCGGGGTCGGTCGGTACCCCGTCTTGCAGCGTCACGCGCCGCTCGCCCAGGGTGGTGAAGCTGTTCGTCTTGTTGACCTCGATGATGCGTGCCGACACGGTATTGGCCCCGTCGCGGAACGCCGGTCCTCCGAAGCGCAGGTCGGCCTGGCTGACGTTGCCGGGCTCGAACACTTGCGCCTCGAGCGGCGCGCTCGGGCCGGTTGCCACTGCCCCGCCGCCGGCGACGGTCTCCCCCGCTCGCGCCACGAGCCGACCGGCCACGTGAACCTCGAGCGGCGGGAACTCCGCCAGGCCGCCGGTGACGAGGTAATCCGCGCGGGCGCCAGGCGCGAGCAGCCCCAGGTCGTGGAGGCCGAGGTAGCTCGCGGGCCGCAGGGTGGCCGAGGCCAGGGCGTCGTGCACGGGCCAGCCCAACCGGGCGGCCAGGCTCACGAGCCGGCTCATGTGACCCTCCAGCAGGCGGTCGGGCATGACGTCGTCGGTGACGAGCAGCAAGCGGCTGCGGTCGTTAAGCGCCACTACCGTCTCGACGACCTCCGGCGTGAGTGACTTCTCCTGGATCATCACCCACATTCCCTTGCGGAGCTCCTCGAGGAGCTTGGCGGAGGTGGCAAGGGTGTGATCGGAGCGCACGCCGTGCGCCACGTAGCGCGAGAGCGCGGGACCCGTGAGGCTCGGAACGTGCCCCTCGACGCTCAGGCCGGCACGCCTGGCGGCGGCGACCATGGCGCGCAGGTGGCTGTCGCCGGCCACGAGCCCCTGGTAGTCCATGACCTCACCGAGGGCGATGACCTCGGCCTCCTGCGCGAGCTCGGTGACCTCGGCCGGCGTGATGGACGCGTTGGGCGTCTCGATGTCCGGTGACGTCGCCGGCACGCAGCTGGAGATGGCCGTGAAAACGCGCTGCGGCAGGCCCCTGCTTGCCTCGAGCATCCAGCGGATGCCGGCCGCGCCCAGCACGTTGGCTACCTCGTGCGGGTCCTGCAAGATGGTGGTGGTGCCGTGGGGCAGGGCAGCCTCGGCGAAGCGCCGGGGCGTAACCAGGCTGCTCTCGATATGCATGTGGACGTCGAGCATGCCCGGTTGCACCCAGGCGCCGCCAAGGTCGCGGCGCTCACGGATGCTCAGGCCGCCCAGGTCCGCGGGCCCCGGGTCACCCTCCTCGACCTCGACGAAGTGGCCGCCTTCCACCGTGAACCAGCCACGGTAGCTGGTTTGCGTGACGACGTCGACCAGCATGGCGTTGGTGACCAGCAGGTCGCGCCCTGTAAGGCTCGGGGCGAACGGCGGGTTCACTGCGCTGCGTGGAGGCGGTCGACGGCGGCGGTGGCTATGCGGATGGTGTCCTGCTCCACGCCGCGGAACAGGGCCTCCTTCTCCTCGCGGGTGGGTTGTGGGTCCAAGTGGATGTTCGAGTCGGTACCTAGCACCGCCCCGACCTTCACGCCGAGGAGGGAGCCCACGACGAAGACGGTCGAGCACTCCTGCTCGGCGGCAACGACCCCGGCGGCGGTGAGGCGGGCGTTCAGGCCATCGTCGCGCCGGTAGAAGGCGTCGCGGGTGTAGACCACCCCCTCGATGGCGCGCCGGCCAAGGTACTCGGCGGCCGCCTGGCGCAGGGCCAGGGTCACGTCGAGGTCGGCGGCGGCGGGGTAGCCGAGCGGGATGTAGTCGACGGACGTGCCCTCGCCGCGGAACGCGGACGTGACTACCACCACCGAGCCGATGGGCGTGCCCGGCTGGCGGCCGCCCGCGGAGCCCACACGGATGAAGTGCGTGGCGCCTATGCGCGTGAGTTCCTCGACCGCTATGGACGCCGACGGCCCGCCGATGCCCGTCGAGCAGACGCTGATCGGCGTGCCCGCCTGGGTACGCCCGGTAAAGGTGACGTACTCGCGGTTGCGCGCGATCAGCTTGGCGCCCACGAACGTCTCGGCGATGCGCTCGGCCCGCCCCGGGTCGCCCGGGATCAACACGTAGGGCGCTACGTCGCCGGTGACGGCGCGCAGGTGTCGCTGGATGTCTGACATGTCTAGCTCCTTCTGGGCAGGAGCGCCCGGGACTCGGCGGTCACCGCGGCGCCATGCGGGGGTCGTACGCCTCGGTGAGGCCGTCTCCGAAGAGGTTGAAGCCGAGCACGGCCAGCGTGATGCCGATGCCCGGGAACACGCTCATCCACCACGCGCGGCGGATGAAGGTCTGCGCGCTGTTGAGCATGCCACCCCAGCTCGTGAGGTTGGGATCGCCCAGGCCGAAGAAGCCGAGGCTGGCCTCGAGGAGGATGGCCTGCGCCACGTCGAGAGACGCCACCACCAGCACGGGCCCCATGACGTTGGGGAGGATCTGCATGAACATGATCCGCGCGTTGCGCATGCCGAGGGCGCGCCCAGCGTCCACGTACGGCAGCGTCTTGTGGCTCAGGTATTGACTGCGCACCAACCGTGCCGTCTGGGGCCAACTCAGTAGGCCGATGACCAGGATGAGGTTCACGAGGCCCGAACCGAAGAACGCCACCACGATGAGCGCCAGGACGAAGCGCGGGATCACCTGGAAGAACTCCGTGACGCGCATGAGCAGCTCGTCGAACCAGCCGCCCAGGTAGCCCGCGAGGGCGCCGACCAACACGCCGATGATGGTGGCAGTGGCCGCGGCGGCGAGCCCTACTATCAAGGACACGCGCGAGCCCCAGATGACCTGGCTGAGGACGTCGCGCCCCAGGTTGTCGGTGCCGAGGAAGTGTTCCGCGCCGAACGGGGCGGTGAACGCCGCCCGCGAGGTGGCGTGAGGATCGAACGGCGCCAGCACGGGGGCGAAGATGGCAGTGAGCAGCAACAGCGCCACCACCGCCAGGCCGAAGACTCCCGAGCTGCTGCGCCTGAAGCGTCGCCACCCTGCCGAGGCGTTGGAGCGGCCGACGCTCGACTCCACGCTCATGGCCTCGGCCCTGGCGGCGTCGTCCATCAGTACCTCACCCGGGGGTCGAGGACGGCGTAGAGCGCGTCCGTTATGAGGTTGACGATGATGACCGTGACCGACACGAAGAGCAGGATTCCCAGCAGCACCGGGTAGTCACGGGTGTAGATGGAGTCGTACATGAGCCGCCCGATGCCGGGCCAGCCGAAGACCGTCTCCACCAGTGCCGACCCCGCCACGATGAAGGCGAAGTTGTAGCCGATCACGGTGACGACGGGCAGGGCCGCCGCCCTTAGCGCGTGCCGCCACAGGATCGCTGCTTCGGAGAGGCCGCGGCCGCGCGCCGCGACGATGTACTGCGAGCTCATGACCTCGAGCAGTGAGGCGCGCGTCAGGCGCGTGGTGATGGCCATGTACCTGAACGACAGCGCGGCCATGGGCAAGATCATGTGCTTGAGGGTGTCGAGCACCGCGGCCAGGCCCGTGTACTCGACCCTCACGCTCCTGAAGCCGCCCGCCGGCAACCAGCCGAGCGAGACGGCGAAGACGAGGATGAGCAGCTGCCCGAGCCAGAACTCCGGTACGGCGTAACCCAGCAGGGCGAAGCCGGTTGCACCGCGGTCGGTGAGGGAGCCGGGCTTGCGAACCGCCAGCACGCCGAGAACGAGGCCGACCGTGGTTGCCACCACGACGGTGCTGAGCATGAGGATGAGAGTGCGGCCCAGCCTCTGCAACAGGAGGTCCAGGACGGGCTGGCGGTTGGCGAAGGAGAACCCCAGGTCCCCCTTCGCCACGTTCACCAGGTAGAGCCCGAGCCTCTCGGGGAGGCTGCGATCGAGTCCGAAGTCGTGCCGCACGCGCTCGACGTACTCGGGTGGCGCCGGGTACTCGCCTATCAGGGAGGTGACCGGGTCGCCGGGCGCCAGCGCGATGAGGACGAAGTTGACCACGACCACCCCAAGGATCAGGGGGATGGCGTTCAACGCCCGCCGCAGCGCGTAAAGCGCTAGGCCGCTCCCTCCGCCCTCTGCCGCCACCTCGGAGCTAGTGCCCTACCTTTCTCACGGCTTCGCGAACCAGAGGAACTCGAGGCCGTCGCGCTGGTCGAGGAGCGTGCGCATCCCCCGCAGGTTGGCCGAGGAGGCCTCGGACGCCAGCTCGTCGAACATGACCATCACCGGCACGTCCTTCGAGAGCTTCTCGTCGAGCAGGTGGTAGTAAACGGCGCGCGCGTTCTGGTCTGCGAGGCCGCCGGCCTCGGCCAGCCACGAGTCGACGTCGGGGTCGGCGTAGCCGGTGGCGTTCACGAACGGCGTGCCGGGCTCCGCGCTGTGGTAGATGCGGTGGTAGCCGATGGCCGGGTCGCCGCCCGAGGTGAACGACTGCATACTGAGGTCATAGTCGCCCTTGTAGACGCGGTCGACCATGACGGCGCGCTCGGCCGGTTGCAGCACGAGGTCGATGCCGACCTGCTTGAGCTGGTCGCGCATGATGTCGCCGGCGGCCGCGAACGCGCCACGTGCGGAGTCGTACACGTAACGCAGCTTGAGGTTCGTGACACCCGCCTCGGCGAGCAGTTCCTTGGCCTTTGCCGGGTCGTAGGGGTAGAGGGTGCGGTAGTCGGTCGCCTCATCGTAGGCGTAGGGGAAGCCGGCGCCGAAGGGGCCCGAGCCGGCCTGGCCGAGGCCGCCCTGGGCCTGCTCGACGACCTGGTCGCGGTCGACCGCGTACATGATGGCCTGGCGCACGCGCGCGTCGTCGAGGCCGGGCGTGTTGGTGTTGATGAAGACGAAGTAGAGGGCGGGGATGGTGATGCCCGTCCAGGTGTTGATGTCCTTGTCGGCGGCCAGGCGCGGGAGATCGGCGGGCGGCATGTAGAAGCCCCACAGCAGGTCTGCCTCGCCGACCTCGAGCGCGGTGGAGCGCCCAACGTCTTGCGGCACGATGCGGAAGATGAGCTTGTCCAGCAGGGCGGGTTCCAGGTAGTAATCGTCGTTGCGCACGATCTCGACGCGCTCACCACGGACCCAATCGGCGAACTTGAAGGGGCCGCTGCCGACGGGGGCGTTGTTGGCCACGTTGGTGAGGGGGTCGGTGCCCTCGTAGAGGTGCTTCGGCAGCACGGGGGCGTCGAACACGGAGAGCAGGCTCAAGAGCGGCGCGTACGGTTCCTTGAGCGTGATGACCACGGTCTCGGCGTCCGGGGCCTCGATCGAGGCGATCTTGTCGTAGGCGGTCTTGAAGCGCCCGTGATTCGGGGCCTCTATCTCGACCATGGAGTAGACGACGTCGGCGCTGGTCACCGGGGTGCCGTCGTGGAAGTTCGCCTGCCGCAGCTTGAAGGTGTACGTGAGGTTGTCGTCCGACACGGTCCAGCTTTCGGCGAGGTCGCCTTCGGGGCGGCCGCTAGCAGCAAGGCGTACCAGGCCGCTGAAGACGTTGGCGCCCACGGCGCCCACCGGGTAGCTGGTGCTGATGCCCGGGTTGAGGTGCTCGGGGTCGGATCCGAGAACGACTATGGCGGTGCCGCCCTTGACGGGCGTGTCCTGCGCCAGGGCCGGGGCGGCGAGCAGAAGCGCGGCGAGAACGAACAGCGCGCGCTTTGGGTTTAACCAGGGCATCGGGGGACCTACCTTTCGAGACGAGTGCGAGGTGGTGGGCTTTCTCACACAATCTAGCACCGGTGGCTCATGGCAGGTCCAGCGGCAAGGGCGGTCGAGAAGAACCCTCAGCGCCCCTTCAACCTGAAGACTTCGCGCCGGGGGTGATTTTCGATGTACGTGAACCACTCGGTCACGCTCAGGTCGCCGAGGTCGTTGTGCCTCACCGACGTGCTGGGATCGACGCCCAACCGAGCGAACTCCCGCGCGAGTTGGATGGACTCCTCGCGAGCACGGGCGAATCCGGCCTGAAGCTCGGCTAGCGTGCTGGCGGCCGGCATGCGGTAGCCGGCGTAGCGGTCCTCGACGAACGGTGCTCCCAGGGCCACACGCAGGCGGCTCTGGCTCCAACGCTCGATGCCCACCCAGTGGTTGAGCGCCTCGCGGTTGCCGGGTGTGTCGGTGGCGCGCATGATGCGCGGCAACAGCTCGTCGCGAGACGTCCCTAGGTTCACGGCCACCTGCTCGAGAGTGAGCCCGCGTGCCCGGCGCTTGATGTAAGGCCTTAGGCCCGCCCCGATGAGCTTCTGGAGCAGGCTCATCGGCGGAGGGCCGGGGCCGACCGCGCGGGCGCACCTTCGCGCGCGCGGCCCGGGGGGCGTTCGTGCCTCATCGGCGGAGGGCAGGCGCCTGCGGGGCAGTAGCCTGCGGGGTAGTCGCCTGCGGCCCCTCAGCCGACGCCTGCACGGCGGGCAAGGGCTCTACCGCAGGCAAGGGCTCTACCGCCGGAAAGGCGCGGGGCAACGGCCTCGGCCGCTCGTCGAGCTTGACCAGCGTGACGCCTGCCAGGATGAGTAGCCCGCCGACGAGCTGCACCAGCCTTGGCAGCTCCGACAGGAGCAACCAGGCCCATAGGACGGCGAAGAGGACCTCGGAGAGGCCGACGAACGAGGCGAGCTTGGAACCCAGGCGTCGGCTCGCGAACACGCCCGTGAGGTAGGCGAAGGCGGCGGCGATCAGGCCCAGGCCGGCGACGTCCAGCCACCACGGCACGCCCACGCCGGCCAGCAACACGACGTCGGTGTTCCAGCGCATTGGCGTAAGCCCCACGGCGCCTGCGAGCAACAGGGCCAGTGCGCCGACGATCAGGCCCCCGGCCGCTACGACCAGCGGGGGCAGCCCGTGGCTGTTGTCGGCCGAGATAACGAAGAAGGTGGCCAACCCGAAGGCGGCAACGATGCCCCAGGACGCACCGACGAGGTCCACCGAAATGGCTCCGAACGCGTCGAGCACGAAGACGAGCCCGACGATCGCCAAGCCCGCACCCACGACCGTGAGCGGCCGTGGACGCTGACCGCGCCGCAACCACAGCCACCCGACGACCAGCACGGGTCCCAGGTACTCGAGGAGGAGTGCCACGGCCACGGAGAGGCGCTCGACGGCGAGGAAGTAGGCAAGCTGGCAACCCGCCACGGCGATCAACCCGAAGAGCAGCACGGTGGGCCAACCCCGCCGCAGCAGCTGCCAGCGGCCGCGCATGGTCAGGGCGGCGGGAACGACCAGCGCCAGGGCGCCGATGGCCACCCGCCACGTGACGGCCGCCGCCGGCGTCCAGCCGGACGCCAACAGGCCCTTGGCGAACGAGCCGGAGGTGCCGAACGCGGCGGCCGACGCGAGCGCCAGTAGTATTCCGAGCGGGAAGGATTGCTTCATCTGTTCCCTTAATCCTTAGCTGGACGCCACCCGTGGGAGCCGCGTCGTCTGGGAGGTGGGCGCCGAAGGGCGCTGTACGCCGCGCCTCGCTCACCAGCTTGCAACTCTACCCGTTACGGGCAAGCCGCCGTGTGTTAGCACGCGAAGCACGAGGCCGGGCGCGGGTACGAGATTCGGCGGCCGGCCTGGAAGTGGCCCATGGCCGCAAAGGGCAACGGACCCGGCCGCGTTAGTCTGAACTCCATGGACAAGATCAGAGTCTGCTTGGCAGGAGCCACCGGGTGGGCAGGCTCGGCCCTGGCGAGAGGGATGGCGAGAGCCGACGACATCGAGCTCGTGGCCGCGGTATCGCGGTCGGCGGCCGGGAGGTCACTTGGCGAGGCGTTGGACGAGCCGGGACTGGCAGCAACCGTCTTTGCCAGTGCTGCCGAGGCGCTAAACGAACGCGCTTGCGACGTGTTCGTCGAGTACACCAAGCCCGAGGTGGCGAAGGCCAACGTCCTGGCCGCCCTGGCGCATGGGGCTCACGTGGTGGTCGGCACCTCGGGCCTGACGGACGAGGATTATGCCGAGATCGACGCGGCAGCCAGGGCCGCCGACCGCGGCGTTCTCGCGGTCGGCAACTTCTCCCTCACCGTCGTTCTACTGCAGAAGTTCGCCGAGACCGCCGCCAGGCTGATACCTCACTGGGAAGTCATCGATTACGCGGGGGCGGCCAAGGAGGACGCGCCCAGCGGTACTGCGCGCGAGCTCGCAGCGAGGCTTGGAGCCGCCGGCCGCAACGAACCTGCTATCCCGGTCAGCCGGACCGTGGGCGAGAGGGAGGCGCGCGGGGCGACGATAGGTGGCGCCCAGGTCCACTCGGTGCGCCTGCCCGGCTACACCGTGGGGGTCGAGGTGATATTCGGCCTGCCCGGCCAGCGACTGAGCATCCGGCAGGACGCCGGGGCGTCTGCGGAGCCTTACGTCGACGGTGCGCTGTTGGCCGTTCGGCGGGTGGGGACCCTTCTGGGGCTGGCCCGAGGGTTGGACACCGTCATGGAGTTGTGAGCCGCGTCTAGCCGACCTTTTGTCGACACCCGAGCCGGAACCCTCGCTCAACCCTTGGTGAGCCCGACGCGAAGGCGCCACGCGGCCAGGGCGAACAGTACTGTGGCGAACGCAAGCAGGACGCCCACGTTGGGGAGCACGGTCGCTAAGTTGCCGCCCTGGCGCATGAGGACGTTCAGGGCGTCGACGGCCCACGCGTGGGGCACGGCGTTGGCGACGGACCGCATGGTCGGGCCGAAGAGCTCGAGCGGGAACATGCAGCCGCCCAGGGCCGCGAGCAGCAGGCCCGCCATGATCGCCACGCCGGACGCCTGCTGGCTGCTCGAGAACATGGCCCCGATCAGGGTGCCGGCGCCCGCCGCCACGGCGGCGAAGCAGAGGAGGATGACGAAGACCCCAAGCGGGTCGCCCCAGACCACGCCGACGAGGAGCGCCGAGGCGACCGCGATGTAGAGCCCCTGGAACAGCGTCACGAGGAAACGCCCGAAACCCTCGCCCAGCACTATGACGGCGGGGCTCGTGGGCGAAGCGAGCATGCGGTGGCTGACGCCCAGCCTGCGGCTGTCCACCAGGCTGGTGGCGCTGGTGAGCCCCGTGAGGAAGACGAAGAGGACGAGCTGGCTGGCGGCGGCGACGCCGAAGGCCGCGTAGCCGAACCCGGCAGGGCCTTCGTCAACGGAAGACACCCTCACGTTGACGGGCGGCACCCTGCGCGAGGCCTCGTCGATGGCGACGAAGGCCGACCCGATCGGCTCTTCGTAGCGCTTCGCAAGGTACGCCGCCGCCAGGGCCGGCGCACTAGCTTCGTCCAGCGCCGAGAGGACGTCGAAGCGGTAGCCCTCGCCCCCGCCTCCGGACCTGCCGTACAGCTCGGCCTGCGCCGTGAGTCCCTGTTCCAGGGTGGCGTCCAACTCAGCGGGCAGGGCCACGCCGACGACGAACCGGCCGCGCTCCACGCCGTCTCGCAGGGCGCCGGCGTCGTCCACGCGCGTCACGACCAGCCCTTCCTTCTCGGAGAGCGCTTCAAAGAACCTCTCGGCCACCTCGCCGGTGCCGACCACGCCGATGGTGGGCCGCGACTGGGCACCGAAGCTCATGCCGAGCACGAAGACCAGGCCGAGGGGCAGGAGCAGGGCGAAGAAGTAGTTGGAGCGGTCGCGGAAGAACCTGACGAGGTTCACTCGGCCCAGCGCGAAGACCTTGATCATCGGTCGAGCCTCCGCCCCATGAGCGCCCAGCCGATACCGCCCGCCAGGGCCGCGAACGCGAGGATGGCGGCAACGTCGATGAGCACCCCCGCCGGGCTGCCCGTGCCCGCGAGGTCGCCCAGCCCGCGCAGGAACCAGTAATGCGGCGACAGCCGGCTGAGGTACGAGAGCACCCCACCGCCCTCGGGCAGTGGCACGAAGACGCCGCCCAGGGCGCCCAGGACGACGGCGACGATAGCTTGCATGTTGCCGGCGGCCTCCGCGCTCCTGGCGACGCCCGCTACGGCCATCAGCACGCCGGCCGCGGCGGCCACCACACTCACGATCAGGAGCAGCACCCCGACGGGTTGGCCCCACTTGGCACCCATGATCGCCGTGCTCGCGCCCCACAGCACGAGCAGGCTGAGCACCCCGATCACGATGCTTCCCAACACCTTGCCCCCGATGATCGACCGCCGCTCGATCGGGGCGACGAGCAGCCTCGTCATGGTGCCGTCCTTCTCCTCGTCGAGGAGGCCCGCCACGCCCATCTGAACGATGAAGAAGACGAAGAACACGGCCATGCCGGCGGCGTAATAGGTGACCATGTCGAGCTGCCGCGCCGACGTGGGTCGCGGGACCAACTGCACCGGCTGCGGCGCCGTGGCCAGCTGCGCTGCGATCAGGGGGCTCAACGCCACCCCGCCCTTCTCACCCACTGCCGCCACCGCCCATGAGGTGGCGCGCACCCTGGCGAGGTACGAGTCGGTGAGCGTCTCGGCCAGCCGGGCCGCGTAGTCGGCTCGGTTGGAGGTGACGACCAGCGCGGTGACCTCGGACCTGCCCAGGGCCCCCGAGAACCCGGCGGGCACCACCACAGCGGCCCCGACGTCTCCGGCACGCACGGCCTGGCGGGCCGCGTCCTCGTCCGATAAGCTCCGCCACGTGATCAGGCCGGCGTCCTGCGCCGCGCCGAGCACGGCACGCATTCCCGCCGAGGCGGCGCTTGCGTCCGCATCCACGTAGCCGATGACCGGCACGTTCGGGGTGCCCTGCGTAAGCGGGCCGATCAGGAGGTTGAAGACGAAGGCGATCGAGAGGGGTGCCAGCAGCCCGAAGATGAAGAAGGACCGATCCCGCAGCCGCTGCCGCAGGCCCTTGAGCGCGATGAGGAGGGCCGCCCGCACCGTCAGTCCCTGAGCGCCTTGCCCGTGAGCCTGAGGAATACCGCCTCGAGGTCCGGCTCGGTGACATCGATGCTGGAGACCGTCAGGCCGCGCTCGTCGAGGACGTGCATGAACTTCGCCAGGAGCCGCGCAGCACCGTTGGCCGTCACCTGGAATCCGCCCTCGAGCACGTCCACGCGCGTAACGCCGGAAACGTTGCGCAGCCCCTCGGCGCCCGCCTGTAGGTCGCCCTCGGCGGTCACCCGCACCACGTCGTCGCCACCGATGATGGCGGCCAGCTCGCTCTTGGTGCCCTCGGCCACCAGTCGGCCCTCGTCCATGATGCCGATGCGGTCGCAGAGCCGCTCGGCCTCCTCCATGTAGTGAGTGGTGTATAGCACCGCCATGCCGCGCTCGGCGAGCCGCTCGACGCTCTCCATGATGGCGTTGCGAGATTGCGGGTCCACGCCTACCGTCGGCTCGTCGAGGATGAGCAGCTTGGGCGTGTGTATGAGTCCGGCAGCGATGTTGAGCCGCCGCTTCATGCCGCCCGAGTACTCCTTCACCAACTGGTTGGCGCGGTCGCTCAGGCCGACCATCTCCAATACCTCGTTGCCGCGAGCGCGCAACTCTGCGCCTCCGAGGGAGTACAGCCGCCCGAAGAAGTCGAGGTTCTCGCGCCCCGTCAGGTCGGGGTACAGGGCGAGCTCCTGTGGCACCAGGCCTATGCCGCTGCGACCCTCCACCGTGCGCGTGCCTACGGGTTGGCCGTCCAGTGTGACCGTGCCGCCGTCCTTCTTCAGGATGCCAGCGATCATCGAGATGCTCGTCGTCTTGCCGGCGCCGTTAGGGCCCAAGAGGCCATAGGTCTCCCCCGCGTGCACTTCGAAGCTCACGTCTTTCACGGCCTGAACGTTCCCGAAGCCGCGCCGCAACCGGCTGACCTCGAGCAGGGCCCGCGCGGGAACCGTAGGTGGCACTACCATTCATGCAGCTTAGACGCTCAACGCCCTGCCTGGATATCGCCCGTTCGTATGAGTTGCGGCCCTCTGGCCGGAGTAGGCCACGGATGGCTTCGTTCGCGCCCGGGAGCTACCGAGGTTCGTACGGATCCGTGGCCTGCAACAGCGACACGCCGATAGGGCCGGGGTTGTATGCAACTTCCCAAACGAAGCCGTCGGGATCGGTGAAATAGCCCGAGTAACCGCCCCAGTCGCGCTGCATTGCGGGCTTGAGGATGGCGCCGCCCGCCTCGACCGCCATAGCGAGCGCTGCGTCGACCGCTGCCGGAGATCCAACGTTGTGGGCGAGCGTGAAGGGCGACGCGCCTGGTCCCTCGCGTATGGCGCCGACCTCATCCTCGAATTCCTCCGCTCGCCAGAGTGACAGGACCAACGTTGGCGACAGGCGGATGAACAGGACCTCGCCCGACGCCTCGAAAGCGGGTTCCCAGCCGAGCCCGTCCACGTAGAAGGCCCGCGAGGCGCCGAGATCCGCCACCGCGAGCGTGATGAAGTTGACCCTAGCGTCCACAGGAACATTCTATTCGCGGTCGCGCCGCGGTCGGCTCCTGCTTCGACGCACCCGCGGGTGCGTCGAAGTTGCCACTCCCCTACGTGGATATTCCTTTAGGCTAGGCGGTATGGCGTCAAAGCCCAAGGCCGCTCGGGGCACATCGAAGAAACGCGGTGCAGCTCCCGGGCAACGAGGCGCGGAACAAGGTGCAGTTCCCGGGCGACCAGGTGACGGGCCCGATGCGGACGCCGCGGCCTCCGGTGCGGACGCCGCGGGCGCCGGTACGAACGCCGAAAACGCCGGCGCACCGACCGCCCATCAGTCTGCGGCCATACTCGACCGACTGGACCACACCGCCGAGGCCCTGACCCCCCAGGAGCGGCGGCTGGCTGCACACATGCTCGAGCACCTCGACCGCTGGGGCTACCTCTCGAGCACGGAGGTTGCTGCGGAGCTCGGTGTTCACCGCTCGACCATCGTGCGCTTCGCGCAGCACGTCGGTTTCCAGGGCTATCCAGAGCTTCAGGAGGCGGCGCGCGCCGCCTACCTGGAGGTGGTCTCGACACCTTCCGACCTGGTCCTCACCGATCCCGGCGCCGGCGGGAGCCGCCAGGTCCAGGCCGTGTACCACCGCGATCAAAGGAACCTGCAGCGCAGTTACGCCCACCTCGACCAGGATGCGCTCGAGGCCACCGCGGAGGGCCTGGCGAAGGGGCGACGGGTGGTCTTGTTCGGCCGGCGCTTCTCGTACCCGATAGCCCTGCATATGGCCTTGGTCCTGCGCACCATGCGCCAGCTGGTCGATGCGGCGCCTACGCCCGGTGGTGCCTCGGTCGACCAACTCTTCGACCTCGGTTCCGACGACTTCGTGCTCGTGGTCTCGCTCAGGCGCCATTCGCGCGAGGTGCAGCGGACACTTCGCTACCTGACCGCGGCGGGGGTGCCGGTGACGGTGCTGACCGATGCCAGCCCAGGCAACAACGTTCCACACGGCGCACGCATTCTCAGGGCCCACACCGGGAGCACTGGCGTGCTCGACTCGTACACGGCCCTCGTAAGCGTCAGCCACGTGCTGCTTACCTTGGTCGAGGCCGCCCTACCGGAGGCCTCGGAGAGGCTGGCCGCGGCCGAGCAGGCCTGGCAACACTTCAACCGGGACTGACGGGAGCGGCGGGGCCGCGCTCACGAACGAGCGGCGGCGGCCGCCACGAACGCCTCGAATATCCGGCGGAACGCGGGCTCTCGCTGCTCCAGCCACTCGGGGTGGAACTGTAGGCCGATGGCGAAGCCCTCGCTGGCCTCGATCGCCTCGACGAGCCCGTCGTCCGACCACGCCGCGACCCGCCAGCCGGGCGGCACTTCTTG
>JACDJC010001827.1_pt1 | contig 18065 bp, 12 predicted proteins | sample 7454191 | NCBI WGS metagenome assembly JACDJC01 (sample SAMN14253291, study PRJNA609438) | sludge metagenome | isolation source: sludge after 25d culture with pyrite and EDTA | collected 2018-12-20 | reverse complement strand
CCGCCCAGCCAGATCCCCGCGCCCGTGCGGGAGAGGTCGCCGTCGATCGGCACCACGCCGGCGGTGAAGGTCACCATGCCGGCATCGTTCAGATTGGCGGAGATGGAGTTGAACGAGGTGCCCGGCGGCACGTTGTAGCCGTTGTCGTTGACGATGAGATTGCTGCGTGCCTCGAGCTCGGTGCCGGTGTATTCGGGCACCGCCGCGCTGGCGACGGCGGCAAACAGGACTGCGGCCAGGGAACCGCAAGCGATGAGTGGCTTGTGCATGAAGTGAACCCTTGAGTCAGGCCATGGGCAGCTGCGAGCTTGGCCCGTGGCAAAGGAAACGGAGCGGAGTGCATCCGCCGCCAACCATAGCGCAAGGGGTTGCGACGGCAAAGTGCGCGCCCGTCCGGCGGGTCGGATCGCGATTCCGGCGAGGAATGCGCCTGGCGCGGGGCGCCCGGCGCCTGGCCAGCAAGGGCAGCCTGCCAGCGCGCGGCGTGGGTCGCTTCCGGCATGCGATCGCCGCTCCGCTCCGGCCCGCTACCACGACTTTCGGCGCACGCGATCGGAGCGGGAAACCGTTACCTTGCCCGGCTTGTGGCCGATCCGGCCAGCCTGCCTTGCAAGGAGCCTGTCATGTGGAGTCGTCCCCTCGTCGCGTTGCTTGCGGTCTTGCTGGCCGCGCCCGCCGTGGGCGCGCCGCCCGCACCGGCAGGGCGCCTGTTCACCGGCGCGGATCTCTTCAACCTGGAGGTCGCCAGCGATCCGCAGATTGCGCCGGACGGGAAGACCGTCGTCTATGTCCGTCGCAGCAACGACATCATGACCGACCGGGCGCGTTCGACGCTGTGGACGGTCGATGTCGCCAGCGGCGCACAGGCGCCGCTGGTGGCCGATGCGGGATCGCACAGCCAGCCGCGCTGGTCGCCCGACGGCAGCCGGCTCGCCTACATCTCCAACGCCGGCGACGCGGGCACGGCGCAACTTTACGTGCGCTGGATGCGAACCGGTGCGACCGCGCGCATCACCAGCCTGCCGGCCACGCCGCAGGACATCACCTGGTCACCGGACGGCACGCGCCTGGCCTGGACCCTGTTCGTGGCCGACGAGGGCGCGCGGCTGGGGGCAGCGCCGGCCAGGCCGGATGGCGCGAAGTGGGCCGAGCCGCTGCAGGTCATCGACAAGGTGATCTACCGCACCGACGGCGGCGGCTATGGCAAGCCCGGCCATGCACAGATCTTCTGGGTGGCGGCCGATGGCGGCGCGCCGATCCAGCTCACCTCCGGCGCACATCACCTGCGTGGCGGGCTGGCCTGGTCCGCCGATGGTCGCGCCATCCTGTTCAGTGCCAACTTCAAGCCGGACTGGCAGCGCGATCTTGTCGATACGGAAGTCCACGAGGTGGCGCTCGCCAGCCGTGAAGTACGCACGCTGACGCAGCGCAATGGCCCGGACAACGCGCCGACCGTGTCGCCGGACGGTCGCTGGATCGCCTACGTGGGCTTTGATGACCGCGGCCTCGGCTACCAGAACCAGCAACTCTCCGTGATGCGGCGCGACGGCAGCGGTGCGCGCGTGCTCACCGCCACGCTCGACCGCAGCGTCGGCGCGCCGGTGTGGTCCGCCGACAGCCGTGCGATCTATGTCGGCTACGACGATCGCGGCGGCATGCGGGTGGCACGCGTCGGACTCGATGGCAAGATCACGCCGGCCGCGCATGGGCTGGTGTCCAGCAGCCTGGATCGCCCCTACAGCGGCGGCGAGTTCACGGTCGCGCACAACGGCACGCTCGCCTTCACCGGCGCCGCCGACGTTCGCCCCGCCGACGTGTGGGTGGCGCGCCACGGCAAGACGCGGCGCCTGACCCGGCTCAACGAGGCGCTGCTCGAAAGCAGGCAACTGGGCAAGATCGACAAGCTCGCGGTGACCGCCTTCGACGGGCTGCCCATCGACGCCTGGCTGGTCACGCCGCCCGGCTTCGACCCGGCGAAGAAGTACCCGCTGATCCTGGAAATCCACGGCGGTCCGTATGCCGCCTACGGCCCTTCGTTCGCCACCGACTACCAGCTCTACGCCGCGGCCGGCTACGTGGTTGCCTACGCCAACCCGCGCGGTTCGACCAGCTACGGCGAGGCCTTCGCCAATCACATCGACAAGGCCTACCCGGGCCACGACTACGATGACCTGATGAGCGTGGTGGATGCTGCGCTTGCCAGGGGTTTCGTCGACCCCGAACGCCTGTTCGTCACCGGCGGTTCCGGCGGCGGCGTGCTGACGGCCTGGATCGTCGGCAAGACCGACCGCTTCCGCGCGGCGGTGACGCAGAAGCCGGTCATCAACTGGTCGAGTTTCGTGCTTACCGCCGACATGACGCCGTACTTCGCGCGCTACTGGTTTGGCAAATACCCCTGGGAGGACCCGCAGGCTTACTGGGCGCGTTCGCCATTGTCGCTGGTCGGCAACGTGAAGACGCCGACCCTGGTGGTCGTCGGCAGCGCCGACTACCGCACGCCCGTGAGCGAGTCCGAGCAGTATTACGAGGCGCTGCAACTGCGCGGCGTACCCACCGCGCTGGTGAAGGTGCCCGGCGCGAACCACGGCGGCCTCGCCGCGCGGCCCTCGCAGTCGGCAGCCAAGGCAGCGGCGATCCTCGCGTGGTTCGCCCGCTACGGCAACGCCAGCACCGCGCCATAGCGCGGTGCCATTCGGCGGTCCTGGCGCGTGCCGGCGGCGTCGAGTTTCGACCGCAGGTCACTCGGCCGCGGCGTGCGCCGGGGCGGCGAGCGGGTGGGGCGTGGCGCGCGGCGCGGGATGCGCTGTGGCGTGGGATGCGACGCGGCGTGAGGTGACGTTTCGCCGGTCGGGTGGGCGCGCGTCGGAGACCTCGCCCCGACGCGGCCTGCCGGCAGGTCGGCCCTGCGCGGCCGACGCACGGCGCGGGCTGGTGTTACGCCCGCGCCGCGCGGGCGCCTCACCAGATCTTCACGCGTTCGTCCGCCGGGCGCACCATCTTGTCGCCGGCCTTGCAGTCGAAGGCCTTGGCGAAGGCGGGCATGTTCGACGGGGCGCCGATGGCGCGGAACATGGCCGGTGCGTGCGGGTCGGTGTTGAGGCGCAGCTTCAGTTCATCGGGACGGAAGTTGCGACGCCACACGGTGGCCCAGTTGAGGAAGAAGCGCTGGTCCTCGGTGAAGCCGTCGATCTTCTCCCTGGCCTCGGCGGGATTGTCCTTCAGGGCGATCTGCAGCGCATCGTAGGCGGTGGCCAGGCCGCCCAGGTCGGCGATGTTCTCACCGAGAGTCAGCTTGCCTTTCACGTGCAGGTCGTCGATGGGCGAATAGGCATCGAACTGCTTCACCAGCTTGTCGGTGCGCGCGTCGAAGGCCTTGCGGTCGGCCTCGGTCCACCAGTTGTTGAAGTTGCCCTGGGCATCGAACTGGCTGCCCTTGTCATCGTAGCCGTGGCTCATCTCGTGGCCGATCACCGCACCGATGCCGCCGTAGTTGAGCGCATCGTCGGCCTTGGCGTCGAAGAAGGGCGGCTGCAGGATCGCGGCCGGGAACACGATTTCGTTCATGGTCGCGTTGTAGTAGGCGTTGACCGTCTGCGGGGTCATGTGCCACTCGCTGCGATCGACCGGCTTGCCGATCTTGGCGATGTTCCAGTCGTAGTTGAACTTTTCCGCGGCCAGCACATTGCCGAAGTAGTCGCCGGGCTTGAGGGTGAGTCCGCTCCAGTCGCGCCACTTGTCGGGATAGCCGATCTTGGGCGTGAACGAGGCCCACTTCGCCAGTGCCTTTTCCTTGGTTTGCGCGCTCATCCAGTCGAGGTTCTGGATGCGCGTCTTGAGGGCCGCGGCGACGTTGTGCACGAGCTGCAGCGCCGCGGCCTTGGCTTCCGGCGAGAATTCCTTGGCCACATAGAGCTCACCGAGCGCCATGCCGAGTTCACTGTTGGTCGCCGACAGCACCTGCTTCCAGCGCGGCTTCTGTTCCTTCTGGCCGCGCATGGTCTTTTCGTGGAAGTCGAAACTGGCGGCAACGAAGGGCGCGGACAGGTAGGGGGCCGCGTCGTCGATGGTGTGGAAGCGCAGATAGGCCTGCCAGTGCGCCATCGGCACGCTGGCGAGCATGGCATCGAGCTCGGCGAAGAACTTCGGTTGCGAGAGCGAGAAGCCGTTCTTGACGTCGGCTCCCTGGGCGGTGAAGAACGCGGCCCAGTCGAAGTGCGGGGTGACCTTGTTGGCGTCGGCGACGCTGACGAAGTGGTACTGGTTGTTCGGATCACGCATCTCGATGCGGCCAAGCGAGGCCTTGGCGAGGCGGGTTTCGAATTCCATCACCCACTTCGCCTGTTCCTGGGCGGCCTTGGCCGGGGTGCCGGCCAGCTCCAGCATGCGCTGGATGTGCGCCACGTAGGCCTTGCGCTTGGCCTGGAAATCCGGCGTGTCCTTGAGGTAGTAGTCGCGCTCGGGCAGGCCCAGGCCGCCCTGGAAAGCGTAGGCGATGGTCATCTGCGAGTTCTTGTAGTCGGCGCGGCCACCAAAGCGGAACGGGATGCCGTGGCCGCTGGCGAAGTCCTTGCGCAGCCAGGTGGTCAGTTCTTCCGGCGTCTTCAGGGCGGCGATCTCGTCCAGATACGGCTTGATCGGCGTGTAGCCGAGCTTGTCGATGGCGGCTTCATCCATGCCGGCCCCGTAGAACCAGCCGATCTTCTGTTTGATCGAACCGGGCTCGGCGGCATCGGCCTGCCCGGCTGCTGCCTCGACGATGGCATGCTGGGCGGCCAGGCTGGCTTCATCGAGCACCTCGAAGGTGCCCCAGGTGCTGCGGTCGGCGGGCACCGGGTTGGCCGCCAGCCACTTGGCGTTGACGAAACCGTTGAGGTCCTGGCAGACCGGGATGGCGCGGTCGAGGTCACTCGCATTGAAGGAGAAACCGAAGGCGGTACCGGAAACGGCCAGGCCGATCGCCAGCGCAAGCGGGCGGGAAATGAGTGCGTGCATGGAGAAGCCTCTCGGACGATGATCGGGTCAAGTTAGCGAGGGTGGCGTTAATTCCACCTGACTCCGGGTGCGGTGGGGCGCCGGGTTGGCCAGCGCCCCGCCCCGGATGCAGTCACCAGATCTTCACGCGCTGGTCCTCGGGGCGCACCATCTTGTCGCCTGCCTTGCAGCCGAAGGCTTCGGCGAAGGCGGGCATGTTCGATGGCGCGGCAATGGCGCGGTACTGCATCGGCGCGTGCGGGTCGGAATTGAGCAGCACTTCCTGGCGCTGCGGCCGGATGTTGCCGCGCCATATGCGCGCAAAATTGAGGAAGAAGCGCTGGTTCTCGGTATAGCCGTCGATCTTTGCCTTCGACTCGGCCGGGTTCTTCTTCAGCGCGATCTGCAGCGCGTCGAAGGCCACGTTGGCGCCACCCAGGTCGGCGATGTTCTCGCCCAGGGTCAGCTTGCCGTTGACATGCTTGCCGGGCAGGGGCTCGTAGGCATCGAACTGCTTGACCAGCTTCTCGGTGCGCGCGTCGAACTTCTCGCGGTCTTCCTTCGTCCACCAGTTCCTGTTGTTGCCGTCGGCATCGAACTGGCTGCCTTCGTCGTCGAAGCCGTGGATCGCCTCATGGCCGATCACCGCACCGATGCCGCCGTAGTTGAGCGCATCGTCCGCCTTGGCGTCGAAGAACGGCGGCTGCAGGATCGCGGCGGGGAAGTTGATGGTGTTGTCGAGCGGGTTGTAGTAGGCATTGACGGTCTGCGGCGTCATGCCCCATTCCAGGCGGTCGCTCGGCTTGCCGACCTTGCCCATTTCCCAGGCGTAGTTGAACTGCGCCGCGGCCAGCACGTTGCCGAAATAGTTGTCCGGCTGCACCGACAGGCCGCTCCAGTCACGCCACTTGTCCGGGTAGCCGATCTTGGGCAGGAAGGTGGCCCACTTCTCCAGCGCCTTCTCCTTGGTCGCCTGGCTCATCCAGTCGAGGTTCTCGATGCGGGTCTTGAGCGCCGCCTTGATGTTGTCCACGAGCACCATCGCGCGCGCCTTGGATTCGGGCGGGAAGGTTTCGGCGACGTACAGTTCGCCCAGCGCCATGCCCATGCCCTCGTTGACGGCGCCGAGCACGCGCTTCCAGCGCTGCTCCTGCTCCTTCTGGCCATTCAGCGTCTTCTTGTGGAACTCGAAGTACTGGTTGGCGAGGCTGCTGGAAAGATACGGCGCGGCGCCGTCGATGGCGTGGAAGCGCAGGTAGGCCTGCCATTCGGCCACCGGCACCTCGACCAGCATCTTGTCCACCTCGGCGAAGAATTTCGGCTGCGACAGCGAGAAGCCGTCCTTGACGTCGGCCTTCTGGGCGGCGAAGAAGCGCGTCCAGGAGAAGTTCGGCGTCAGCTTGTCGGCCTCGGCGAGGGTCACGAAGTGGTACTGGTTCTCCGGCGTGCGCAGCTCCACCGGTGACAGCGAGGCCTTGGCGAGGCGGGTCTCGAAGGCCAGCACCTGGTCGGCGGCCCTGGCTGCCGCGTCCGCCTTGGCGCCGCCAAGCTCGAGCATCTTCGCGATGTGCGCGTGATAGGCCTTGCGCACCTGCGCATGGTCGTCCTTGGTGTAGTAATCCGGCGTGGGCAGCCCGATGCCGCCCTGGAAGGCGAAGGCGATCTGCATCCTGGCGTTCTTGAAGTCGGCCGCCGGCATCACGTGGAACAGGCCGCCCAGGCCGCGCGCGAAGCTGTCGCTCAGGTAGTTCGCGATCTCCTCCGGGGTCTTCAGTGCGCCGATCCTGGCCAGTTCGGGCTGCAGCGGTTGCAGTCCGGCCTTTTCGATGGCGGCCTCGTCCATGCCCGAGGCGTAGAACGCACCGACCTTGCGCTCGATCGACTCGGCCGTGGACGCATCCTTCGCGGCGCGCGCCGCCTTCTCGACGATGGCGTGCTGCGTTTCCAGGCTGTGCTCGCGCAGGGCGTCGAACGCGCCCCAGCGCGTGCGATCCGAGGGGATCGGGTTGGCTGCGACCCACTTGGCATTGACGAAGGCGTTGAAGTCGGCGCAGGGGCTGACAGCCTTGTCCAGGTCGTTGACATCGAAGGAAGGGGCGGCGGTGGCCGTGCTGGCGATGGCCGTGCAGAGGGCCAGCATCAGCGGGCGGGGAAAGTCGTTGCGCATGGAAAAGCTCCGGAAAGGTCTCTTGCGGGGCGCGGCGGCGAGGCACGTCGGGTGCGCGCGGGATCGCGGGCCGCATCGGGTTGATTGGCACGGACGGGCGCAGGCGCGCCGCCACCCAAGGCAGATGTGGGCCGCGCTCCGGCGCTGCAAGGCTAGCTTTCGCGCACGGTCGGGCAAGTGTCAAAGGTCACTGCATGCGGCGCGGCGGCAGCCGGGGCGGTGCCGGATCAGGCTCCGCTGGCGGGGCTTGCGTCCGCTGTCGGCACGCTGGCCGGGCCGGCCGCGCGGAAGCTGAGCCGGTCGGGCGCGGCCGCGCCGGCGGAAAGGATGAAGGCCATCGCCTGGTCCACGCTCCAGTCGGTGCTGATCAACTGGTCGATGGGGACGATCTCCAGGTAGCCGCCGGTGGGATTGGGCGTGGTCGGCACGTACACGGCGGCCAGTTCCGTGCCCTCGACGTCGCGGAACACGCGGGTGACGAAGCCGACGGCCTTGAGCCCGCGCGAAGGGAAATCGATCAGCACCACGCGTTGGGTACCCTCGGGCCGGGTTTGCAGCATGCCCATCAGCTTCTTGCTGCCGCTGTAGATCGTGTGCGCCAGCGGGATGCGTGCGATCAGGCGCTCGAAGGCGCCCAGCAGGCGCCGGCCGAGTACGCGGTTGGCGGCGAAGCCCAGCAGGTACAGGGCGAGCAGGGTGGCGCCGAAGGCCAGCAGCGAGACCAGCCAGCCCTGGTTGATGTGCCCGAGCGTGCGTGGATAGGCCCTGGCGAGGGCCTCGAACAGCGCGCTGATCCAGGGCAGGTTGATTTCCGAGAGCACCGAGAAGATCGCCTTGAACACCACCCAGGTCAGCCAGACCGGGATGAAGGTGAGCAGGCCGGTGATGAGATAACGCTGGACGTACAGGCGCATGGTGATCGGCGGGCGGCGCGTCGGGAGCGCCATCATCGCCGCCTGGCTGTCCGGGTGCCAGCGGCGCGATCGGCGTCGGCGGTGCGGATCAGGGCGGGGTGGGCGGGGCGCCGCCGTCGGCGGCGGCCGGCGGGTCGGCCGGCGTGCTGAACCGGACCTCGCGCAATGCGCCGTCCGGCAGGGCGTAGGAGGTCGCCAGGTGTTCGCCCTCGTGGATGATTTCCGGGAAGAGCACGCCGGGCAGGGCCTGCACCGCGAAGACCTCCTGCACGCCGCCGGTGAACTTGAGCAGCGCAACGGTGTTGCCGGTGCCGGTATGCACCGCCCATACCCCGCTCAGGCGGTCGGCGTTGGCCTCGGTGATCTCGATGTCGGTGAAGGCATTGGTTTCGCGCAGTTGCGACAGGCCGATGAAGGCAATCGGGCCGAGGAAATCCAGCCCGCGTGCGAATCCGGGCACGCGCGCCACGTCGCTCCTGGCACCGCTCACGGGGTCGACCGTCACCAGCGCGCCGCGGCCGGACTCCAGCACCCACAGGCGCCCGTCATGCCAGCGCGGCGAGTGGGGCATGGACAGGCCGCGCGTGATGACCCGGTTGCTCTCCATGTCGATCAGCAGCCCGCCATCGCGCTTGTTGGCGCGCCAGCCTTGCGGGGTGTTGGTTTCGCCCAGCGCGGTCAGGTAGCGCGGGCGACCCTCGCGCATGGCCAGGCCATTGAGGTGGCAGCGATCCTCGGGCGCGTAGTGGCTGACGAACCACGGCCGCCAGCGTGGCACGAAGCTGGACTGCTCATCCAGGGTGCATAGGCAGGAGAAGAGCGTGTTCACGAACCACAACCCGCCGCGCGCGTCCCAGGCCATCTCGTGGATGTCGATGGCGCCGGTGATGTGGCCGCGCCGGGCGAGAAACACGGCATCGTGGCGCGGCGGGTCGTGCAGCCGTTTCGCCACGGCCGGCATGTTGCGGAACTCGGCGATCTCGATGTGCGCGCCCAGGGCCAGGCGCTCGCCATCGGCTGCCATGCCCATCGGCCGGTTGAAGCTGCGGAAATGCGTGTTGATGTTGGCGCCGTCGGGGCGCAGGATCACCAGCTTGCCGGCCTGGTAGGTGCTGACCAGCAGGCAGCCCCCGAACTGGCGCAGCAGGTCGGGGAAGTTGCGGGTGTGCACGCTGCCGAGCGCGGCCTGTGCGGACGGCGCCGTGGCCGGCGCCTGGTCGTCAGCGCTGTGCCGTGCCGCTGCTGTGCTGGCGGGGTCGTGCATGGCCGATCTCCTGCGCGGCCCTGCATTTTGCGGGCTGTGCGCGAAGTGTGCCAGTGACCGGGCGGCTGCGTTTGCGGCGCACGTAGAGCTGCTTGCGCACGGTGGCGATCAGTTGCCCGTCCGAGGTGCGGATCGGGGCTTCATACCAGCGCAGGCACTTCTCCCCGCCGACGGTCGCCGCGCGCAGGTCCTCCAGCATTGCATCGCTGATGCAGAACTCGGCATGCACGTCTTCGCGCCCGGGCGCCACGAAGTCGATCGCGGCGGCCTGGTCCCAGACGATGAAGCCCGGGCCCAGGCAACGCAGCGTCAGCAGCATCCAGAACGGATCGGTCATGGAAAACAGGCTGCCGCCGTACTGGGTGCCAACGTAGTTGCGGTTGTACCAGCGCTTGCGCAGGACCACGCGGGCATAGCGCCAGTCATCGCCGATTTCCAGCACGCGGATGCCGCAGAACAGGAACGGCGGCCACAGGTTCATGATCCGGCGCAGGTTGCGCGCGGAAATCTGCGCTGGCATGGGCGGGCGCCTCGCGCTGTCTCAGAACAGCAGCGAGGACATCCTGCGGCGATACGTACCGACCAGCTCCTCGTCGTCGAGGACGGTGAAGGCGGCGATCAGGCGCTTCTTTGCCTGGTCGTCGTTCCAGTGGCGATCGGCCGCCAGGATGGTGAGGAACTGCTCGAGCGCGGCACTGGCTTCACCCTGGATCAGCAGGCGCACGCCGAGCAGGTCATGGGCCGCGAAGTCGTTGGGATCGCGCTCGATGCGCGCGCGCAGTTCATCCATGGGCGGGGCGTTCTCCAGCGCGCGTGCAAAGTCGAGCTGGCCGCGCAGGCGCCGCGCGCGGTCCTCACCGGCCAGGTTGGCCGGCAGCGCATCGAGTTCGGCCGCGGCGGCCGCGGCGTTGCCGGCCTGCATCTGCGCCACCGCCAGGTCGAGCTTGAGTTCGGCCTTGTCCGGGGCGGCGGCGATTTCCTGCTGGATGCGCGCGATCGCCTGTTCCGGTGTCTCGCTGATAGTCGGGGCCGGCGGTGCTTCCGGGGCAGCGTCCTGGGGTTGCACGTGGCGCAGCAGGAATTCACGAATCGCGCTTTCCGGCAGCGCACCGGTGAAGGCATCGAGCAGCTGGCCGTCGCGCAGCAGCACCACGGTCGGGATGCTGCGCACGCCGAACGAGGCCGCCAGCTCCTGTTCCTTGTCCACGTCCACCTTGGCCAGGCGCACGGCACCGTTGAAACTTGCGACCACCTTTTCCAGCAGCGGGCCGAGGGTCTTGCACGGTCCGCACCAGGTCGCCCACAGATCCACCAGGATGGGCTGCTGGAACGAGGCATCGATCACGTCGGCCTGGAAGGTGGCGGCAGTGGCATCGAACACGAATGCGTTGGTCGTGGCGTCGGTCATTGCATGACTCCTTGAAGGTGGCTGCAAGGTGGCGCCATGGACAGGCGAATGCAAGCCACCGCACGGACCGGGGCCGGCGGCGCATCGAGGTGACCGGCCTTCGCGGCTGCCTGTGCAGGCGGTCGGACCTGGCGCAGTCGGGCGCTTGCCTGCGCGGCGCCAGACCGATCTATCATGGCGGCATGCCCCAGCCACACCGTGCAGTCGCCTGGCTACGCAGCGCCGCTCTGGCGCTCCTCGTGGTGGCCGCGTGCCCGGCGGTTGCCGCCAGCCTGGAGCTCGATATCGGCCAGGCGGCGCGCAAGCTCGGCACGGCCGCGTTGCTGGCGCGCGATGACGTCCGTGAAGTGGCAATCGCACGCGATGTCGCCTACCGGCGCCCCATGCGCTATCGCGCGGTGCCGCTGCGCGCCCTGCTGCCTGCGCTTCGTCCGGCCGACCACCTGCAGTTCACCGCGCGCGACGGGTTCACCGCCGAGATCCCGGCGGCGCTATTCCTCGACGGGCGCGGCAGCGTGGCCTGGCTCGCCATCGAGGATCCGGCCCGGCCCTGGCCACGCCTGCCCGGCAAGGCAGCCAGCGCGGGACCCTTCTACCTCGTCTGGACCGATCCGCAGGCCGCCGGCATCGGGCCCGAGCAGTGGCCCTACCAGGTGGTGGCGATCCGGCGTCTGGCGCCGGTGGCCGAGCGCTTTCCGGCCCTCCTGCCGGATCCCGCGCTACCGGCCGATAGCCAAGTGCGGCGGGGCTTTGCCGTATTCCAGGCCACCTGCTTCGCCTGCCACACCCTGAATGGCGCCGGCGCCGCGCGCATGGGGCCCGATCTCAATATCCCGTACAACCCCACCGAATACCTGCGCGCGGATTTGCTGCGCGCCTACCTGCGCGACCCGCAATCGCTACGCCGCTGGCCCGCCGCACGCATGCCGGGCTTCGATCGCAACGACCTCAGCGACGTCGATCTCGACGCCGTGCTGGCCTATCTCGGACACATGGCCGGACGCAAGTCGGCGCCCGTCGCGCCGACCCGCTGAGGCGCGCCGCTGACGGGCAGCCATGCCGCAGCGCCGGCCCGTCCGGCCGTGCTCACTCGACCACGACCTGGCCGGCCTGCTTCCAGATCGCGCCGTCCTTCATCACGAAATCCACCGTCTGCATCAGCCGGATGTCCTCCAGCGGATTGCCCTGCACGGCGATCATGTCGGCCAGCTTGCCGGCCTCGACGCTGCCCAGGTTGGCACTCTGCCTGAGCAGCTCGGCTGCATGCGTGGTGGCCGCCTGCAGGGCGTACATCGGCGGCATGCCCGCTTCGACCATGTAGAAGAACTCCTTGGCGTTCTGGCCGTGCGGATAGACGCCGGCGTCGGTGCCGAAGGCGATCTTCACGCCGGCCTTGTAGGCCTTGCCGGCGGTCTGCTGGATCAGCGGGCCGACGTGCGCGGCCTTGGCCGCCACCTGCGGCAGGTAGTAGCCGGGTACCTTGGCCTGTTCGGCGACATATTCCCCGGCGATGATGGTGGGCACGAACCAGGTGCCACGCTCCTTCATAAGCCGCATGTCCGCCTCGTCCATGAAGGTACCGTGTTCGATCGAATCGACGCCGGCGACGACGGCGCGGCGGATGGCCTCGGCGCCGTGTGCATGTGCCGCCACGCTGAAGCCATAGTCGTGCGCGGCGGCGACCACCGCCTTGATCTCCTCCACGGTCATTTGCGCGTTGTCGGCGCTGGCGCTTTCATCCAGCACACCGCCCGAGGGCATGATCTTGAGCACGTCCACGCCATCCTTGTAGTGCTGGCGCACGCTCTTCCAGGCGTCGTCAACGCCATTGATGATGCCCTCCCTTGGCCCGGGATCGCCCTGCAGGTCGGCGCGCAGGCCGTCGGTGGGGTCGGCGTGGCCGCCGGTGCTGCCGATCGCCGCGCCGGCGGTGTAGATGCGCGGTCCCGGGATCAGTCCGGCATTGATGGCGTTGCGCAGGGCGATGGACAGGTTGTCGCTGTCGCCGAGGTTGCGCACGGTGGTGAAACCGGCCGCGAGTGTGCGCCGTGCATACAGGGTGGAACGGATCGCGTAGTCGGCGGTGTTGAGGCGGAAGCGGTCGATTGCCCCGCTGCGGCTGGTTTCACCGGTGAGGTGGGTGTGGCTGTCGATCAGGCCGGGCAGGCAGGTTGCCGATTCCAGGTCGATCACGCGGGCGCCGGGGACGGCGACCGTGCCCGGCTGCACCGCCTTGATGCGTTGGCCCTCGATGGTGATGGTGGTTGGGCCGCGCAGCCTGCCGGCCGGCGTGTCGACGAGGCGACCGCAGTGCAGCGCGAGCGTCTGCGGCGCTGCCGCGGCGAGTGGATCGGCGGCAAGCAGGGCGAGCATGCCAAGGGCAAGCAGGTTCTGGCGCATCGGAGGCTACCTGGGCGATGGAGGTCGCCCCATCTTGGCCGAACGATCCGCGCGCGGCAGTGCCGTTTGGCATGCCCCGCGGTGGAGGTTGGCGCCGATGCTGCACTGCGATAGGCTGGCGCAACCTCAATCTCCAAGGATGGCGCGGCCGTGCCGCGCCGCGCAGCCCATGCAGGAAACCTACGATCCGCAGGCGGTTGAAGCCGCCGCGCAGAAGTACTGGAACCAGACGCGCGCCTTCGAGGTGAAGGAGGATGCCTCCCGGCCCAAGTTCTACTGCCTGTCGATGCTGCCCTATCCTTCCGGCGCACTGCACATGGGCCACGTGCGCAACTACACCATCGGCGATGTCATCAGCCGCTACCAGCGCATGCAGGGCAGGAACGTGCTGCAGCCGATGGGCTGGGACGCCTTCGGCCTGCCGGCCGAGAACGCCGCGATCAAGCACCGCACGCCGCCGGCCAAGTGGACCTACGCCAACATCGAGCACATGCGCGCGCAACTCAAGGCAATGGGTTATGCGATCGACTGGTCGCGCGAGTTCGCCACCTGCAAGCCGGATTACTACGTGCACGAACAGCGCATGTTCCTGCGCCTGTTCCGCAAGGGGCTCGCCTACCGCAAGAAATCCGTGGTGAACTGGGACCCGGTCGATCAGACCGTGCTTGCCAACGAGCAGGTCATCGACGGGCGCGGCTGGCGTACCGGCGCGGTGGTCGAGAAGCGCGAGATTCCGCAGTGGTTCCTCAAGATCACCGATTACGCCGACGAGCTGCTGGACGGGCTGGACACGCTGCCGGGCTGGCCGGATGCGGTCAAGGCCATGCAGCGCAACTGGATCGGACGTTCGCAGGGGCTGGAGATCCAGTTCCGGGTGGAAGGCGAGGCCGAGCCGCTGGCCATCTTCACCACGCGCCCGGATACGCTCATGGGCGTGACCTACCTCGCCATCGCGGCCGAACATCCCCTGGCGCACAAGGCGGCGGCGAGCCGGCCACTGGTCGCCGCGTTCATCGAGGAATGCCGCCACGGCGGCACCGCCCAGGCGGATGTGGAGACGGCCGAGAAGAAGGGCGTGGAGACCGGTCTTTCCGCCATCCATCCGGTCACCGGGGAACGCATCCCGATCTGGATCGCCAATTTCGTGCTGATGGGCTATGGCACCGGCGCGGTCATGGCCGTGCCGGCGCACGACCAGCGCGACTGGGAGTTCGCCAGCAAGTACGACCTGTTCATCAAGATGGTGATCGTCAGCGACCCGGTGCGCGATGCCATCCGCGAACTGGGGCGTGATGCGGCCAGCAACGCCGACGCGATGACCGTGGCGCTGGGCGGCAGTCGTCCGATCGATCCGGTCGAGCCGGCGGCGGCGGAAAGCCTGGTCTCGGAGTTCGAGCGCGACATCATCGAGAAGGGCGCCTACACCGATTACGGCACCCTGGTGAATTCGGGCGAGTACGACGGCCTGGATTCCAACGCCGCCTTCGAGGCGCTGGCCGCGCGCTTCGAACGCGAAGGCACGGGCGTGCGCCGCGTCAACTACCGCCTGCGTGACTGGGGCATCTCGCGCCAGCGCTACTGGGGTTGCCCGATTCCGATCATCCACTGCGAGCAGTGTGGCGCGGTGCCGGTGCCCGATCACCAGCTGCCGGTGGTCCTGCCCGAGGAAGTCGTCTTCGGCGGCGGCGAGGCGTTCATCAAGGTCGATCCGTCCTGCTGGGAAACGACCTGCCCCGAGTGCGGCGGGCCGGCGCGGCGCGAATCGGACACCTTCGACACCTTCATGGAATCGAGCTGGTATTACGCCCGCTACACCAGCCCGGGCGCCGCCGACATGGTGGATGCTCGCGCCAACTACTGGCTGCCGGTGGACCAGTACATCGGTGGCATCGAGCACGCCATCCTGCACCTGCTCTATTTCCGCTTCTATCACAAGCTGCTGCGTGACGCGAGCCTGGTGCAGACCGACGAACCGGCGACCAACCTGCTCTGCCAGGGCATGGTGATCGCCGATACGTACTATCGCGAATCGGGCACCGGAAGCCGGGAATGGTTCAATCCCGCCGATGTGGACGTGCAGCGCGACGAGCGCGGGCGCATCACCGGGGCGGTGCTGCGCGCCGACGGTCGGCCGGTCGGGATCGGCGGCACCGAGAAGATGTCCAAGTCCCGGAACAATGGTGTCGATCCGACCGCCATGGTCGGCAAGTACGGGGCCGACACGGTGCGCCTGTTTTCCATGTTCGCCGCGCCGCCGGATCAGTCGCTGGAATGGAACGAGGCCGGCGTCGAGGGCATGTCGCGCTTCCTGCGCCGCCTGTGGCGCGAGGTGGCGGGCGCCGGCGGTCATCGGGCGTCGGGCACCGGCAATGGCAATGCGGGCAATCCGGCCTCCGCCCTGTCAGCGCAGCAGCGGGCGCTGCGCCGCCAGGTGCATGCAACCATTCGCAAGGTGTCCGACGACATCGGCCGGCGTTACGCCTTCAATACGGCGATCGCCGCGCTGATGGAGCTGCTGAACGCGATCAGCCACTTCGACGATGCGAGCGAACCGGGGCGCGCGGTGCGCCAGGAAGCGCTGGAAACCCTGGTGTTGCTGCTCAACCCGGTCACCCCGCACGCTTGCCACGCACTGTGGCAGATGCTCGGCCACGATGAAACCCTGATCGAGGATCAGCCGTGGCCCGAGGTGGACGAGGCGGCGCTGGCGAAGGATGCGCTCACGCTCGCGGTGCAGGTCAACGGCAGGTTGCGCGGCACCATCGACGTACCGGTGGGTGCGCCGCGCGAGGAGATCGAGCGCCAGGCGCTGGCCGAACCCAAAGTCGCTGCCTTCATCGATGGCGCCACACCGAAGAAGGTCATCGTCGTGCCCGGCAAGATCGTCAACATCGTGTTGTAGGCGCGCTCGCCAACGCGCCGCATCGGCGCGCGTTGGTACCCATGGGGTGTTGTCGGCTCGTGAAGACGGACGTGCTCGGCGCAGCACGCCGGGCAGGGGCGGCGCGGCCGGCGCGCGCACGCTGCGCCTCCCGCGCGTGGCCTGCGCCTTGTCCGTGTTTTGCCACAACCCAGGCGGCGCCGCCTGCGCTTCGCGGTGGCGCGGAGCCGTGCGGCTGGCGGCCGCCGAAGCCTATTTCTCCGGTGGGATCCGGATCGGCCCGACGTCGACCTTGCCCTTCGGTGGCTGCTTCCAGGTGCTGTCCTGCCACTGCCAGTAGGCGTCCGCATCCCAATACTTGTCCGCGTAGTACTGCGCGCCGTCGGAGCGCTGGTAGGTCCCCGTCTCATGCATGATCTGGAAGACATCCATGGTTCCGGCCCGGCCGGTGCGGCTGCCGGTCATTGCCTGTCGGGCGCGTTGCACCGCGCGCTCGAGGCGCGGCTTGGCCACCACGTCGGCGTACTCGTCGAACACGGCCTGGCCGGCGGCAACCGCCCGGGTGCGCTCGTCCTCGCTCAGTTCGAGCCAGAAGCGCTCGCGCGTGGCGATGAAATCCGGGTAACCGCGCTCGGCGGCAAGATCCGCCCAGACATAGGCCATCACGTGATCGACCGGGATGCCATCGCCGTTCCACAGCATCTGCGCGATCATCGCCTGCGAGGGCTTGTCGGCAAAGCCTGCCGCGCGGCGGAACCCGGTCATGGCTTCCCCGTAGCGGCCCTGCTGGTAGCTCTCGGCCCCCTTCTTGCGCCAGAAGACATCGGGATGGGCATTGGCGAAGGCATCGAGGTTGACGAAGCTCGGGCTGGATTCGTCCGCCAGCGCTCGTCCCGGCGCGGTGGCGAGCAGCAGCAGGATGAAGATCAGCGCCCCGATGGGCGGCAGCTTGTTCGGTTGCACGGGCCTCTCCCTCGACTGCCGCAGGGCGCGTCTGCGAGGTCATTCGTACATCGCCGGGTCGAGGGCGTCAAGCCATCGCGTTGGTGGCTGGAGCGGGGCCGCGCTGCACTCTTGAACGACCGCTGCATCCATGCAGGTCGCGGCAAGGGCTGCTCCCGGCGTGGCAGGCCAGGGCGCGTGGCGACAGGGCCAGCGAAATCCTCCAGAATCCATCATCCCGGCGACGCTCGGGGCCGAGCGACGGCCGCGGTCTCTGGTTGCCGTCACCGCGAAAATGTACCCTGAGCCGGCCCGCAAGCCGCCCCGACCCCCTCGATCGCCTTCGGAATCCCGCATGTTCCTGCGCCGCCTGCCGTTTCTTGTTCCGGTTCTCGCCAGCCTGCTCGTCGTCGGCTGCGGCTTCCATTTGCGCAAGGAAGCCGTGCTGCCGGCGAGCATGCAACGTGTCTTCATCGAGATTGCCGATCCCGGCAGCGCGCTGGCGCGCGACCTCGCCCGCGCCCTGCCGCGCGCCGGCGTGACCGTGGTCCCCCAGGCGGGACCAGGCGTGGCGGTACTGGCTGTCCCCGTCAACACCACCCGCACCGACGTGCTGACGGTGGGTAGCACCGCGCGCGCCAACGAGTACACGGTGCGCCACCACGTCGAGTTTGCCGTACGCGACGCGGACGGCAAGATGGTGGTGCCCATGCAGTCGATCGATCTCACCCGCGAATTCACCTTCGATTCCACCCAGGCGCTTGGCGTCAGCGCCGAGATCGACCTGCTCACCAGGGAGCTGGAACGCGAGATGGTGCAGGCCATCCTGCGCCGGGTGGAAGTGGTGGCGGAAGCCCACTGAGGGCATGTGAAGACATCATCCACCTGCCGTGGACGCCGTCGAACGCCCCTGGCGATGGCGCTGCGTCCACGCTGCGATCATCGGGTGAACCCGACGCCATCAGGCAGACCGCAACCCACCCAATTCGTAGGAGCGCACCCTGTGCGCGACCATGCACCGCAGCGGAATCGAAAGCCTGCGCGACGGCTATTTTCCGGGCGGCGCCTGGATCGGTCCGACCTCGACCTTCTCCTTGGGGTCAGGCAGCCAATGACTG
>JACDJC010001826.1_pt1 | contig 18065 bp, 14 predicted proteins | sample 7454191 | NCBI WGS metagenome assembly JACDJC01 (sample SAMN14253291, study PRJNA609438) | sludge metagenome | isolation source: sludge after 25d culture with pyrite and EDTA | collected 2018-12-20 | reverse complement strand
GGCGGGCACTGCCCGCCGGCTCTTCTGCATCAATGCAAGATGTGATCAAGAGACCGCTCACCCGCATGGAGCCTGCCAGGCTCGCCGGAGGGAGAAGGACCACGGTCGGCTGAGGTTCGACGCTAATCAGGATTCTGCTTGCGCACGCGCAAGTCGCCGCTGAAAGTCTCGATGTGGATCGTGCCCTCGCCCGTACCAAGACGGGCGTCCAGCAAGCTGCCTGGTCCGTGCTCCGCCTGAGTGGGCGTGCCGAAATCACTGTGCAGGTCGCCGCTGAAACTGCTTGCGTGCAGCGTGGCGGAGGTATCTGCGGGCAGTCTCAACTGAACATCGCCGCTCATGCTGTCGATGTCGACCCTGCCGCTGGCGGCCGGCCCGCCCGTCAGTTGCATATCACCTGATACCGTACTCAACGAAAGCCTCTGCCACGGGCCACCGCCGGCCTGGATGCGGCCGGAAATGGTCTGCAGCTTCGCCTTGCTGCCCAGCGTCGGCGCCAGGATGTCGCCGCTCACGGTTTGCAGTGAAGCTTCGTCGGCATGGCCGGAAAGCTCGATGTTCCCGCTGACGCTGTCCACCTCCAGCGAGGGCGTGCGCGCGTTGATGCGAGCGTTGCCGCTGATGGTATTGACCTTGATGTCGCCGCCCGCAAGGCTGTCGATGACCAGTGGTGCGCTGATCACGTTGATATCGAGTGAGGCTGCTCGTGGCACATGCAGTTCCAGCGTGGTCGGCGCCATCTTGCTGTTGCCACCAAAGTTGAACCAGCCGGAGCCCCCGCCAGACTCGACTTTGATCGACAGGTGATGGTTGTCACCGGTGATCGCCAGCGGCTTGGCGCCTTCGCCCAGTTCGCCACTGACCTGTACCTCGTTGCGATCCCACGCGGTCACGTTCACCGAACCGGCGATGTTGCTGATGCTTATCCTTGTGGTCGCGCTGGCCGCGTGCTGCAGCTGGATCGGCGTGCCGGCTAGCGCGTCGCCGATACAAAGGCACAGCAGCAGCGGCAGGTGGCGGGTGGCTTTCATGGTGACTCCCTTGCTCATCAACTGGCGCGATCGGTCAGCTGGCGCAGTTGCTTCTGTTGTTGTTCCGTGCGGCGGAGCAGACGCTGCAGCGCCGCCGAGTCGGGTGCCTGTCGGATCGCCAGTTGCAGTTCCATGCTGGCGGCATTCAGCTCGATGGCAGCGCCGCTCAGGCGCGGGTCGGCGGGCTTCCAGCGCAATGCCGTAGCCGTGCTTGCGTTGTGGGTCGGTGCCTGCAACAGTCGCCAACCCCCACCGCCGGCCAGGATCAGCGATGCCGCAAGGCCGGCGCCCAACAGCCAGCGTCGCCGCCGAAGCGGCTGGGCCCGGACTACCGGTGTCGGTGTGACTGCCGCACCATCGAGGGCGGCATCGATGGTAGGCCACAGGTCGCGATTCGGTGCATGTGGTTGATGCAGTTCGCGCAATTGTCGGCGCCATTCGAATTCGTTCATGAGCGATCTCCCAGTGCCTTGCGCAGCAGGCTGCGCGCACGATGCAGTTGTGCCTTCGATGTGCCTGTGGCCATGCCCAGCTCGTCGCCAATGTCCCCGTGCCGCCAGCCTTCGATGTCGTGCAGCACCAGCACGGCGCGGGCGCGCGGCGGCAGCTGGCCGATTGCTTGCTCCAGTTCCTCGCGCTCGGCGGCGCAGAACGGCGTTTCCCCGATATCCGGCAAGTGTTCGTCGTCGAGCATGCTGACCGGGTCGGCGCCACGGGCGCGGATGTCCATCAGGGCCACGTTGACCGCCAGCCGATACAGCCAGGTGCCGAAGGCGCTTTCGTGGCGGAAGCCCGGCAACTTCTGCCAGGCGCGGATGAACGCTTCCTGGGCAAGGTCTTCGGCGCGGGCATGGTCGTAGCCGGCGAGCCGGTACAGCGCGCCATACACGCGGCCGATATGCAACTGGTACAGCCGCTGGAACGCGTGGCGGTCGCCGGCGGCCGCGGCACGCACATCGTCGCTGTCGTGTGCGGCGGTCGGGGCAGGCGACATTGGGCTTCCGGAGGCAGGACAGACGGCGATCATCTTGCCGGCTTGGATGCAGCGTGGCACGAAAGGGTTTGAAACCGGGGAGGTTGTGGCATCACGGGCAGGTCGGGCAGGCTTGCCCGTGATGCATGCTTCAGGAGGCGACCGCGGTGCGCGGCGACGCCTCGGTGTCGTCATCCCGCAGCGCCTGGGCGACGCGCTGCTGCTCCTGGCGCAGACGCTCGGGCAGGCGCGGCGCGAAGCTTTCCAGGTACTCGCCGATGGCATTCAGCTCCGTTTGCCAGCCGACGCTGTCCACTTCGAGCAGCTCGTCGAGCCGGGCGCGCTCGAGCTTGAGTCCGTCCAGCTTCAGCTCGCCTGCGGCAGGCAGGATGCCGATCGGCGTCTCGACGCCGCCGACGCGATCCTCGACGCGGTTGATCATCCATTCCAGCACGCGCAGGTTCTCCCCGAAACCCGGCCACAGGAACTTGCCGTCGGTGCCCTTGCGGAACCAGTTGACGTGGAAGATTTTCGGCAGCTTCGCGCCGGGTTGGTCGAACGACAGCCAATGCGCGAAGTAGTCGCCGTAGTGGTAGCCGCTGAACGGCTTCATCGCCATCGAGTCGCGGCGCAGCACGCCGACCGCGCCGGTGGCGGCAGCGGTGGTTTCCGAACCCATCGCGGCGCCCATCAGCACGCCGTGGCTCCAGTCGCGCGCTTCCATCACCAGCGGCAGCAGGGACGGGCGGCGGCCGCCGAACACGATGGCGCTGATCGGCACGCCCTGCGTCGCTTCGGCCCTTTCTGACCAGGTCGGGCACTGCTTCGCGTTCACCGTGAAACGAGAGTTCGGGTGCGCGGCCGAGCCGTTGGCCTGGTCATACGGACGGCCCTGCCAGTCGGTGACCGGCGTGCCGGGCAGGCCTTCCCACCAGGGCTGATTGTCGGCGGTGACCGCGACGTTGGTGAAGATGGTGTCGTGCGAGATGCTTTTCAGCGCATTCGGGTTGGTGTTGTTGCTGGTGCCCGGTGCCACGCCGAAGAAGCCGGCTTCCGGGTTGATGGCGTACAGCCGGCCATCCGCGCCGGGATGCATCCAGCAGATGTCGTCGCCTACCGTCCATACCTTCCAGCCGGCCTGCTGGTAGCCTTCGGGCGGGATCAGCATCGACAGATTGGTCTTGCCGCAGGCCGAGGGGAACGCCGCGGCGATGTAGTGCGTCTCGCCTTGCGGGTTCTCGATGCCCACGATCAGCATGTGTTCGGCCAGCCAGCCCTCGCTGCGGGCCTGATGGCTGGCGATGCGCAGTGCGTGGCATTTCTTGCCCAGCAAGGCGTTGCCGCCGTAACCGGAGCCATAGGACTTGATCGTGAGCTCGGCCGGGAAGTGCATGATCCAGCGCCGTTCGGGGTCGAGTTCGCCCTTGGAGTGCAGCCCCTTCACGAACGACCCTTCGCGCTCGATGCGCGCGAGCGCGGCCGCGCCCATGCGGGTCATGATCTTCATGTTGGCGACCACGTACGGACTGTCGGTAATCTCCACGCCGCAGCGCGACAGCGGCGAATCGATCGGCCCCATGCAGTACGGGATCACGTACAGGGTGCGGCCTTCCATACAGCCATCGAATAGCGCATCGATCTTCGCGTGCGCTGCGGCCGGGTCCATCCAGTGGTTGTTCGGGCCGGCGTCTTCCTCGCGGGGATGGCAGACCAGGGTGAGCTGCTCGACCCGGGCCACATCCTTCGGGTCGGAGCGGTGCAGGTAGCAGCCGGGATGGGTCTGCTGGTTGAGCTCGATCAGGGTGCCGTCGGCCAGCATCTGCTGCACCAGGGACCGGTATTCGGTGTCCGTACCATCGCACCAGTGGATCTTCGCCGGGCGCGTCAGCGCCGCCACCTGATCAACCCATTGCGCGAGCGCTTCCAGCTTGCTGGTCATCGTGTGCCTCGAAAAGGTTTGTGGAAAAATGGACGCGGCACGGTAGTTTGCGTGCACTGGTATTGCAAGGCACGATGCAACAAAAACGGCGCCACAGGGCGCCGTTCGGGCAATCTGAGGGGAGACTCAGGCTGGGGTCAGCGTGGCGATCATGTGTTCGACGTAGGCATCGAACTCGTCGTGGCCGAGCCGCGGCAAGCCCAGCGTGAAGTTCAGTTGCAAGAACCCGACGTAGGCGGCATAGGTGAGCCGGGCGCGGTTCAGCGCCTGCTCTGGCGGCAAGCCCGCTTCGCGATAGACCGTGGTAAGGAACTCCATGCGCCGCTGCGAGACGCGGGCCATCACCGGCACCACCTGGGGGTGGTCCAGTGCCTTCAGCAAGGCGGCATAGACGCGATGCGGCTGCAATTCGTGCGCCACCCGGCGGAACAGCTCGGGCAGACGTTGGCGCGGGTCAGGGATCTGTTCGATCTGGCCGATGATCTCGCGCTCGCCAAATTGCTCCCAGCGTTCCAGTGCGGCGTTCAACAAGGCTTCGCGGGTGCGGAAGTGCCAGTAGAAACTGCCTTTGGTGACGCTGAGTTGGCGCGCCAGGGCCTCCACCGCCAATGCACCGACGCCCTGTTCGGCGATCATTTCCAGTGCGGCGACTTCCCAGTCCTCCGCCGACAGGCGGGTGCGTTCAGGCTTGCTGCTCACATTCATTTGCGTATGGTAACGATACGTCGTGCATTTGTAATGCGGCGAGCCTGCCGGGTGGCTCTGTCGGACATGCCCGTGACGCCATCGACATGGTTGACGACAGGCGTCACACCGATCCATACTCGACCGTATGGTAACCAATAATCCAGGCGCCGCGACGGCCGAGCGCTTTCCCGTCGCCGACTTGAGCCTGGCCGTGCAGGTGCGCAACCCGGCCGGCAGCCCCTGCCTCCTGTTCGCGCATGGTTTCGGGCAGACCCGTGGTGCCTGGCGCGGCGCGGCGTCGGCGCTCGCGTCGGCGGGTTGCCGCTGCGTGACATTCGATGCACGCGGCCATGGCGAAAGCGATCGGGTGCCACACGGCGACTATCACATGGACCAGTTTGCCGACGACATGCTGCGGCTGGCTGTCGCGCAGCCACAGGCGCCGATCCTGGTGGGTGCGTCGATGGGCGGGTTGCTGGGCATGGTGCTCGCCGGGGAAGTGCGGCCGGTGCCGTTCCGCGCCATGGTGCTGGTCGACATCACGCCGCGCTGGGAAACCGCCGGGGTCGAACGCATTCTCGGCTTCATGCAGGCGCATCCGGAAGGCTTCGCCGACTACGCGGAGGCAGCCGAACAGATCGCCGCCTACCTGCCGCAGCGGCGCGAACGCAAGAGCGAGCAGCAATTGCGCCCGCTGCTGCGTGAGGGTAGCGACGGCCGGTTGCGCTGGCACTGGGATCCGGCCTTGCTGGCTGGCGGCGTGGTGGACGAAAGCGAACGCTACCAGCCGCGCCTGCTCGCCGCTGCCGCCAAGATCGAGATTCCCGTATTGCTGCTGTCCGGCGCGCGCAGCGACGTGGTGTCGCGCGCCACCGTCGACGAATTCCTGCGCCTGGTGCCGCATGCGCGCCACGTCGAATTGCCCCAGGCCACGCACATGCTCGCTGGCGATGCGAATGATGCGTTCACAAGCGAAGTGATTCACTACGTGCAAAACCTTGATTTCCCCGCGATGCCGCAACCATCCGGCGCCGTTCAACCGTGACGAGGTGTTTCAGATGTCCGTGTTACTGACCCTGCTGGCGGCGTTGATTGCCACTGGCGCCTGCGCCTACCACCGCAGCAGCCTGCGTACCTGGGCGATCGTGACCATCGTCGTCACCCTGGTGGTCGGCCTGCTGGCACGCGCGCCGGTGACGATGGTGATCCTGTTGATCATCGAGCTGGTCATCGCGCTGCCGCTGCTGATGGTGGATTTTCGCCGGCACCAGATCAGCGCGCCGCTGCTGAAGCTGTTCGCCAAGGTCACCCCAAAGCTCTCCGAGACCGAACAGACCGCGCTGGAGGCGGGCACCGTCGGCTTCGAGGGCGAGTTGTTTTCCGGCAAGCCGGACTGGCATGAGTTGCTCAAGCAGCCCAAGCCGGAACTCAGCGTCGAGGAACAGGCCTTTCTCGATGGCCCGGTGGAAGAACTCTGCGCCATGATCGACGATTGGGAGATCACCCACGAGCTGGCCGACCTGCCGCCGGACATGTGGGAGTTCATCAAGAAGAACAGGTTCTTCGGCATGATCATCCCCAAGCGCTACGGCGGCCTGCAATTCTCCGCGCTGGCGCACTCAGCGGTGTTGCAGAAACTGTCCACCATGTCGGCGACGGTTTCCTCCACCGTGGCCGTACCGAACTCGCTCGGGCCGGCCGAACTGCTCTTGCATTACGGCAGCGACGAGCAGAAGGACTTTTACCTGCCACGCCTGGCGGTTGGCGAAGAAATTCCCTGCTTTGCCCTGACTGGTCCGTACGCGGGCTCCGATGCGACCTCGATTCCCGACGTGGGCATCGTCTGCAAGCAAGTGGTTGACGGGGTCGAGACGCTCGGCATCAAGCTCACCTTCGACAAGCGCTACATCACGCTGTCGCCGGTGGCCACGGTGGTCGGCCTGGCCTTCCGCATGTTCGATCCGGAGCATTTGCTGGGCGACGAGGAAGACCTTGGCATCACGCTGGCACTGCTGCCCAGCTCGACCCCGGGACTCGAGATCGGCCGGCGCCACTTCCCGTTGAATATCCCCTTCCAGAACGGGCCGGTACGCGGCAAGGATGTGTTTGCGCCACTGTCGGTGCTGATCGGTGGACCGCAGATGGCCGGCCAGGGCTGGCGCATGCTGGTCGAGGTACTGTCGGTGGGACGCGCGATCTCGCTGCCCTCCAATGCCGCCGGCGCGATGCGCGCTTCGGCCCTGGCCACGGGTACGTACGCGCGCATGCGCAAGCAGTTCGGTCTGGCGGTGGCGCGTTTCGAGGGCGTCGAGGAAGCGCTGGCGCGCATCGGTGGTCTGGCCTATGCGACCGCCGCGCTCGCGCGCGCCACGGCGGCGGCGGTCGATCGGGGCGAGAAGCCGGCGGTGACCTCGGCCATCGCGAAATACCACGCCACCGAGTGGGCGCGCCAGGTTGCCTGCGACACCATGGACGTGCACGGCGGCAAGGCGGTGCAGCTCGGCCCGAAAAACTATGCCGGGCGTGGCTGGTCGGCGGTGCCGATCGCGATCACGGTGGAAGGCGCGAACATCATGACGCGCAGCCTGATGATCTTCGGCCAGGGCGCGATTCGCTGCCATCCCTACGTGTTGAAGGAAATGCAGGCGTTGTCGATCACCGACCGCGGCGAACAGCTAAAGACGTTCGATCGCCTGCTGTTCAGCCACCTCGGTTTCGGCTTCTCCAACGCGGTGCGCAGTTTTGCGATCAGTCTCACCGGCTCGCGCATCGGCGACAGCGCCGGCGATGCGTATACGCGCCGCTACTACCGCAAGCTGAATCGTTATTCCGCCTCGCTGGCCCTTTGTGCCGATGTGTTCATGGGCGTGCTCGGCGGCAAGCTGAAGTTCAAGGAAAAGTTGTCGGCACGCCTGGGCGACGTGCTGAGTTACCTGTACATCGCCAGCAGCATGCTCAAGCAATACGAGGACAACGGCCGGCCGGAGGCGGACCGTCCGTTCCTGGCCTGGGGCTTCCATCAGTGCATGTGGCTGATCCAGAATGCGCTGGATGGCGCGATCCGCAACTTCCCGGTGCGCCCGGTAGCGTGGCTGCTGCGCGCGCTGGTGTTCCCGCTGGGTCGTCGCGAGGTGCCGCCGTCGGATCGTCTCGGCCGTCGCGTCGCCGCCCTGCTGACCGCGCCAAACGAGGCGCGCGACCGGTTGAGCGAGTGGGTCTACCGTACGCCGACACCGAACAACACCATCGGTCGCATGAATGCCCTGCTGCCGGAAGTGATCGCCACCGAACCGGTCGATCGCAAGTTCGCGAAGGCGTTGAAAGCCGGTCAGTTCAAGTCGCACGACTATATGGAACAACTGGCCGAAGCCGAACGCGCTGGCATGCTTGATGCCAGCGAGGTGGCGTTGCTCCAGCGTGTACGCGAGGGCGTGTTCGAGTTCATCTCGGTGGATGATTTCGATACCGATGAGCTGCGCGCAGCGGTGACCCGGGCCGACCGGGGCGCATCGCCCACGACGGGCCACTCGGCCGCGGCGACACTTGCGGAGAGTTGATCGATGAGCGCGGCCGTGTTGTCCATCTACCGCCGGATGGCGCGTTGGCCAGCCGGGCGCTGGGCGTTTTCCCGCGTCATCTGTGTCAAGGCACCTTATTACGCCACGATTGCGCCACGTTTCGTTGCGCTGGATGTGGGGCGCTGCGAGGTGCGCATCCCCGACCGGCGCCGCGTGCATAACCACATCGGTACTGTCCACGCGATTGCCTTGTGCAATCTGGCCGAGCTGAGCGCCGGGGTGATGGCGGAGGTCACGGTGCCGACGGGCATGCGTTGGATTCCCAGAGGCATGACGGTGGAGTACTCGGCCAAGGCGAGAGGCACCATGCACGCACTGGCCATAGCCGAAAGCGCTGCCCGGGAGTCCGTCAATGGTTATGTCTGGCCGGTGGCAGTCAGTGTCCGGGACGATGGTGGGCAGGAAGTCTTCCGTGCGCGCATCGAGATGTGGGTATCGCCGCGAAAAGCTGCTTGAGCCCGCGCGGGTGACGTCACGTGCTCAATCCGCCAGCACGCAGCGGTTCTTGCCCGCCCGCTTGGCTTCGTACATCGCATGGTCGGCGGCCTGCATGAGCCTTTCGTCGGCGTCGGCGTGCTCGTTCCGCGCGTAAGGAGCGATGCCGATACTGGCCCCGATGCGTACCTCGACCGCCCTGCCGCCGACGCCAAGCTCGTAGGGTTCGGCGAGAAAAGAACCCAGTTTTTCGCATAGCCGCAGTGCCATCTGCGGGTGCTCGATCTCGTCCAGGACCAGCGCGAACTCGTCGCCGCCCAGCCGGGCGACGGTGTCGTTGGCACGCAGCTGTGCCGACAGCCGCACGGCGATTTCCTGCAGCAGCGCATCACCGGCGGGGTGGCCATGGTTGTCGTTGACCGCCTTGAAGCCGTCGATGTCGATGAATGCCAGCGCGAAACTGTCCTTGTGCCGGTTCGCCCGCTGGATTGCGCCATGCAGGCGGTCGCGGAACAAGATGCGGTTCGGCAGGCCGGTCAGCGGGTCGTGCGTGGCCTGGTGGCGTACCAGGGCCTCCACCCGTTTGCGCTCGGTGACCTCGCGGGTCAGTTGCTGGTTGCGTTCGGCCAGGTCGATCAGCGCTTGCTGCAACTTGGCCCGCGCCGCATACAGCTCGAGGAACACCTTGACCTTGGACTGCAGGATCACGTCGTTGATCGGCTTGGCGATGTAATCCACCGCACCGGAGCTGTAACCCTTGAGCTGGTTGATGTCGTCCGCGTAGGCGGCGGTGACGAAGATGATCGGCGTGTCGCGCAGATGTTCGGCCTCGCCGAGCAGGCTGGCCACCTCGAAGCCGTCCATTCCGGGCATATTGACGTCGAGCAGGATCAGGGCGAAGTCATGATCCAGGCACAGCGCCAGCGCCTGGTTCCCACTGGCGGCCTCGAACAGCTGCGCGCCGCTGTGCGCAAGCAGCCGGCGCATGGCCACCAGGTTGGCCGGTGTATCGTCGACGATGAGGATTTTCGGCTCCACTGCGACCCTCGTCCCCGGGGCAAGTCAATCGGTCACGCTATTACCATAGCCCCTGTCGGCAAGCGTTGACATGAACGACGCCGCATTCTGCCCGGTGGGATGGGTTCCCGGGCTCGGTAATCACGACTGCGCTGGCAGCCAGGTCTGGATCATCGTGGCGAGCCGATCGATATCGATCGGCTTGGAGAGATAATCGTTGGCACCCTTCTCCAGACACGCCTCGCGGTCCCCGGTCATGGCCTTGGCGGTCACCGCGATGATCGGCAGAGTCGCGAACCCGAGTTCTTCGCGGATGGCGCGGATCGTCGCGTAGCCGTCCATTCCGGGCATCATGATGTCCATCAACACCAGGTCGGGCGTCGCGTCAGTCTCCAGCATCCTCAGTGCCTTGTAGCCATCCTGCGCCATGCTGACCTGCATACCCCAGCCGCGGAGTATCTTGGACAGGGCGAACAGGTTGCGCATGTCGTCGTCCACCAGCAGCACGCGATGACCCGCCAGCGCAGCGGTGGCGGAAGCCCTGCCGGCGGTGGCGGACTCGCGGATGTCGCGCAGGAACGCGCCGACCTCCTTCAGCAGGCGTTCGCTCGAGTGCACGCCCTTGGGCACGATGGCCTCGGCGTACTGGCGCAGCTTGAGCTTCTCCTGCGCAGTGAGGTCGCGGCCGGAATACACCACCACCGGCGGCATCGCATTCGAGGTGGCAGACAATCTTTCCAGCAGCTCCAGCCCGGACAGGCCCGGCAGCCCCAGATCGAGCACGATGCAGTCGTAATCCGCGGCGGCAAGCCTGGGCAACGCATCCTCCGCGCTGTCGGCCTCGTCGATCCTGACGTTGTAGGCTTTCAACGCCAGGCGCACCACCTTGCGCGACTCGGCGTCGTCATCCACCACCAGCAGGCGCCACCGTTTGCCTTCATCGAAGTGCAGCAGTCGATCCAGCGCGGCGGCGATCGACTCGCGGCTGACCGGCTTGGTCAGGAAGCCGATCGCTCCCCGTTCCTTGCTGTGCCCGATGTCGTCGCTGACCGACACGAAATGCACCGGAATCGAATAGGTCGCCGGGTCTATCTTGAGTCGATCCAGCACGGCCCAGCCGTCCATCACCGGCAAGCCGACATCCAGCAGGATGCCGGTGGGCTGATACTCTCGCGCCAGCGTCAGGCCGGATGCGCCATCCGTGGCCGCGAGGGCGCGGTAGCCCCTGCGGTGGATCATGTCGATCAGGATACGCACGAAGGCGGGATCGTCTTCGATCACCAGGATGACTACCTGGCCGGTCTGCAGCGTAGCGCGGTCGTCCTCGATCGGTGCTGGCAGCAGATGGGGCGAAGCAGGGCGGTGGGTGCTGTCGACGACGGCGTGGTCCGGCGTCGCGACGACCACGGGCTGGCCGGGCGGCGTTTCCGGCAGCAGCAAGGTGAACCGGCTGCCGCGGCCGACTTCACTTTGCGCGACCACGTCGCCGCCCAGCAGTTGTGCCATGCGCCGCGAGATCGCCAGGCCCAGCCCGGTACCACCGAACTGGCGACTGGTGCTTGCGTCCGCCTGTTCGAACGCATTGAAGATGCGCTCGAGCTTGTCCTGCGGGACACCGATGCCGGTGTCAGCGACGGTGAGTGCCAGCGCACTCCGGCCGGACAATGCCGCGGGGAGATCCAGTTCACTTTGCGGCCGGCTGATGTGCACGGTCACCGACCCGCCGGTAGTGAACTTGAAGGCATTGCTGAGCAGGTTGTTGGCGATCTGCTCCACCTTGCCGCCATCGGTGGCCAGTGCCGCGGGCAGGCCGGGTTCGATCGACACGCTGAAATCCAGCTTCTTGTCTGCGGCGACGTGGGCGAATGTGCGCTGCAGCCGCTTGCCGAGTTCAGCGATGGCCAGCTCCTCGAGCACCAGTTCCATCTTGCCGGCCTCGACCTTGGACAGGTCCAGGATGTCGTTGATCAGGTGCAGCAGGCTGGTGCCGGCATCCTGGATGATCCGGGCCGACTCGACCTGTTCGTCGTCCAGGTTGCCGGTCTCGTTTTCGGCCAGGCTGCGCGAGAGGATCAGCAGACTGTTCAGCGGGGTGCGCAACTCGTGTGACATGTTGGCCAGGAATTCCGATTTGTACTGGCTGGCGCGTGCCAATTCGGCCGCCTTCTCGGCGGTTTCCTCCTGCAGGTCCTCCAGCACGTACCTCTGCCGGTTCAGGCTTTCGGTCGTCTCGCGCAGCTCTTCGTTGGAAGAGCGCAACTGCTCGGCCTGCACCCGCTGCTCTTCCTCCGAGGCGATCAGCTTGCGCGACTGCTCTTCCAGCTCGGTGGTTTTCGCCTGCAGGGTCTCGTTGCGTTCGTGCAGTACCTCTTTTTGCTGGCGCATCACCAGCTCGGACAGGCGCAGTTCGTCGGTCTGTTCCTTGGTCTGTTCAAGTAGCCGCTGGGTGTGCACGGCCTGGTTGAGGTTTTCCAGCGCCAGCGCCACCAGCGGCAACAACTCGTCCAGCAACTGCCGCTGCAACGTCGTCAACGGAGCCAGGCTGGCCAACTCAAGTACGCCGATCAGCGTCTCGCGGTAGAGCATCGGCAGGATCGCGATGTGACGGGGCAGGGCGTCGACACTGCCGGACTCGATGCGCAGATAGTCGCTCGGCACGTCATCCAGGAAGATCGCCTTGCGTTCTATGGCGCATTGGCCGACCAGGCCCTCACCCGGCATGTAGTGGTCGGCGGAGTGGTTGCCCAGGCGCAAGCCGTAGCTGCCGAGCAGATCCAGCCGCTGGCGTGCATCGTCGAACGAGTAGAACAGCCCGAGGCCACCGCTGCACAAGGGCACCAGTTCGCTGGTCAGCCACTGGGCGAACTCCTTGTGCGTGGTGGCCTGCAGCAACACCTGGGAGATATCCGACACGGTGGAGCGCACCCACGTTCGCGACTCGACATCCATCGACATCTGCTTGAAGACCTGCAAGGCCCGCGCGATCTCTCCCACCTCGTCCCGTCGGTCCAGCCGGCGGATCTCGAAATCGTGGTCGTGGTTGGACAGCCGCGTCATCTGGTCGATAAGCCGACGCAACGGTCGTATCACCAGTTTCGTCGGCAGCTGAATTATGGCGATGGCGAACAGGATGCTCAGCATGAGGGCTACCATGCTGATCGCCCTGACGGTGTCCAGATTCAGCTCGAGCAGGTGGTGGTGCCGGGTCAGTAGCCGGGTTGCATCGGTACGCATCTGGTCCAGCACCGCGTAAAGATCGTCCGCGTGCACGCTGCGCTGCTGGAGGTAATCCGACCAGATCCGCTGCCGTTGCGCGCTGGCGGCGGGGCCGGCAGGGTCCAGTTGTTGCAGCGGCCGGATGCCCTTGTCGAGGATCTCGCGCTGCCATTGGGCGGCGGTGGACTGGAGCGAGTCCAGACGGGTCTGCTGCAAAGGGTCGTCGACTATCAGCTCGCGCAGCACGCCGATATCGTTATCCATGGCATGCGCGGATTGCCTGAATAGCTCAAGCTGCTGCGCCGATGCCGAAAGCAGGAAGCCGCGTGCGGCGACCTGGCTGGTTTGCGCGGCGCGCTGCACTTTATCGATCTGCAGCAACATTTGATAGGTATGACTGGTTGACTGCCAGTTGCTCTGCTGATCCCGCAGCACGTTCAGGGTGATGATGTTCGCGATCAGAAAGAGTGCCACCGGCAGGCCAATGATCAACATCGCCTTGCGCCGCAGGGGCTGGTTGGCCAGCCACAGGCTCTCTTTCGGTGAGGCGGGCTGCTTTGTGTCGGTGCTGGCCATGATCGCGATGCCTGTGCCGGATGAAATGGATCGCCGGGCCGGTGATCCCGTGCTTGCAGGGTAATCGAAGCAAGGATCAGGCCACAGCTGTGAGTCCGGGCTGATCGAATGTCACGTCGGCGGCTGTCGGTGTCGTGGACCGAATCGGAAGCGCACCATCGAGCCGCGCCGCAGCGCGACCACCAACAGGACCACCGACAGTGTCGAGCACACGGCAAGCGCCACCACCGAGGCCTCGGCGCCGAAGGCACCGCCGCTGAGCCAGTCCGGTCCGCTGTGGGTGGAAACCAGCCATCCGTCCGCCTTGGTGCCGGACACCGGGATGCCGTAGATCGTGCCCTGGGCAAAATTCCATGCCCCGTGCAGGCCCATGCACGCCGGCAGCGAACGGGTCACGTGGTAGAGCATGCCGAACAGCAGACCGGCCTCAAGCGCGATGGCCGCCGAGCTCCACAGTGTGGCGCCGGGATTGCCCATGTGCACGGCGCCGAAGAACAGCGCCGAGATCAGCAGCGCCCACCACGTGCCGAGTCCTTCCTCGACGATCCGGAACAGCACGCCACGAAAGGCGATTTCTTCGAAAATGCCCGCACCCAGTCCGACCACCAGCAACGCAGGCAACCATTGTGCATCTGGGTTGGTGCCGGTCACATGGTAGCTGCCGAACAGATACAGCAGCCCCACCACTGTACTGAACAGCAACAGGCCTGCCGCGGTACCGATGGCGCCGTCTGGCAGCAACCGGCGAGGTGCCAGTTCACTGACCCGGCGGCGTTCGACGACACGCACCAGCAATAGATAGGCGATGATGGCCGGCAGTGCCAGGCGCAGCAACTGCATCCATGCGCGTGCGCTGACCGAAGCGCTGGCGCCATGCCAGCCCAAGAGCTGCACCAGCAGGCCGATCCCGGCGCTCAGCAGCCCGAACAGGACCACGAAGATCACGATCCGCGCCAGTGGCGAGAACAACAGCCAGCGTTTCCAGCGCGGTGCTTGGGGCGGCGTGGTGAAGGCGACAGTCAGCTTGTGCATGCATCGATCCACTGGCAAGGAAACGCACGTTAATAGCGGCGTTGCGGCAGGGCTACAGTTCGACCGCCGCCGCATGTTCGCGGGTGTGGTCGAAGCGCACCTGCGGCCAGCGCTCCTGGGTTAGTTGCAGGTTGACCCGCGTTGGAGCGATGTAGACCAGCTGGCCGGCACCGTCGATGGCCAGGTGCATCGCGTTCTTCTCGCGAAACTCCTCCATCTTCTGCTCGTCGTCGCAATGCACCCAGCGTGCGGTATTGACGGTGACCGGCTCGAAGGTGGCGTCGACGTTGTATTCGTCCTTCAGCCGGTAGGCGACCACCTCGAATTGCAGCACGCCGACGGCGCCCAGGATCAGGTCGTTGGACATCAGCGGCCGGAAGAACTGGGTGGCGCCTTCCTCGGAAAGTTGTGCCAGTCCCTTCTGCAAGGCCTTCATCTTCAGCGGATCGCGCAGGCGCGCGCGGCGGAACAATTCCGGCGCGAAATTGGGAATGCCGGTGAACCTGACCAACTCGCCCTCGGTGAAGGTGTCGCCAATGGTGATGGTGCCGTGGTTGTGCAGGCCGATCACGTCGCCTGGATACGCGGTCTCGACGATCTCGCGGTCCGAGGCCATGAAGGTCAGCGCGTTGGCGATGCGCACTTCCTTGCCGGTGCGCGTCTGGGTCATCTTCATGCCGGCTTTGTAGGTGCCCGAGCAAACGCGCATGAAGGCGACGCGGTCGCGGTGCGCCGGGTCCATGTTGGCCTGGATCTTGAACACGAAGCCGGTGAGCTTCTCCTCCTCCGGCTGGACCTCGCGCGTGGTGGTGGCGCGCGGGCGCGGCGAGGGTGCGTGTTTGACAAAGAAGTCCAGCAGCAGCAGCACCCCGAAGTTGTTCACTGCCGAGCCGAAGAACACCGGCGTCTGTTTTCCGGCGAGGTACTCGTCGATGTCGAAGGAGGGTGCGGCGCCCTGCACCAGCTCCAGTTCCTCGCGCAGTTCGCGCATGGCCGGCTCACCGATGCGTTCGAGCAGGCCCGGCGCATCCAGGCCCTTGAAAATGGTCGAATCCTGCCGGGTGAAGTTCCTGCCCGGCTCGAAGATGTGCACCTCATCCAGCGCCAGGTGGTACACGCCCTTCAGCCGCTTGCCCATGCCGATCGGCCAGGTCAGCGGGGCGCAGGCGATGCCCAGCACCGACTCCACTTCGTCCAGCAGTTCGATCGGCGAGCGACCCTCGCGGTCGAGCTTGTTGATGAAGGTCATGATCGGCGTGTCGCGCAGGCGACATACTTCCATCAGCTTGATCGTGCGCTCCTCCACGCCCTTGGCGCAGTCGATCACCATCAGCGCCGAATCCACCGCGGTCAGCACGCGGTAGGTGTCCTCGGAGAAATCCGCGTGTCCGGGCGTGTCGAGCAGGTTGATGATCTTGCCCTCGTACGGGAACTGCATCACCGACGAGGTCACCGAAATCCCGCGCTCCTTTTCCAGCGCCATCCAGTCGGAGGTGGCATGCCGCGCGGTCTTGCGGCTCTTCACCGAACCGGCCATCTGGATCGCGCCACCGAACAGCAGCAGCTTCTCGGTCAGCGTGGTCTTGCCCGCGTCAGGATGGCTGACGATGGCGAAGGTGCGGCGGCGGCGGGTTTCGTCGAGGTGGGTGGACATGGGGAGTGGGTCGGCTTGAGCGCGAACCGGTAATTGTAGCGTGGATCGGGGGCAGAGCCCTTGCGCCCTCTCTAGCGGCAACCAGTCCGCGACTCCATTGTAGGAGCCCGCTCGCGGGCGATGCTGTTGCCTTTTGATGGGCGATTCAAAGCGAAGAGCTTTCGTGCGCCTGCGGCGCCCGAGGTACTTCTCTTTTGCTTGTCCAAAAGAGAAGTACCCAAGAGAAAACGACACCCTGCTTGGCGCTTGCCGGGCTCCTGCCCGGCAAGTCCGTGAGCCGGGGCCGGGCTTTTCGAACGGGCCTCCTGCCCGTGCGAAAAGGAGTCGACCTCCTGTCGACTCCCGCTACGCGGCCTGTCGACCCCGCCTCACCGCCGCACAGGGGCCCCGGGTAGAGCAGCGCGCCATCCTGGCGCGCACCCGGCGCGCCACCGCTGCGCGGTGGCGGAAGAGCCGAGCGCCAGAACCTCTGCTTTGAGCGCGACTTCCCAAATATGGGGAATGTCTCAGTTCGGCCATGAGGAGACATTGGCGGAAGGCGGCATTCTGGCAAGCGTGGCGAATCGAGCGATACCATTCGCGCATGGACAAACTCAAAGCACCCCTGCCCGACTCCACTGTTGTAGGCGTCAAGAACCTCAGGCAGTCGTCCTCGGAATCATGAGCAAGTTGGACGGGGTAAAGCACCTCCTCATCATCGATGCCTTTTTCTATGACGACAAGCCTGAGTGCTTGCTGTTGCTTGATAAAATCGTCAGGTCGATGTCTAGCAAGCTAGAAAGGGTCACGCTCATCACGCATGGCAAGAGAGCGAGCGTGCGACCGGTGATGCACAACGTCTTTTCCAAGGTAGTTTCCGGCATCCAGATCAACGACGTGGTCACGGATGACTTTCACGATCGCTACTGGATCGACGTTGAGAACACCAAGGGAGTAATGGTGGGCACGTCTCTCAATGGGATTGGGAAGAAGATCGCGATGATCGATCACGCAAATGCCGCAGATACCCGAGAGATTATTCGCCTCGCCTCTGACCATCTGTAGTCAGTTCAGGCGCGAGCCTGAATTGCCCAAGATTTCCCAACGCGACGAGATGGACTTCAGCCTCCGGGCATCCAAATCTGCGCAGCAGATGTCGGCTTTGGGTCGTCACCGGCCATCTGTCGGCCAACGTCGCTGACCGGCCAATACCGGTCAGTCGATACTTCCACTGAGCTGCTGCAAAGCTGTCACTCAAAACGCGCGCAGCTTCCTGGCATTATGGCTTAACGCTGGAATTAAGCGGCGGCGGCGCGGCCGTCCGCTTGAATTAATTGTCAAGCGGACTCGCGATACGAGCCATCATGCAGTGGAGACACCCGGTTGCCGTCGGCAATGCCGCCTGAGTACACCGTAACGTCCCCGCCGAAACCGTCCGAGAAGAAAACGCCGATTTCGTCCATGGATTTCCGAATCGCCTGGCGCTCATCCCAGAGTGCGCGCTCCTTGTTCTTTGCATCGTGCTTATATGCCCATCCAAAGATCAGGCTCATGAGAGCAAGTCCGACCACAAAGTCAGGGAGCTCGTCTCGGCCTATGAATGATCGGACAACGGCCAGAACTACCGTCGCCAAGCCGCCCCAGTGGGCGAACTGACCAATAGTGACTTTGTTGCTGATTTCCGCAAGCTCCTTTGTTAGCTCCCGGAATCGGACGTATGAAGTTTGAATTAGATATTTGTGCTCAATTGGAAGATATGCCATATGTCTGTTCGTCTAACATCGAAACCAAGATACCGATCCTAGTACCTGATTAGCGTCGAACCTCAGTCAAGATAATTGCTCGCGGAGCGCAGGATCGGCTCTGGGCAAGGCTTGCAGAGGGCCACAGCCCGGGCAAGCCGCGGCAGCATCTCGGGGAGGCGAAAACGACGGTTGAAACGGTAGGC
>JACDJC010001825.1_pt1 | contig 18071 bp, 13 predicted proteins | sample 7454191 | NCBI WGS metagenome assembly JACDJC01 (sample SAMN14253291, study PRJNA609438) | sludge metagenome | isolation source: sludge after 25d culture with pyrite and EDTA | collected 2018-12-20 | reverse complement strand
CCCACCTGATGCACAAGGCCTTGCGCGAGGTGCTCGGCGAACACGTGCAGCAGAAAGGCTCGCTGGTCGACAGCGAAAAAACCCGCTTTGACTTCGTGCAACCGAGTCCGATGAGCAACGCGCAGATCCGCGAGGTGGAAGCGCGCGTCAATGCCGAAATCCTCGCCAACACCGCGACCCAGGCGCGTGTGATGGCGATCGACGAAGCGCAGAAAACCGGTGCGATGATGCTGTTCGGCGAGAAATACGGCGACGAGGTGCGCGTGCTCGACATCGGCAACTCGCGCGAACTGTGCGGCGGCACCCATGTGCAGCGCACTGGCGACATAGGCTTCTTCACCATCATCGCAGAAGGTGGCGTGGCCGCCGGCGTGCGCCGGGTCGAAGCAGTGACCGGCGACAATGCCCTTGCCTACGTGCAGGACATGGAATCGACACTGGGCGGCGTAGCCGGCACGCTCAAGGTGGTGCGCAGCGAAATCCCGAACCGCCTCAACACGCTGCTCGACCAGGTGCGCCGCCTCGAACGCGACCTCGCTGGCATCAAGGGCAAGCTGGCCTCGACCCAGGGCGACGAGCTCGTCAACCAGGCCGTCGACATCCAGGGAATCAAGGTGTTGACGGCGCAGCTGGACGGCATCGACGCCAAAGGCCTGCGCGAAACCGCCGACAAATTGCGCGACAAACTGAAGTCGTGTGTGCTGGTGCTCGGCACGGTTGCCGACGGCAAGGTCAGCCTGATTGCCGCCGTCACCCCCGATGTCATCGGCAAGATCAAGGCAGGCGAACTGGTCAGTTTTGTGGCCACACAGGTAGGCGGCAAGGGTGGCGGCAAGCCGGATATGGCGATGGCGGGCGGTAGCGCGCCCGACCAACTGCCGGCTACGCTGGCATCGGTTCAGGCCTGGGTGCAGAACAAGCTGGCATAAGGCCAGGTACAAAATTTGCTAGATTAGACTTATAGTCGCAAGGCAGTACAGAATTTCTACCGTCATTCATCCTGATAAATTGGCAACATGAATTCACTGGCAAGTAAGTTTGCATCCGGTATCGCTCGCTTCATCCCCGTGGGGAAACAGGCTGACGACCCGATAACCAACATCAAGGCAGCCACGCGTTGGCTTGAGACCTTGCCGATCGGTGATGCCTACAAATGTCAGCAAGCCATTCTTGGCGAGATCAAGCGCTTTAACGAAAACTCGACGCAATTTACGAAAGATCGACTGGCCGTGCTGATGCTGCTGGACGAAAGGGCACGCGATCTGCAGGACACGCTGATCCGCCAATACCTGCGCAATCCCCGCATGTCCCGCCTGGTTGAGAGCCAGCTATGGCACGCGATTTACGGCATGTTCTGGGAAGTGGCGCGCGGCTATCACACCTTTATTCTGAATTTTTCGCGTGCGTCCGGAAAAATCTCGCACGAAGACCAGATTCCGCTGATCACCCTGCGCGCCATCCAGGCATTTGGGCAATTATTGAAATGGCGCACGATCCGTTATCTGCCTGCGGGTGAAAAACTCTGGCTGCGTCTGCACAACCTGCATCGCGTGGCCGAGACCGAAGGCTTCCATCGAAAGCGCCAGCACGCCTATTCGGACAACTCGTCCGAATGCAGCTGCGAGTCCGCCTATACACACATCATGATGCTGGATCTGGCCAACTCCGGCTCCCTGTATCCCAGGCAGCTCGATTTGATCGACCGCTGGCTGTGTGGCTGGCACGAAATGCTCAAGCTGGGTGCAAACCTGGATGCCAGCACCCACAATTTCGTCATTGACCTGTCTGCCGACCATGGCCCTCGCCGCGTACGCAAGCCCGATACCGAAAAACCCCTGCGTTTCTGGGCTACCGACGAACTGCTATTTGAACTGAACGAGTTGCAGGCAGCCTTGCGTGAAGGCAAGGCCCCTGCACAACTGGGTTTGACGGAAGGCGCCCGTACGGTTGAAAGCCTGGAACTGCTGGATCGCCTGCAGCACCACTGGGCCTCGCTGGCCACCCGCGAGCAACGCCGCGCGCCGCGCGAATCGATCAAGCGACTGGTCGATATCATTTATGGCTTCAACTCAATCGTCGATCAGGTCAAACTTGCGGAGGCGCCTGTCGCAGCATCTCCCTACGGCACCGGATTGAATTACGATGAAGTCGATGACGTTCAGATATACGGCTTTATTACCGATCGCACCCGCGAACGCGTATCGCAAATACAGGTTCCCATCAACCGCCAATCACCGGATGTCGAGCGCTGGGTGATGCACGATGAAAGTGAATGCGGCTATGGTGCAGTCGTCGAATCCCGCGACAAGGACTGGCTGCGCGTGGGCGCGCTCATCGGCGCCAAATCGCATGATGCCACCGCCTGGCAACTGGGAATCGTGCGCCGCCTGTCCCGCCTCAACGACGACACCAGTTCGGTCGGCATTGAAACGCTGGTTGAACCCCTCATCCTCGTCATGTTGTACGACACCACCACATCTGGCTATACCGTTAACGGGTTCGACAACAGCGACGCAAGACTGCCGCACACTGGACTGTGGCTGGTGGGCGCCAGCGGAAAAGACAGCGTTATTATCGATCCAGCACACTACATGCCCGGCAAGATATTCCAGATTCAAGGCAGACAAGAACGCAAGTTCATCGCCTTGGGCAATCCGCTTGAGCGCAGCGAAGGCTGGATTCGCGCCACTGCCGAGCCAGTTGGCAACTGACCGCCCCTCTCTTTTTACCCTTCCAAGCACCCATACCTGCCCCCCCAACAGTAGCTTCTGCCACTGTCGGCCCTGTCACCGTGGTTTAACTTTCACCGGGTCTCTGGCACAATCGCCGAAATTCCGACACGCGCAGAATAATTTCCTGCCGCCAGATGCAGGCGCGATTTCGGCACCACTCGCCCCGGAGGATATGTGGTCCATACCAAGCCCAGCCTGCTGATCGTCGATGACGATCCGCTCATTTCCGACACGCTCACCTATGTGTTGAGCAAAGACTTCGAGATTTCGGCCGCCGAGTCGCGCGCGCAGGTGAAAAGCCTGCTGATGCAACTGGATGAGCCCCCGCAGCTGGCACTGGTCGATCTGGGCCTGCCGCCCCACCCCCACAAGCCCGATGAAGGCTTTGCCCTGATCGCCGATCTGCTGAGTATTTCGCCCAGCATCAAGATCCTGGTGCTCTCCGGCCAGAGCGACGAAGCCAATGCTCGCCATGCCCGGGCGCTGGGCGCGATCGATTTCGTCGCCAAGCCCTGCGAACCCGAACGGCTGAAGTCGCTGCTGTTCAATGCGCTGCTGGTGCAGGATGCCGAGCGCAGTGCCGAGAAAGAGCCCACCCCCGTCAGCAAGGATTCCGGCATCGTCGGCGAGAGCCTGGCAATGGACAAACTGCGCCAGCAAATCGAGCAATATGCCGCGGCCCCCTTCCCGGTACTGATCGAAGGCGAATCCGGCAGCGGCAAGGAGCGGGTTGCCTCCAACCTGCACCAGATGTCGCCGCGGGCGGCCAAACCCTATCTGGCGCTCAACTGCGCCGCCATTTCACCTACCCTGGTCGAGCCCACGCTGTTCGGCTATGCCAAAGGCGCGTTTACGGGCGCCACCAGTGCGCGTGCAGGCTACTTTGAAGAAGCGGAAAACGGCACCCTGTTCCTCGACGAAATCGGTGAATTACCGCTGGAACTGCAGGCCAAACTGCTGCGGGTGCTGGAAAACGGCGAATACCAGCGTGTAGGCGAAACCCAGCCGCGCTTTTCCAACGCCCGCGTGGTCACGGCCACCAACCGCGACCTGCGCACCGAAATCAAGGCCGGGCATTTCCGTGCAGACCTTTACCATCGGCTTTCAGTGTTTTCCATCGCCGTCCCGCCGTTGCGTGACATGGGCCATGACAAGCTGACCCTGCTCAACCACTTCCGCGATTTTTACGCACGTGAAGCCAAGAACCAAGCGTTCACGCTCGATGCGCGTGCCCAGCAGATGTGGGAGGACTACCATTTCCCGGGCAACGTGCGCGAACTGCGCAACATCGCCATCCGCCTGACGACCAAATACCCGGGCGTGGTAGTCAACGCCCAGCAACTCGAAGACGAACTCGATACCGACCAGGCGTATCCGCAGGAAATCCCGCTTGCCAACGACGGCAAGGCGCTGATCGAACTGGCGCGCAAGCAACTGCAGACGCTGGCCAATTTCAACCTTGACGTCACCCTGCGCCAATGGGAGAAAGCCTATGTCGAGGCTGCGCTCAACATGACCCATGGCAACCTGTCGCAGGCCGCCAAGCTGCTCGGCATCAACCGCACCACGCTGTATAGCCGGATGCAGACGTACGGCACCGAATAAGCCCCTGTGTATTTTGACTATTTCGGTCTAAAAGAAGCCCCCTTCCGCATCACGCCGAATACCGAATACTGGTATGCCGGCGGCCAGCGCGGAGAAATGCTCGCCGCGCTGCTTTACGCCATCGGCCAGGGCGAAGGCATCATCAAGGTAGTAGGGGAAGTCGGTAGCGGCAAAACCATGTTGTGCCGCAAGCTGGTCGCCCAACTCCCCAATACCATCGACAGCGCCTATCTCGGCAACCCGAGCCTGTCGGCCGACGACATGCTGGTGGCAATCCTGGCCGATCTGGGCATCGACCAGCCCGAGCAAAGCCGGCAAGCCCGGCTGGCGCAACTCAACACCACCCTGCTGGCCCGCCACGAAGCCGGGCGTCGCGTGGTGGTGTTTGTAGAAGAAGCCCAAGGCATTTCACTCGACAACCTGGAATTCCTGCGGCTGCTGACCAACCTGGAAACCGCCACCGACAAGCTGCTGCAGATCGTGCTGTTCGGTCAGCCTGAGCTCGATGCGCAGCTCGCCGACCCGCGCATCCGCCAGTTGAAGGACCGCATCACCCTGAGCCTGAACCTGTCGCCGCTGGCCGAAGCCGAAGTTGCCGATTACCTGCGTGCCCGGCTTGCAGTAGCCGGCTATCGCGGGCCCGACCTGTTTCCGCCGCCGCTCATCGCGCGCATGACCCGGCTATCCGGCGGTCTGTCGCGCCGCATCAACGTGCTGGCCGACAAGACCCTGCTGGCGGCCTATGCCGGGCAAACCCACACCCTCACTCCGGCCCACCTCGACGCCGCAGCGGGCGATGCAGAAATGCAGCCGTTGCAGCAGCAGCCAGCCACGCATTACAGACTGCGCCGCTGGGCGTGGCTGGGCACAGGCCTCGCCGCAGCGCTGAGCCTGCTGGGGTTGGCCGCCTGGCAGATACTGTCGCAGCGGGCACCGCCGCACCAGACCGTGCGCCCCCCGATCACGCTTGCGCCCAAGCCTGCTGTCGATGCGACCGAACTGGCCCGGCAAACCCGGCGCTGGCTCGCCGCCGCCGCACCCGGCACCCACGTGATCCAGCTCGCGTCGGTTAAAGAAGCCGGCGAGGCAGCCGTATTAATGGAGGATTTGATCGCTGCCGCCCCGCAACCGGTGCGCGTGCTGTACGGATTGAGTCGGGGCAAGCCTGCCTGGATGATTCTGGCAGGCGAATTCCCCGACCGCGACGCGGCCATGGCGGCGCTGCGCATGCTGCCCGCCTCTGCATCAAGTGAGCCGTTTCTGCGTACGGTCGGAAAAATGCGTACTGTGGCCCTGCCAACTGGATGATGATGAACACTCTGTCGAAACGCCCGCAACTGACCATCCTGGCCCTCGCCAGCCTCGTGCTGCTGGGCGGTTGCGTCCCGCCCAAGGCATTCGACACCTCGGCCGGCCACATCACCCAGCCCAGCCAGCCCGCCGCGCCCATCGCGCCGCCGCCTGCTCCGGTCAGGGCCGCACCCACCCTGGCTCCACCCAAGGTGAGCGCGCCAGTGCCGACCTACACTGTGGTAGTCAACGACGTGCCGGTGAAAGACCTGCTGTTTTCCATCGCCCGCGACACCCAGTACAACATCGACCTGCACCCGGGGATCACCGGCAAGGTCTCGCTCAACGCGGTACAGGAACCGCTACCGGCGATACTCGACCGCATCGCGCGCCAGGCCGACCTGCGCTATGAGATGAACGGCCGCACGGTGTCGATCATGCCCGACACACCTTATCTCAAAACTTACAAAATGAACTACGTCAATCTGTCGCGTAATACTGCTTCGAGTATTGGCGTTGCTTCACAAATCGCCGCAACAGGTTCCAGTGATGTCACGCAAACGGGTGAAGGGGCCACATCCGGCGGCAACAACTCCAACACCAGCGTCATCACCACCTCCAACAACGACTACTGGGCGGCACTTAAAGACAATCTCGCGAACATTTTGTATGCCACCAAGGTCGAGAAAAAGAAGGCAGAAGAACGTGCGGAGCGTGCCGCGTTAAGCGAAAACGCCTACCTGCGGGACCTCTATCAGAGAAATGACAAAGCCGAAGTGGTCAATCGCTGGAATGATGCGGATAAAGTTCGCGCTGCAATTCCGCAAAATACCTCGCCACAACTAAGCGATAGCGAGCGCGAGATCATTGTCAATGTCATCGCGGGCACGGTTTCGGTTTTTGCAACTGAACGCCAGCACCAACTCGTCCGTGAGTATCTCGACGTCGTTTCCAACGCGTCTCAGCGCCAGGTACTGATTGAAGCCACCATCGTCGAGGTCACGCTCAAGGATCAATACCGCGCCGGCATCGACTGGTCGAAAGCCCTGCAAGGCACCACCGGCTGGGCCATCAACACCCTCGGCGGTGGCACCAATGCACTGGCCGGCACACTGACGCCATTCGTTCAGGCCACCTATACCAATGACAGCAATGGCTTCTCCGCGGCGATCGACCTGCTGGAGTCCTACGGCAACACCAAAGTGCTTTCCAGCCCCAAACTAATGGCGCTGAACAACCAGACAGCGATGCTGAAAGTGGTCAATAATTTGGTGTATTTCTCGGTCGAAGTCACTCCCGCCAGCTACTCAGGCGGATTTCTGACCTCTCCTGCCGTATACACGACTACAGCGCGTGCCGTCCCGGTCGGCATCGTGATGTCGGTGCTGCCGCAGATCAGTGAAAATGGCATGGTCTCGCTCACCGTGCGCCCCACCATCTCGCGCAAGGTAGGCGATGTGTCCGACCCTAATCCTGAATTGAAAGATGTCGCCAATCTTGTCCCGGTCATCCAGGTACGTGAAATGGAATCGCTGCTGCAGGTGCGCAGCGGCCAGACCGTCATGCTCGGCGGCCTGATCCAGGACGACAGCAACAATGCGCGCGACGGCATTCCCGGCCTGTCGCGCCCCGAAGGCATCGGCGCAATATTCGGCCAGCATGAGCGCGTCAACAGCCAGACCGAACTGGTGATCTTTCTGCGGCCCATCGTCGTCTCCAATCCCACGCTTGAAAGCGACGAGCTCCGCCAGTTCCAGCGGCTGCTCCCGAGCGCACGGAGTACGCAATGACCAAGCTCGCCGCCCGGAGCAGCCCTTGAGCCTGCTGCTCAAAGCCCTGAAACAGGCCGAAACCGCGAACGTGGACAAGCCTGCCGTGGGCAGCCGGCCCGAGGCCGATCTCGAACTCGAACCCTTCTCCGCTGCCGGCCCGGCGCCGGAGCGCGGATGGGTGGAGCCGCCCGGCCTGCTGTTCGGCAGCAGCGGGCTGTCTCCGGCGCCGCCCCGTACCCCCGCTTTCCGCTGGCCGCAGCTGTCGCTGGTGCCGCTCACCGCCTTGCTGGCCGCGCTGGTTGCGCTGGGGTATGGGGTGTATCTTTACTTCGAACTGCGGCCACCGGCTGCGGTCGTCGCGCCTCCCGCCGACCTCGTCGTGCCTGCTACAGCGCCGGCCGCCCCGACCACGACGCCCGTCGATGTAGCAGGCGACCCGGTGCCGGCTGCGATGTCCGTCGCACCCGTACCCCAGGCAGCACCTGCGCCAGCCCCCCCTGCGGCGCCGCCGAAAGCGCCTGCATCGGCCCGTCCGGTCCCTGCCGCAGCCGAGACTCCGGCTGGCCGACCGGCGCCCGCTACCGCGCTGCCACAGTTCCAGCCCGACGCGCGAACCAATCTGCTTGCCCAGGCCTATGCGGCCTATCAGCGCGGCGCGTTGACCGAGGCACACGGGCTCTACACCCAGGCCGCCGCTCGCAGCCGCAGCGTGGATGCGCTGCTGGGACTGGCGGCGATCGCCAGTGCGCAAAAGCGCGATATTGATGCGCAACGCCTGTATCGCGAGGTGCTCGATCTCGACCCGCGCAATGCCATGGCGCAGGGTGCGCTGCTCGACCTGCTGGGCAACACCGACAATCAGGCCGCTGAAAGCCGGCTGAAAATGCTGATCGAGCGCGAGCCCGATCCGCAGCTCTACCAGACGCTCGGCAATCTCTACGCCGAACAGGGGCGCTGGAACGATGCCCAGTCGGCCTATTTCGAGGCTTATCGCGGGGCCCCCGGCAATGCCGACTATGCCTTCAATCTGGCAGTCAGCCTCGACCAGCTGCGCCAGTACCCGGCCGCACTGACCTATTACGAAAAAGCCCTCGCCAGCGGCGGCGCGCACCGCTTCGAGCGCACCCAGGCCGAAGCGCGCGTGCAGCAGCTGAAGTCGATTCGGTAGAGCCGCCATGGAGCGTCGCAAGAAACTCCGTATGGGCGAAACCCTGGTTTCGCAAGGACTGATCACCGTCGACCAGCTGCGCATCGGGCTCAAGGAACAGAAATCCACCGGCCTGCCGATCGGCCGCCAGCTCGTCGCGCTCGGTTTCATGACCGAAGCGGTGCTGCGCGACCAGCTCGCCAACGCGCTCGGCAGCCAGGGCATCGACCTCACTCAGGTGGTGGCCGACCCTGAAGCACTGCAGCTGGTGCCCGAGGAGTTCGCGCGCCGCCATCATCTGCTGCCGATCGCCCACGACGCCGCACGCAACGTGCTGACGCTGGCGACCACCGACATGTTCAATGTCGTGGCACTCGACCAGCTGAAAGCCTCGCTCGGCGGCCAGATCGAAATCGACACCCTGCTGGCGGCAGAGGCACAACTGCTCGAATGTATCGACAAATTCTACGGTTTCGATCTCTCGCTCGACGGCATCCTGCGTGAAATCGAAACCGGCGAAGTCGACTATGCCAGCCTCAACCCCGACACCGAGGAATACACTCAGCCGGTGGTGCGGCTGGTCGGCGCGCTGCTGACCGACGCAGTCAAGCGCGAATCGAGCGATATCCACTTCGAGCCCGAGCACACCTTCCTGCGCATCCGCTACCGCATCGACGGCGTGCTGGAACAAATCCGCAGCCTGCACAAAACCTATTGGCCGGGTATTCTGGTGCGGCTGAAAGTGCTGTCCGGCATGAACATCGCCGAGACGCGCGCGCCGCAGGACGGCCGCATGTCCTTGACGCTGAACGGCCGCCCGATCGATTTCCGCGTCTCCTCGCAGCCCGGCATCCACGGCGAAAACCTGGTGCTGCGAATTCTCGACCGCGAAAAATCCATCATGCCGCTGGAGTACATGGGCTTCACCGACGACGCGCTGCGCGAACTGCAGTTGATGATGGCTCGTCCCGAAGGCATCCTCGTCGTCACCGGCCCAACCGGTTCGGGTAAAACCACCACGCTGTACTCGATGCTGTCGCACCTCAACAACGAGACTGTCAACATCATGACGCTGGAGGACCCGGTCGAATACCCGGTGACGCTGATGCGCCAGAGCTCGGTCAACGAGACGCTCAAGCTCGACTTCGCCAACGGCATCCGCTCGATCATGCGGCAGGACCCCGACATCATCCTGGTCGGCGAAATCCGCGACAAGGACACCGCCGAAATGGCCTTCCGCGCCGCCATGACCGGCCACCAGGTGTTCACCACCCTGCACACCAACTCTGCACTTGGCGTGTTTCCGCGACTGATGGACATCGGCATCCAGCCCGGCATCCTCTCCGGCAACATCATCGGCGTGGTCGCTCAGCGACTGGTGCGGAAACTCTGTTCGCACTGCAAGGAAGCCTACACGGCAGACGAACACGAATCCGCCATCCTCGGTACCGGCCCGGCCACCCCGCCGCAGATTTACCGTGCCGTCGGCTGCCCGGTCTGCAGCCACAAAGGCTACCGCGGCCGTCTGGCACTGATCGAACTGCTGCGCATGGACCCGACACTGGATGAACTGGTGGCCAGCCACGCACCGCTGCACGAAATCCGCCGCGCCGCGTTCGAGCATGGCTACCGTCCGTTGGCCGAAGACGGGATCCAGCGGGTGAAGGATGGCATCACTTCGCTGGCCGAAATAGCGCGGGTGGTGGATTTGACGGGGCGGGTGTGAGGATGGGGCTCGGGTTGTTTTTATCTTTGGCGGATGTGCATGGGCTTCGCTTTTCGCCTGTGGGCGAGTTACTTTTTCTTGCGTGGCCAAGAAAAAGTAACCAAAAAGAAGGCCACCCCTGCTGTGTCGGCCTGCGGCTCCCCTGCGATGCTCGCCACCCGAGGCGGGGCTGGAACTCGCCCTGGCGAGCCGCACAAAACGCGGCTCACTGCGGAGCTCAGACACCCAGCCCCTTGTTTCCTCGGCCGGCTGCGCTTCTCGGCGACACACAAGGGGCATCCATGCGAGCGCCTGTGCTTGGCGAGCCGTTGGCATTACGCGCGAACGGTGCCTGGGTTTGCTCCCCTTCAGCGCTGCCGATTTGGCGTGTGCGGGCGGGAAGAGAGCGGAACCGTGTTCGAGTTCCGCAGCAAGGCGCGTTTTGTGCGCCTTGCCAGGGCGAGTTGGTGGAGCGCCCGCCCGTGCGCGCCAAATCGGGCACCCGCAGGGCAGCGATGTGGGGTCGCCTTTTCTTTGGGTACTTTCTTTTGGCGAAGCAAAAGAAAGTACCTCGCCCAAAGGCGAAAAGCGAAGCCGTCGCATTCCCACAAAGTACAAAATCGAAAAAGGTCACCTGATCCATGCCCTTCTTCGACTACCGCGCCATCGACCAAACCGGCCGCTCCGTCAAAGGCACGCTCTCCGCGGTCAACGACGTCGATCTCGAACTGCGCCTCAAGCGCATGGGGCTCGACCTCATCACCCTGGCCGAGCTGTCGCGTCAGTACGCCCCCAGCGGTCGCGAACGCGTCACCCGGCGCGATCTGGTGACGTTCTGCATCCACATGCGCTACATCACCCGCGCCGGGATTCCGCTGCTGGAAGGGCTGCGTGACCTGCGCGACACCATGGAAAAACGCGGCTTCCGCGATGTGCTGACCGCGCTACTGGAAGACCTCGAAGGCGGCAAGGTGCTGTCGCAGGCGCTGGCGGCACACCCGGCGGTGTTCGGTGCGGTGTTCGTCCACAGCGTCAAGGCGGGTGAGCAGACCGGGCTGCTGGATGCGGTGTTCGAACGCCTGGCCGAATCGCTCAAATGGCAGGAAGAAGTCGCCGCCAAGGCCAAGCGCCTGATGATCTACCCGGCGCTAGTACTGGTCGTCGTCGGTGCGGCCATCCTGTTTCTGCTGATCTATCTGGTGCCGCAGGTGCTCACGCTGGTGGAAACCATGGGGGTGGTGCTACCGCTGCCGACGCTGATCCTGATGGCGGTGTCGGAAGCGCTGCGCTCCTACTGGATGATCGGCCTGGCGCTCGCGCTGGCACTGGGCATCGGCCTGCCGCTCTGGGTGAAGAAAAGCGAAGCCGGTCGCGAATGGTGGGACCGCACCCAGTTGCGACTTCCCGTCATCGGGCCGATCGTGCAGAAAATCGTGCTGTCGCGCTTCACCAACACGCTGGCGATGATGTACCGTTCGGGCGTCACCGTGCTCGATGCCCTGCGTGCCGGCGAGATGGTCGCCGGCAACCGCGTGATCGCAGGCGGCATCCGCCGTGCCGCGCAGCAGATTGCCGACGGGCATGGCCTGTCGGAAAGCTTTCAGTCGCTGGCACTGTTCCCACCGCTGGTGATCCGCATGCTGAAAGTGGGCGAAAGCACCGGCGCACTCGACGAAGCGCTGGACAATGTGACCTATTTTTATAACCGCGAAGTGCTCGACTCGATCGAAAACGGCCTCAAGGTCCTGGAGCCGCTGCTCACCGCCATTCTCGGCCTGCTGCTCGGCGGCATCCTGGTATCGGTGCTGCTGCCGGTATATGACCTGATCGGGAACCTGCCGTTATGATCATGGAAACCACAGTTGAACGCATTCGATGGTGCGGCTGGGCGGGTGGCTGCCGCGAAGCGAGGAGGCGGCAGGCCGACGCCTGCAACGACGAGCGACACTGGCAGGCACATGACCAAGGGTACCCTGAAGGGCATAAATACCAGCGGATACGTAGCGGATTCAATTTTCCGGCACACGCTATCAAAGGCGGAAAAATCAATTTCCATGCGGAGCTTCCGACATTTATGAGCGGTCTACTGCGGTTTTCATGATCATGTTCGACCACCGCCTGCTCCTCTTCGCCACCCCTCGCCAGATCGGCGTGCTGGACTGGCGACCTGGCCACATGCACTGGCTGGGCGAGTTTGCCGCCAGCGAAGCGGGGATGACGGCGTTTCGCCAGATACTGGTCAAGCATGCGCAACTGCCGGTGCTGCTGGTCATCGACACGGTGGACGAGGATTACCGCAGCGAGATTCTGCCGCACGTGCAGGGGCGCGCCCGCGACGAACTGCTGGCGCGCAAGCTCAAGCAGCTATTCCGCAACACGCGCTTTACCGGCGCATGGCGGCAGGCGCGCGAAACAACCGGGCGCCGCGACGATCGCTACCTGCTGGCGGCCCTGCCCGACGCCGAGTGGCTGACGCCCTGGCTGAGCGTGCTGCATCGTGAACGTGTACCGCTCTACGGCATCACCCCGCTGGCACTGGCGTGCCAGCATCTGCTGAGCAAGCTGCGGGCACAGGAGCCACATATCCTGATGGCCTGCGGACTCAACAACAGCCTGCGGCTGTCCTACTATCACAATGGCCTGCTGCGTTTTTCGCGCCTGATCGGCAGCGACTCGCCCACCCAGATGCCGGGCAACGCGGCCGACGAGATCGCCAAGACGCAGCTCTATCTCACCGGCCAGCGCATCCTGCCGCGCGAAGCCCGGCTGCATGTGCTGCTGATCGATCCCAGCGGCCAGCTCGACAGCGCCCAGGCCCCGCTCAACGCCGACCCCGCGTTCAGCGCGCGGCTGATCGACCTGTCCAGCCTGGCACGCGCACTGCGCATTCCCGATGCCTTCCTCGCCGCCACGCCAGAAGTTGCACCTTTGGCAGCCATTGCCGGCGAAACGCTGCGACTGAATCTGGCACCGGCCGAGCTGCTGCAGCGCCACACTGAATTCCGCTGGCGGCGCGGACTGCATCTGGCGGCAGGCATCGTGGCTGCAATCGGGCTGGTCCTGACCGCAAGCTATTGGCTCCATGCCGAGGATCTGCGCGACCAGAGCATGCGCATAGAAGCCGAGACGCAACGCGGCGACGCACGCCACGCCGCCATCGTGCGCAGCTTCCCCGCGCTTGCCACCCGCCCCGACCAGCTCGGCCAGACCATTGCCCTGGCCACGCAACTGAAGCATTTGCCGCTCGATATCAACGCGCTGTCCCTGACACTGGGGCAAGCACTGGCAGAACATCCCGAGGTGATCGTCAAAACCCTGACTCTGCACGACACGGCAAACGGCACGGCGAATATCACGCTGGACGCGCGGCTGGCCGACTTTGACGGCAACTTTCGCGCCGCCATGTCGCGTATCGACAGCTTTGCCGCCCGGCTTGCCGCCGCCCCGGGCGTGACCTCGGTCGAACGCACGACGAGTCCGGTCAATACCGCCCCCACCGCCACCCTGAGCGGTAAAACCGCAGGCGAAGTCAATCCCGGCGAGACCCGTTTCACCCTCAGTCTGCAGGTGCGCACATGACCCGGCCGCCCGTCGCCTCGCTCAAATCGGCGATCCTGCTGCTGCTTGCCGCTGTCGTGCTGTCGGCCACGGGTATTTTCTGGAGCCACGCACAAGACACCGAAGCACGCGCCGACCTGCAGCGCCAGCAAGCGGCCCTCGATGCCGCACATGCGCGTCAACAGCAGGGGCAAACGCAAGCACGCCTGATTGCCCAGCATCTCGATGCCTATCGCGCGCTGATCGAACAGGGGTTTGTCGGCGAAGAAAATCGCCTCGCCTGGATCGAGGCCGTACACCTCGCCAACCAGGATGCCCGGCTTTACGGACTCAACTACACCCTGTCGCCGCGCACCGCCGCGCCAGCCGCCCTGGCGGGCGGCCTGCCGCTCAATCAGACCCGCATGACGGTGAAAATGCCGGTGCTGGTGGAAACCGACCTGCCACGTTTTCTCGATGCCCTGCGCGCCCGCGCACCCGGCCTGTTTCGTGTCGACACCTGCCGTCTCGCCCGCATCACCGATACCCCGCCGCAACCCGTCAACCGCCCCGAACTCGACGCCGAATGCGAACTGCTGTGGTTTACCGTGGCGACAGACGGCAAGGAGGAAAAATGAATCGCCACCTTGTCGGACTGCGCCGCGCCGTCCGCATATTCCTGGTTTTGCTTGCCGCGTCGGGTGCAGGCGGGGTAAGCCTTGCCGCCTCCGCCGCCGACCCCGGCCGCCTGTTCTACACTCCGGCCCAGCGCGCACAACTCGAAGCCGCGCGCGCCCGCAACATTACCCAACTCAAGCCCGGCACACCCGAGTCCGGTCCGCCCCCCCAGCGCTTCGACGGCATGGTCGTCCGCTCCGACGGCAGCACCACCCGTTGGGTCAACGGCCAGCCGCAGGCCGGCGCATCCGGCGTGGCCGGCCTGAAGCCCGGCCAGATCCGCGCCGACGGCCGCGTGTATGAACCCTATCAGGTGCTGCAACCGGTTTCACCCGGCGTGGCCGGAACCGACGACAAGGAATCTGCACCATGATCAAATCGCGCGGTTTCACCCTGATCGAGTTGGCCATCGTGCTGGTCATCATCACCATCCTGGTCGGCGGACTGGCCATGCCGCTGTCGGCGCAGATCCAGGCGCGGCGGATTGCGGAGACCAAAAAGACGTTGGAAGAGGCGCGCGAGGCGATCATCGGCTACGCTATGAGCCACCGCACAAAACCCAATACATGCACATGCTCTTACGACAACATTGGCGATTTAGATACTGGTTCATCGTGTACGTTCTCCACTGCTGACAAAGTGTGTCCCGCTACAGGAATACCAAATCAGTCATCCACGGAAACCTACATCAGACATTACCTGCCCTGCCCCGACACCAATGGTAAAGATGGACGCGAAGACCGGGATCTCGCCACTCAATCATCCTGCATAGAACAGCCGCCCGGAAGCGGCTTATCCCACGGATGGTTGCCATGGGTCGACCTGGGAGTTGCGCAGCAGGATGCATGGGGTAATCGTTTGATATATGCAGTTAACACTACTTATTCAAATAAAGCCCATGGCTTTTCAAGCAGCACCCCGCTGACCAGCCCACTTCAAGTTTGCACCATGAACACCTGCGTCACCGCCGATGTAGCATCGAACGTCGTATTTGTGTTGGTTTCTCATGGTCCAAACGGCTGGGGCGCACTCGGCGTCAACGACAACGAGCTAGCCGCACCAACCGGGACAAATGAACTCGCAAATATCGATGCGGACTCAACTTATGTTAGCCGCACACCCTACAAACCGGCCGACGGGAGCGCCGCAGAAAAAGCCAAGGAATTCGACGATCTGGTTGTGTGGATTTCAGCCGATCAACTCAGGGGCCGGATATGCCCTGTGGGTGGCTGTCCGTAGCCTGCAAGCGAAACGTCACCCGTCCCGGCTGATTGTCGGGAAGTTCCAGTCGATATCCGACACGTGCGGCCTGCCGTGCGGCCTGATACAAACCCACTCCCAGGCCGAAATCCGACGCCACCGGACTCTGGAATAAATTGCGCGCCACATGCTCGGGCGCCGACGCGCCGCTATCGGTGACAGTCAGGCTCACCAGCGGACTCAACGCCAGGCAGACCTCGATCGCCACAACCGGCTCGTGCTGGCGCTTGCGTAAGGCATTGGTCAGCAGATTGTCGACCACACTGTCGAACAAGTCTTGCGGCAGGGGCGTGTCATCGACCGGATCGGCAAAGAACTGCACATCGTCGCGCTCGTAACGCACCTGCAAGGCCTTCCACCAGGTTTTTGCCGCAATCTGCGCGACATCCATTTCAGCCGGTTGTTTGAGCTTGTCGACCGTCTGCGACAGCCGTGCCGCCAGTTGCGGAAGCTGGCGCTTCATCAATGCCAGCAAACGGTCGCTGTCTTCTGGCGTGGAAGTGTCGGCAGCGGCCAGCAGGGTTTTCAGCGACTGCAGAATATTCTTCACATCGTGCGTCAATCGCGCGCCCGTATCGTGAATGGCCTGGCTGTATGCCTGCTCGCGCAGCGTTTGCTCGCGTACCTTGGCGGCATAAAAATAGCCCAGCAATTGCGACAGCAGGCGCACATGCAGCGCCAGCGCAGGGGTGAGCGGACGATTGGACTGCCAGGTCAGGCTGAGTCCATGAAAGGCATGGCTCTCGCTATGCTCGGCAGGCTCGCCAAACTGCCCTTCGCCGCGCGCCGCCTGCCAACGGCCACCGCGAATCCAGGTCAGCTCATGCAGATCGGAAAGCGCATCGCGCACGAAGGATTCGGGGTCGCGCTCGCGCTCGGCCAGCGTCGCCAGGCGCTGAGCCCAGCCCTCGAACGGCAGACCCACCGACAACAAATAACGCGAGGTCATCTGCCCCAATCCTGAAAATCCGGCACGCGGATTCCACAACCAGGACAACGCCAGCAGCAAGCCGGCCATCCCCAACAAGGTCTGCACCAGCGCCCAGGCGTAGTTCACCTTGGCCACGGCCACCACGGTAAACACCCCCAGCGCCATCACCATGATGAGCAGCGACAACATCAGGCCATAAATGAAATCAAGCGTCGATGACGCGCCGCTGCGTTGGCGGGTGGCCGGCAGGAACAGAATCACCAGCGGCAGCAGCGGCAGGATATAGCGCACGCCCACCTGCAACACATCGGACAGCGAAGTGTCGCCCAGGCTTTGCGGCAACACCCAGGCCATCAGCAGGGCAAGCAGGTACGCCAGGGCAAGCAGGTACGCCAGCCGCTGGCCGCGTTCGTTCTGCGACGTCGCCACCGAGCCCACCAGGCCCGCCAGAATCGCCAGCCACAAGGCCATCACCCAGGTGCTGTCCACCAGCACGAGCAGCGCGGCCATGGCAAATACAGGAAGCGCAAGACGCGGCTCGATGCGCGCTTCGCTGCGCACCAGCGGCTGCCACAGCAGGAACAGGCCGTAATGCGCCAGCAGAAACGCACGCGTGAGCGCCGCGTCGGCATCGGACACCACCGCCACATGCAGCGCCAGCAGCATCAAGGCCAGCCAGCGCCCGGGCGCCACATTGGTGAAGTGTGCGGCAAGCGACGTCAGCCAGGCGAGTCGGGGCGTCGTCACGGTGGGTTCAGTCATGTTGGAATGAAATGCGGGGACATAGAAAACTCAGCATGACACAGCTATCGGCATTCCACCCGGGAAATAGAGGCCGTCAATCCCAGCGCAGCCCTTAAAGCTGATGAAATCCAGACGTCGCTGTCGTATTTTCGTCAATCCCACATTGATCCATCTATAAAAATATGATTTTTCTATATTGTTATCAATTTGTTGCGCCAATAAAAACTCTGGCGCGCATTTTGCATAAGCCGAAACATGACCTACAAGGAGAGCTTCACGATGCTGCATCCCACCTTCTCGCGACGCCAATCGGGCTTCACCCTGATCGAAATCGCCATTGTGCTGGTCATTATCGGCCTGCTGCTCGGCGGCATTCTCAAGGGGCAGGAGCTGATTACCAGCGCGCGGGTGCGCAACATCATCGCCCAAATGGACGGAACCAAGGCCGCATTCTATGGATTCCAGGACCGCTTCCGCGCGCTACCCGGGGACTTTAACGCAGCAACAACCCAGATTGCCGACGCCTCAAAAGACGGCAACGGCAATGGCCAGATTGACAGTACGGAAGCGATCGCAGTCTGGGATCATCTGTCGCACGCCGGCTTCATCAACGGCACCTACGTCTTCAACGCAACGGAGAGTGCCACCACGACTCCCAACAACCCCTATG
>JACDJC010001824.1_pt1 | contig 18081 bp, 17 predicted proteins | sample 7454191 | NCBI WGS metagenome assembly JACDJC01 (sample SAMN14253291, study PRJNA609438) | sludge metagenome | isolation source: sludge after 25d culture with pyrite and EDTA | collected 2018-12-20 | reverse complement strand
GCGGACGGCGGCTATCGCACGGCGACGCTGTGGCTGATGGACGGCTTCGCCGCCGTGGAGCGCGAGCAATGGCAGGCGCCCGGCCACTGGCGGCAGGTCGACGGCATATGGCGCATCATGACGCTCGGCGGCCTGCGGCCGGTCGATCCCGACGCCCCGGTGATGCATGTCAGCTACTACGAGGCCGACGCCTTCGCGCGCTGGAGCGGCAAACACCTGCCGACCGAGATGGAATGGGAGGTCGCCGCCCGCGCCGGCCAGTTGAACGACGCCTTCGGCATCGTCTGGCAATGGACGCGCAGCGCCTACGCGCCCTATCCGGGCTATCGCGCGATTCCCGGCGCGCTCGGCGAATACAACGGCAAGTTCATGGTCAACCAGTACGTGCTGCGCGGCTCGTCGCTGGCAACACCCGAGGGTCACAGCCGCGTCACCTACCGCAACTTCTTCTACCCGCACCATCGCTGGCAGTTCACGGGACTGCGCCTTGCGGATTACGCCTGATCGTTGAAACCGGGGCGCCGCGGCTGCGTTCCCCAGATGGCGCGGGCCATTCCCGGCCGGCGCAACGGGAGATCATCATGAACGTGCATGTCAGCGCGCTGGCGAAGACGCACCATCTCGATGAAAGGGAAGCGCAGTTCGCCCACGACGTGGTCGAGGGCCTGACGCAGCACCCCAAGCGGCTGCCGCCGAAATACTTCTACGACGAAGCCGGCTCGGAGCTGTTCGAAGAGATCACACGGCTGCCGGAATACTATCCGACCCGCACCGAGCTCGGCATCCTGCACGACCGCGCGGCGGAGATCGCGGCGATCCTGCCCGGGCACGCGGCGCTGGTCGAGTTCGGCGCCGGGGCGGCCACCAAGGCGAGGCTTCTGCTTGGAGCCTGTCGTTTCGCCGCCTACGTGCCGGTGGACATTTCCGGCGACTTCCTCAACGGCCAGGCGCGCGATCTTTCGAGGGATTTCCCGAAGGTCGCGGTCTATCCGGTGATCGCCGATTTCACCGCACCGTTCGCACTGCCGGACGCCATCCGCGATATGCCGAAGGTCGGCTTCTTTCCCGGATCGACCATCGGCAATTTCGATCCGCACGAGGCGAGCGCCTTTCTGCGCAGCGCGCGCGCCATTCTCGGCGACGGCGCGACGCTGATCGTCGGCGTCGATCTGGAGAAGGACGAACAGGTGCTGCGCGCCGCCTACAACGACGCCGCCGGCGTCACCGCACGGTTCGACCTCAACATGCTGGCGCGGATCAACCGCGAGCTGGACGGCAATTTCGATCTCTCGGGCTTCGCCCACCGCGCCATCTACAACCGCGAGCGCCACCGCATCGAGATGCATCTGATCAGCCGCCGGGCGCAGACCGTGCGCGTCCTGGGACAGGCCATCCCCTTCCGCGCCGGCGAGACGATCCACACCGAGAGCAGCTACAAATACAGCATCGCGCGCTTTACCGCGCTGGCGCGGGGCTCGGGCTGGACGCCGCGCGCGACCTGGACCGATTCCGCCGGAATGTTTTCGGTGCACGCGCTGCTGGCAAGGGACTAAATCGCGGCGGGCCTACGTTTCAGGCGCCGCGACGACATCGCCTCGCAGCGAGATCGCTTCCCACGCCGCCACGATCAGCATGACGGCGGTCGTCGCCGCCGACAACGCGAGCGGCGACAGGCGATCCGCAAACGGTGCCAGCAGCACCAGCAGCCCGATGCCGGCCATGTGCGAAGGCTGCAGGTGCCCGCGGATGCAGCGCTTGAACAGGACGGTGCCGATCAGGAACAACAGCGGCCCGCCGATCATGCTGAGAACGGCCTTGCCGTCGGCATGGCCGCCGGGATGCGCCAGCAGCATCTCGTCGCCCACCGCCGACACCACGATGCCGGCGACGATCGGCAGGTGCAGATAGGTATAGGCGAGGCGCGCCAGCCGGCCGCTGTCGCGGGATCGGGAGATATGCTCGGACCCCGCCTCGGCGCCAACGTGGAAATACACCCACCACATCGCGATGCTGCCGAGCAGCGCAACGAGAAAGGCGGTAACGGTCGGCGTCGTCCACGGCGCATCCGCAAAGGTCGCACCCGTCACGACGACGGATTCCCCGAGCGCGATGATGATGAACAGCGCGCAACGCTCCGCCATGTGGCCGCCCTCGACCTCCCAGTCCTTCATGGACGAGGCTCCGAGGCCCGGCACCCGGAAGCGCATGGCGGGGCTGGCGTATTCGATTGCGACCGCGACGATCCACAGCCCGAGGCGGGCCTCGCCTCCGGCGAGGCCGCCGGCAATCCAGAACACGCCGCTGCAGGCCATCCAGATCGCGATGCGCCAGAGATTCATGCGCATGCCGGGCGCCGACGCCGGCATGGACAGCGCCGAAACCACGGAGCGGCCGACCTGCATGCCGGTGAAGGCCAGCGCAAAGACGAGGCCGCGGCTGTCGAACGCCTTCGGAATCGACGTCGACAGCAGAAGTCCCGCGATCATCATCGCGAACAGCATGATGCGGACCGGGGTGCGGTCCGGGTCGAGCCAGTTGGTGATCCAGGAGGTGAAGATCCACACCCACCACATCGCCAGGAACAGGACGGTGATTTGCAGCACGCCGAGCGGCGTGAAGTGCGCCAGCATCGCGTGGGAGAGCTGCGTGACCGCGAACACGAAGACGAGGTCGAAGAACAGCTCGACATAGGTCACGCGATGATGGCCGTGCGGCGTCCGGGGCCGCAGCAGGTCGCGCGCGGGCGGGTGCGGCACCGAAGCCGTTCCGGCCGGTCAGTCCGGCACGCCGGTCTGCAGCGCCAGGGCGTGCAGCACGCCGCCCATCTGGCCCCTCAGCGACTGATAGACGATCTGGTGCTGCTGCACCCGCGACTTGCCGCGGAAGGATTCCGAGATGACGGTCGCGGCGTAGTGGTCGCCGTCGCCGGCCAGGTCGCGGATGATCACCTCGGCGTCGGGCAAGGCCGCCTTGATCATGGCTTCGATGTCCCGCGCGTCCATGGGCATTCTGGCAATCTCCGGTCTTCACATCCCTCGGCAGGAAAGGCGCCGATTCCGGCGGATTCTAGCCCGCACCGCCGGCGGCGTCACGCGGGCATTGCGGCCGATCAATCCTATATTGGGGCAAGATCAGGAGTCTGCCATGAGCGCGTCGATCAAAACTCCCGGAGCGGGCCATCCCATCGCCATCGCCCCGAACCCGCGGCGGGTCCGGGTCAGCGCGGGCGGCGCGGTGATCGCGGAAACCACCCGCGCCCTGACGCTGCGGGAGGCCGCCTACCCGCCGATACAGTACATCCCGCGCGAGGATGCCGATCTCGCCCGCCTGCAGCGATCGGACCACCGCAGCTATTGCCCCTACAAGGGCGAGGCCGGCTATTTCAGCATCGTGTCCGGCGGCATGATCGTTGAGAATGCGGTCTGGACCTACGAGGCGCCGTACGACGCCGTGAAGGCCATCGCCGGCCACCTCGCCTTCTATCCGGACAAGGTCACGGTCGAGGAAATATAGGCAATCCGCAGCGGATGCCCTCCGCGATGAAGAGGCCGGCGCACCGTGGCACGCCGGCCCTGTTTCAGCCTGCCGCTACTTGACCAGCGGGCACTCGCTGCCGGCCAGCGGGCGGAACGACTGTTCGCCCGACATCTGCGCCAGCACGTCATAGAAGTCGCCGCGGTATTTCGACTGGTCCGGCGACTTCACCCGCATGAGATAGGTCTTGTGCATGACCCGGCCGTCCTGCCGGATCTGGACGTTTTTGTTATAGAAGTCGTTGACCGGCATTTCCTTCATCTTGGCCGCCACCGCCTTGCCCTCGTCGGTGCCGGCGGCCTCGACGGCCTTCAGGTAGTGCAGCACGGAGGCATAGGTGCCGGCGGTGATGAGGTTCGGGATGAAGCCGCCCGAGCGCTCCATGAAGCGCTTCGCCCAGGCGCGGGTCTCGTCGTCGGTGTCCCAGTAGAACGACGTCGTCAGCGTCAACCCCTGCGCGACATTGAGCCCGAGGCCCTCGATGTCGTTGATGTAGATGACGAGGCTGGCGAGGCTCTGGCCGGACTGCACGATGCCGAACTCGCGCGCCTGCTTGATGGCGCTCAGGAGATCGGCGCCGGACATGGCGAGGCCGATCACCTTGGCTTTCGATGCCTGGGCCTGCAGCAGGAACGACGAGAAGTCCGGCGAGCCGAACGGAAAGCGCACGGCGCCGAGCACCTTGCCGCCGGCCTCCTCGACGAAGTGGCTGGCGTCGCGCTGCAGCGAATGGCCGAAGGCGTAATCGCTGGTCAGGAAGAACCAGCTATTGCCGCCCTGCTTGGTCACCTGGCTCGCCGTGCCCTTGGCGAAGGCATAGGTGTCGTAGCTCCATTGCGAAGTCGTCGCCGAACACGCCTTGCCGGTGAGTTCCGTGGTGGCGGCGCCCGAGATCAGCAGCACCTTGCCGCGCGGCCACGCAATCTCCTGGGTGGCGAGCGCCACTGCGGAGCCGGCGACATCGGTGATGGCGTCGACGCCCTCGGTTTCGAACCATTTGCGGCTCAGCGCCGCGGCGATATCCGCCTTGTTCTGGTGGTCGGCGGTGACGACGGTGATCGGCTTGCCCAGCACCTTGCCGCCGAAATCGTCGACCGCCATCTGCGTGGCCTCGACCGAGTGCTTGCCGACCAGATACGCGAAGCCGCCGGAATGATCGGTCAGCACCCCGATCTTGACCGCATTGTCCGACACCTGCGCCTGCGCCGCGGCGGTCGCCATCCACATGGCCACGGCCGCCAGTCCGATCCTTGTTCCCCTCACGATTCTGCTCCTCCCTTGAATGTCATGCGGCCGGACGCCGGCCCGCGGCTTCAGACCGGCAGCGCGATGCCGTCGTGGCCGGGATCGGCGCCGCCATCGAGCCTGTCGCCGTCGATACGGATGCCGTGCACCGCCGCGAAACCGAAGGTGTACGGACTGCGGATGATCTCGTAGCCGTCGGCCTCGAGCGTGCGGGTGACGCCGTGGACGATGCGGTTCGAGACGTCGATGGCGTTGCTGGTGGCCGAGAAGCGCGGCGCGCTGACGGCCTCCGTCATGGTCATGCCGAAATCGATGACGTTGAGGATGGCCTGCAGCACGCCCATCGCGATCTGCGTCGCGCCCGGCGCGCCGATCACCAAGTACGGCTTGCCGTCGCGGAACACGATCGACGGGCACATCGAGCTGAAGCGCGCCTTGCCCGGCGCGATCGATCCCGCCCGCCCCGGTCGCGGATCGAATACGCCCATGCAGCCGTTGTAGAAAAAGCCGAGCCCCTCGGTAATGACGCCGGACGGCATGCCGAGCGAATGGGTCATGGTCACGCAGTTGCCGTCGCGATCGACCACCGAGACATGCGTGGTGTCCTTCGACGGCAGACCAGAATTGAAACGCGGCACCTCGGCCTTGGTGCGGGCCTTGATCTCGGCGGCCATCGAAGCCGCATAATCCTTCGCGGTGAGCTTCTCGACCGGCACGTCGAGGAAGGCGGGGTCGCCGACGAAGCGGTCCTTGTCGACGGTGGCGCGCTTCATCGCCTCGCACACCACGCGCAGATATTCCGCGCTGTTGTGGCCGATACCGGCGAGGTCGAAATGCTCGAGAATGTTGAGCATCTCGACCAGCATGATGCCGCCGCCCGGCGGATTGTTGGTCGTCACCTCATAGCCGCGATAGCGGCCGCGCAGCGGCTCGCGCCATTGCGGCCGGTAGGCGGCGAGATCGTCCGTCGTGACGAGCCCGCCGTGGGCACGCATGTCGTCGGCGATGCGCTGCGCCAGTTCGCCGCGATAGAATACGTCCGCGCCGCCTTCCGCGATCATGCGCAGCGTCGCGGCCAGGTCCGGGTTGCGCACCGTGTCGCCGACGCGCTTGGGCGTGCCGTCGTCACGGCAATAGAGCCGCCGCCCTGCCGGCGTGAAGCCGAGGCGCTCGGCGCCCGAGGCGCGGCCCATCATCCCCGGATCGGACCAGAACAGCTCGACATGGGGGCGCACCATCCAGCCGCGCTCTGCCCACTCGATCGCCGGCGCGACGATATCGCGCCACGGCAGCACGCCGAACCGGGCATGCGCCTCGTGATATGCCTTCAGCGATGCCGGCACGCAGATCGACTGATAGCCGACGTCGTTGACCTTGCCACGCAGGATGAAGCCGAAACCGTCGCGCGCCTCGCCCTCGATCAGGTCGGCCCACATGTCGGGACGCGCCGCGGCCGGCGCGGGCGCATGGAAGTCGAGATACTGATGGAATCCCTTGCCGGGAAAATAGATGCCGGCGCTGCCGAAGCCGGAGATGCCGGCCATCAGCGGATCGACCACGCCCTGCACCAGCGCACAGGCGATCGCGGCATCGACGGCGTTGCCGCCGGCCTCGAGCATGACGGCTCCAGCCTCGGCCGCTTCCGCCTGCGCGGCAACGATCATCGCTTTCTTTTTCGGCATGGAACCTCCGTCAGCTCATCGCCGGACGCCCCGCGCTCCGCGACAACGCCAGATGCTGCCCGACCGTCGATCTGTTCGGCCTGGGCGGATTTGACAGATGCCATTCATACCTGTCCAATACCAATAACGCCGTTATTGATACCTTTCTGATATCGAAGGATGCCGCATGATGCGGCCGCGCCGCCCATGATCCGTTCGCCGCTGCCTGCCCGCATCTCCGCCTTCCTCGCCGTCGGCGAGACGCTGAATTTCCGCAAGGCGGCGGAACGGCTCGGCATCGCGCAGCCCGCGCTCAGCCGCAGCATCCGCGAGCTGGAGCGGCAGCTCGGCTTCGCGCTGTTCGAGCGATCGACCCGCCGCGTGGCGCTGACCCCCGCCGGCGAGGTGCTCTATCGCGACGGCCGCGAGGCGATGCAGCGGCTCGCGCTGGCGCAGACCCGCGCCGAGCGCGTGGCGCAGGGGCTGAGCGGCACCGTGAGCGTAGGCTATTCGACCTTCGCGGCGACCGGGCCGATGTCGGACATCATCATCGCCTTCCGCAAACGCTATCCGCAGGCGCAGGTCGGGCTGCGCCTGCTCGCCTCGTCCGAACAGGCGCAGGCGTTCGACGATGGCGCGCTCGACCTCGGCTTCATGATGGCGAACGTCGCCGCGCCGCCGCTGCACACGTTGCCGATCTCGCGTGAGCGGCTGGTGGCGCTGGTGCCGGCAAGCCACGGCTGGGCGAAGAGCCGGACGATTCCGCTACAGACGCTGAGCACGGCGCCCTTCGTCATCGGCACGGCGCGGCGCTGGCGCGGCTTCCGCGCGCTGATCGACGGGCTGACCGCGGCGCGCGGATTGTCGCTCGCCATCACGGAGGAAGCCGACGACGTGCCGGTGCTGCTCCAGCTCGTGCGCTCGGGCTTCGGCTGCACGATTCTCGACGGCTCGTTCATCCCGGCGCTGCCGCCCGGCATCACGCCGCTCGAAATCGAGGATGTCGATGCGACCCTCGACATCACGCTGGCCTGGCGCGCGGACAACCTGTCGCCGCTGGCGGCGCGCTTCATCGAGGTGGCCGACGCCTTCATGGCCTCGGCCTCGCGCCGGGATGCGCCGCGGCGGCGGCCGCGTCCGGTCCGGAAGTAGCGGCCGCGCTCAGTCCTTGCCGGCCATATAGGCGGGCAGCCAGTTCTCGTGCGCCTGCGCAAGCGTCGCCACCGTGACGGGCGCCTCGTCCGCGATGGCGATCGCCGCGCCGCCGGTGGTGCCGATGCGCGCGCACGGGACGCCGACGGCGTGGGCCTTGATCAGCACGGCATCCGCCTGATCCGCGGGCACGGTGACGATATAGCGCGCCTGATCCTCGCCGAACCACCAGGCGTGCGGCACCAGCGACTCCGGCCCGGCGTCGAGCCGCGCGCCGATGTTACCCGCCATCGCCATTTCCGCGAGCGCCACCAGCAGGCCGCCATCGGAGACGTCGTGCGCGGCCGTCACGGTGCCGGCATGGACCATGCCGCGCACCACGTCGCCGTTGCGCTTCTCGGTCTCGAGATCGACCGGCGGCGGCGCACCCTCCTCCCGCCCGCAGACGTCGCGCAGATAGACCGACTGGCCGAGCCAGCCATGGGTATCGCCGATCAGCAGGATCGCCTCGCCCTCAGTTTTGAAGGCGAGCGTGGCGGACTTCGTGAAGTCGTCGAGCAGACCGACGCCGCCGATGGAAGGCGTCGGCAGGATGCCGCGGCCGTTGGTTTCGTTGTAGAGCGAGACGTTGCCGGACACGACCGGGAAATCCAGCGCGCGGCAGGCGTCGGCGATGCCGCGCAGCGCGCCGACAAACTGGCCCATGATCTCCGGACGCTCGGGATTGCCGAAATTGAGGTTGTCGGTGAGCGCGAGCGGCCGGCCGCCGACCGCGGTGATGTTGCGCCACGCGTCCGCCACCGCCTGCTTGCCGCCCTCGTAAGGGTCCGCCTCGCAATAGCGCGGCGTCACGTCGACGGTGAGCGCAAGCCCCTTCGGTCCGTCCTGCACGCGCACCACCGCGGCGTCGCCGCCGGGGCGCTGCACGGTGTTGCCGCCGATGACGTGGTCGTACTGCTCCCACACCCAGCGCTTCGAACAGAGATCCGGCGAGCCGAGCAGCTTCACCAGCGCGTCGGGAATCGACACCGGCGGCTTGACATCGCGCGCATGGATCACGGCAAGCTGTGGCGAGGGGACGTGCGGCCGGTCATAGAGCGGCGCCTCGTCGCCCAGCTCCTTGATCGGCAGGTCGGCCATCACGTCGCCGCCGTGCCTGACCACGAAGCGCATGGTCGGCGTGGTGTGACCGACCACCGCGAAATCGAGCCCCCACTTGCGGAAGATCGCCTCGGCTTCCTTCTCCTTCTCGGGCTTGAGCACCATGAGCATCCGCTCCTGGCTTTCCGAGAGCATCATCTCGTAGGCGCTCATCCCTTCCTCGCGCGTCGGCACGCGGTCGAGGTCGAGGTCGACGCCGAGGTCGCCCTTGGCGCCCATCTCGACCGCCGAGCAGGTCAGCCCGGCCGCGCCCATGTCCTGGATCGCGATCACGCAATCCTTCGCCATGATCTCGAGGCAGGCTTCCAGCAGCAGCTTCTCCGCGAACGGATCGCCGACCTGCACGGTCGGGCGCTTCTCCTCGCTGGCGTCGTCGAATTCGGCGGACGCCATGGTCGCGCCGTGGATGCCGTCGCGCCCGGTCTTGGAGCCGAGATAGACGATCGGCATGTTCACGCCGGAAGCTGCCGCGTAGAAGATCTTGTCGCTCTCGGCGAGGCCCACCGCCATGGCGTTGACGAGGATGTTGCCGTCATAGCGGGTGTGGAACCGCGTCTGGCCGCCCACCGTCGGCACGCCGAAGGAATTGCCGTAGCCGCCGATGCCGGCGACCACGCCGGAGACGAGATGCCGCGTCTTCGGATGCTTCGGATCGCCGAAACTCAGCGCGTTGAGGCAGGCGATCGGGCGCGCGCCCATGGTGAAGACGTCGCGCAGGATGCCGCCGACGCCGGTGGTGGCGCCCTGGTACGGCTCGATGTAGCTCGGGTGGTTGTGGCTCTCCATCTTGAAGACCACGGCAAGCCCGTCGCCGATGTCGATGACGCCGGCGTTCTCGCCCGGCCCCTGGATCACCCACGGCGCTTTCGTCGGCAGGCCGCGCAGGTGGATGCGCGAGGACTTGTACGAGCAATGCTCGTTCCACATCGCCGAGAAGATGCCGAGCTCGGTGAAGGTCGGCTCGCGGCCGATCAGCTCGAGGATGCGCTCGTATTCGTCCGGCTTGAGGCCGTGGCTGGCGACGAGATCGGGGGTGATCCGGGGTTCGTTCCTGATCGTCAAGGCGACGTCGCTCCACATGGCATGCTGCTGGCCGGTCCGGGGCTGGAGGCCCGGAACGAAGCCCGATTCCGGCTTCTTTGTGCACGGCGGCCGGTGCCGCGGCAAGCGTCAGATAAGCCGAAATCCCGCGCAAACTATGGATTGCGCAAAGCACCCGGCAGGCTCTAAGAGGTGGCGCCGGCAGGCCGGCCGCAACGGAGAGAAATCCCCATCGTGGACGATATTCCGCACAAGACTCCGCGCTACCGCCCCGATCTCCTGATCGCCACCGAGGGCGAATTCACCGGATGGCGGACCTGGCAGCGCGAGACCTTCGAATCCAACAACGGGCCGTTCTGGCACCGTTTCGAGGACGACGGCACCGTCCGCTGCGCGTTCCGGGCCGAGAAGAAGCATCTCAACGGCCTGCATAACGTCCATGGCGGCTGCTACATGACGTTCGCGGACTACTGCCTGTTCGCCTTCGCCGCGTTCGAGCTCCAAGGCCCGGCGGTCACCGTCTCGCTCTCGTGCGAATTCCTCGATGCCGCGCATGAGGGCGACCTGATCGAGGCGACCGGCGGCATCACCCGCGCCGGCGGCTCGCTGATCTTCCTGCGAGGTAAGCTGACCACCGCCGGGCGGCCGCTGTTCACCTTCTCGGGAACCATCAAGCGGGTGAAGAAACGGGCGTAGCGCGCCGCTACGCCGCGCGCTCCAGATGCGCCGCCAGTCCCGCGAACAGGCCGCGGCCGTCGGTGCAGCCCATGATGTCTTCGACGTGGTTCTCCGGATGCGGCATCATGCCGAGCACGTTGCCGCGCGTGTTGATGATGCCCGCGATCGACGCTGCCGCGCCGTTGATGTTGTGCAGGTCGCCGACCTCGCCCGACGGCGAGCAGTAGCGGTAGAGCACCCGGCCCTCGCCTTCGAGGCGGCGGATGGTGTCTTCGTCGGCGGCGTAGTTGCCCTCGCCATGCGCCACCGGCACGCGGATCACCTGGCCGGCGTTATAGCCGCGGGTGAACGGGGTATCGGAGCGTTCGACGCGCAGATGGACGTCGCGGCAGATGAACTTGAGCTGCGCGTTGCGCATCAGGACGCCCGGCAGAAGCCCCGACTCGCAGAGAATCTGGAAGCCGTTGCAGACGCCGAGCACCAGCCCGCCCTTCGCGGCGAAGCCGCGCACCGCATCCATGATCGGCGCGCGCGCCGCGATCGCCCCGCAGCGCAGATAGTCGCCGTAGGAGAAGCCGCCCGGCACCACCACCAGATCGGTGCCTTTCGGCAGTTCGGTGTCGGCGTGCCACACCATGGCCGGCGCGACGCCGGAGATAAGCTCGAGCGCGCGCGCCATGTCGCGCTCGCGGTTGATGCCGGGGAAGACGAGGACGGCGGATTTCATCGCAATTCCGATCCAGTCGGCGCAGGCCATGTCGGCGCAGGTCATGCCGTGCCTGCACGGCATGACTTAGCCCATTTGACGGCGTGGTTTCCAGTGCCGGCTTGCTGCGCCGGCGCAGGTCACACCTTACGGAATCGCAAGCGATTCGTCCGGAACCGGCGCCTGCCGCCTCAAAGACGGATGATGTGGTCCGGATTCGGTCGCTCCTGCGGCGGCGCCTGGCTGTAGTCGCCGAACGGGCCGTCGCGGCGCGCCACCGCAGCGCGCACGCCCTCGCCCTCGGCGATGCGGATGAACTCCAGCGCATCCGGCGTGTTGCGCATCAGGCCGTCGAGGATGGTGCCCAGCGTCTGGGTGCTGTTCAGCCCCATGTTCTCGTAAGCCTGGTTCACGATCAGCTTCATCGCGGCAAGCTGGGAGGCCGGGATGCTCGCGAGCTGCTCGGCGGTCTGGCGCACGGTCGCCTCCAACTGGTCGAACGGCACAGAGCGGTTGATCAGGCCGACCTCGGCGGCGCGCCTGCCCGACAGCGGCCTGCCGGTGAGCGCGTATTCCTTGGCCTTGGTCAGGCCGAGCCGGTAGAGCCACATGCCGCTGAGATAGCAGCCCCACATCCGCGCATAGGGCGTGCCGATCTGCGCGTCGTCGCTGGCGATCACGATATCGGCGCACAGCGCGGTGTCGCTGCCGCCGCCGACGCACCAGCCATGGACCTGCGCGATCACCGGCTTCGGCGCGCGCCACATGCTCATGAACTTCTGGGTCGGCGCGATGGCGTCGGCCGTGGCGAAGACGAAATCCTTGCCCGGATCCCACTTGCCGCCGGTATTCAGGTTCTCTTCCCAGTGATGGAAGCCGTCGCCGAAATCGTAGCCGGCGCAGAAGGCGCGGCCGGCGCCGCGCAGGACGATGACCTTGACCGCGGGATCGCGCACCGCGCGCCCGATCGCCGCCTCGAATTCCTCGGGCATCGGCGGCACGATGGTGTTGAGCTCCTCGGGGCGGTTGAGCGTGATCGTGGCGATCGCGCCATCGACGGCATAGACCAGCGTTGTGAACGGCATCGGCGTTTCCTTGAATCGGGGCTGCTTGATCGATCCAGGGTAGCGACCGACTGGTCAGTCGGTCAAGACCGCGACCATGCTGACGGCTCAGTCGGCCGGCGCAATGAGGCGAAGGACCGCCTCGCCCATCAGCGCGGTCCAGCGTTCCGCCGGCTCCAGCGCGGCGGAGCCGAAGGTCTGCGCGAAGGTCGGCCGGACGCTAGCGGCATAGCTCAACGCGCCGAGGATGGCGCAGAGCAGCGCGATCGCCGGCACGTCCTGCCGCGCGGCGCCGGCGCGCTGCGCTTCCTCGATCAGGCCCAGCCCGAGCAGCAGGTAGTTCCGGAGCGGCAGCGCATGCGCCGCCTTCACCCGCTCGGCGTTGTCGAGCAGTTCGCGCTGGATCACCCTGATGCCGCGCGGCCGCGCCTGCATCCATGCGATCTGCAGGCCGATGAAGGCGTGCAGCCGCTCGCGCGGATCGGTGCGGCCCGCAAGGCCCGCCTCCAGCCGCCCGGTGACGTCGCCGGCCAGCGCCTCGAGCACCGCGCGGTAGAGCTTCGCCTTGCTCGGAAAGTGATGCAGCAGGCCCGGATTGCCGAGCCCGGCGCTGCGCGCGATCGCCGACAGCGAGGCACCCTGATAGCCGTGCTCGGCGAAGTGGGCCTCGGCCCGCTCCAGGATGTCGGCGCGCCGGCTGGTGGGTGTCTTTCGCTTCATCGCGAAAACTTAAACGACGCGGCGCAGCCGGCGTCAGACGATCTCGACCCGGTAGTTCTCGATCACCGTGTTCGCCAGCAGCTTGTCGGCGGCGGCCTTCAGCGCCGCCTCGGCCTTCATCCGGTCCGCGGTGCCGAGCTCGATGTCGAACACCTTGCCCTGCCGGACGCTGGCGATGCCCTCGACACCGAGCGACTTCAAGGCCCCCTCGATCGCCTTGCCCTGCGGATCGAGGATGCCGGATTTCAACGTGACGGTGACGCGCGCCTTCATCTCGGTCAGCTCTTCACCAGCACCGGGCCGGAGCCGGCCGGCCGCTCGTTCTCGATCAGGATGCCGAGCCGCTTGGCGACCTCGGTGTAGGCCTCCAGCAGGCCGCCGAGATCGCGGCGGAAGCGGTCCTTGTCGAGCTTCTCGTTCGACTTGATGTCCCACAGCCGGCACGAGTCGGGCGAGATCTCGTCGGCGACGACGATGCGCATCATGTCGTTCTCGAACAGGCGGCCGCACTCCATCTTGAAGTCGACGAGGCGGATGCCGATGCCGAGGAACAGGCCGGAGAGGAAATCGTTGACGCGGATGGCGAGCGCCATGATGTCGTCGATCTCCTGCGGCGTCGCCCAGCCGAACGCGGTGATGTGCTCCTCGGACACCATCGGATCGCCGAGCTGATCATTCTTGTAATAGAATTCGATGATCGAGCGCGGAAGCTGCGTGCCTTCCTCGATGCCGAGACGCTGCGACAGCGAGCCGGCCGCGACGTTGCGCACCACCACCTCGAGCGGCACGATCTCCACCTCGCGGATGAGCTGCTCGCGCATGTTGAGACGCTTGATGAAATGCGTCGGCACGCCGATGTCGTTCAGGTGCTGGAAGATGTATTCCGAGATCCGGTTGTTGAGGACGCCCTTGCCCTCGATCACCTGATGTTTCTTGGCGTTGAACGCGGTGGCGTCATCCTTGAAGTGCTGGATCAGGGTGCCGGGTTCGGGCCCTTCGTAAAGGACCTTGGCCTTGCCTTCGTAGATGCGACGCCGACGGCTCATGGGGATGTACCGGGTTTTGTTGAAATCCATGGAATGGGATGCTCCGTGTGATTTACGCGACCCACGGCGGAGCTGCCGTGAAGCCCGGCTTCATGAAACAAACCGCGAACCGGACTTCCCGGCAACCTAACCGATTGATCCAGCCGACACAACGCAAGCGGACGGGTTTTACCGGCTTCCTGCGACCTCGCGGTCATTGCCTTCCACGGGCCGGAACGATATGCAGAGGCCCGCCGTGCCGCGGTGCGGGCTCCCCAATTTCAGCTTACGGAACAGATATATGTCCACTTTCGACAAGCGCGAGGAAGGCTTCGAGAAAAAATTCGCCCTCGACGAGGAGCAGAAGTTCAAGGCGGAAGCGCGCCGGAACAAGCTGCTCGGCCTGTGGGCCGCCGAAAAGCTGGGCAAGAGCGGCGACGACGCGGCCGCCTACGCCAAGGAAGTGGTCGCGGCCGACTTCGAGGAAGCGGGCGACTCCGACGTGCTGCGCAAGGTCGTCAACGACCTGGTCGGCAAGGGCGTGACCGAGCAGGAAATCCGCAAGAAGATGGACGAACTGACGGCGATCGCGGTCGCCCAGATCAAGGCGGGCGAATAGCCGGCCGCAACGCGGGGCCCGCCGGGCCCCGCTCCGTACGGCGCCGCCCCGCGCCTAGCCTTCCTTGAAGCCGTATTCGGGCACGTTGCCGGACGCGCCGTAGTATTTGTAAGGCAGGAACTTGCCGGACATGGTGATCTTGACGCGGTCGCCCTTCGGGTTCGGCTGACGCTCCATCACCATGTCGAAGTCGATGGCCGACATGATGCCGTCGCCGAATTCCTCCTCGATCAGCGCCTTCCACGCCGGCCCGTTCACCATCACCAGCTCGTAGAAGCGATAGATCAGCGGGTCGGCCGGCGGCATCGGCATGCCGCGCATCGGCGTCTCGTTGAGCATCGCGGCCTCGGCCTTCGACAGGCCGAACAATTCGCCGGCATTGGCGGCCTGGGGCTTCGTCAGCTTCATCTGGCCGAGGATCGCGCCGACAATCAGAATCTCCGACGAGCCACCGATCCGCTCGCAGATATGCTTCCAGGTCCAGCCCTTCTCGCGCTTGATGTCGAGCAGCTTCTCGGTGAGGTCGGATCGTTTCATGGCAGGACTCCTGATGGGCCGGTCGGTGCGCGGCGCGTAACGTCGCAGGCAGGCCGCCCCGCAAAGGACGGATTGCCGCGACACGCCGCGATCATCCCCGGAAACCGCGGCGCCGCCTTGCGATGGCTCAAACGGATCGCGGCCGGGTGTCGCACCAGGGCCGTGCTCACGCCGCGATGACGTCGAGCGCCGCCTCCAGGTCGCTCTCGATCTGGGCCGCGTCCAGCGCGACGACGCGATAGCCGCGCGCCGCGAGCCAGTCGCGGCGGGTCGCCCGGTCGCGGACCACCGTCTCGCTCTCGCCGGGGTTGACGATCTCGATGGCGAGCCGCCGCGGGAACGACACGAAATCCGGGATGTGCTTTCCGACCGGCGTCTGCCACTTGAACTGTGCGGCGAAGCGGCGGTCGGTGGTCAGCGCCTTCCACAGGATGCGCTCGGCGTCGGTCGGATTGCGCCGCAACAGCCGCGCCAGCCCGCGCACCGTGCCGCCGGCGTCCGACGGCGCGCGGCCCTCGCTGTGCTCGGCGAGCAGCGCGCGCAGCCGCGTCGCGCCGGCGCCGTCGAGCACGCCGCCCTTGGCGGGCCCCTTGCGGCCTTCGGCCAGCGCCATCACCACGCCGTGCAGCGTGTGCATGTCCTGCTTGGTGGGCTCCATCCGGGTGAAGATGTTGCGCAGGTTCACCAGCATCACGTCGCGCTTCTCCGCCGGACGCAGGAACTCGACCCGGTCCAGCTCCTGCACCAGATTGTCGAAGAACGCCTCCATCTGGTGCTGCGAGGAACGCACGGAGCGCTCCGGCATCGCGAACGGCAGCGCGCCGCCGGTGGCGTGCTTGAACCACTCGTAGCCGGTCAGCAGAACGGCCTGCGCGAGGTTGAGCGAGGCGAAGGCCGGGTTGACCGGAAAGGTGATGACGCGGTTGGCGAGCGCCACCTCCTCGTTGGTGAGGCCCCAGCGCTCGCGGCCGAACAGGATCGCAGCGGTGCCGCCGCCTCCGACCTCGGCGACGATCTCGCGGGCGGCCTCGTCCGGCCCCACCACCGGCTTGGCCTGATCGTGGGCGCGGGCGGTGGTGGCGAACAGCAGGGAGCAATCGGCCACCGCCGCCTCGACGCTCTCGAACAGCGCGGCCTTGTCCAGGATGTGATCGGCGCCGGCGGCGGCGCGGCGGGCCGCCATGTTCGGCCAGCCGTCGCGCGGGCGGACGATGCGCAGCCGCGTGAGCCCGAAATTGCCCATGGCGCGCGCGCACATGCCGATGTTCTCGCCGAGCTGCGGCTCGACCAGCACGATGACGGGACCGGCCAGTTCGGTCGGCGTCTTGGTCTTGTCGGTGCCTGACATCGCCTCGCTTCCTGATGGTCCCTCAGCGGGTTGATTCAACGGTTCAACATCCCGATTCAACCGGCCGTCGTGAATCGGGCTCCAGGATGCTTTGAATCAACGGGTGAAGACGTTGAATCAACCTCTTAACGATCCGAATCAGGCCGGCAAGTCCGGCATCCGGCCCAGGCGCTCGCGGCCGGAAAAAACCGCCAGCAACGCCAATATATTACAGGATGGACCGCAGCCGTTGCGCGAAAGCGCCTCCATCCGCCGCAGCTCTTGCGGACACGAAGCCGCATGATGCTTTGGGCTGGCTTCCGCAGCCCGGCGCCCGGTGCTATAGCCCCTCGCGAAATCCAACCCCTGCCGCACATTTCCCTGACAAAGGCCCGATCCCCCATGGCGAAAATCAAGGTGACGAACCCCGTCGTCGAGCTCGACGGCGACGAGATGACCCGGATCATCTGGCAGTACATCAAGGACAAGCTGATCCATCCGTTCCTTGACATCGACCTGATGTATTTCGACCTCGGGATGGAATACCGCGACAAGACCAACGATCAGGTCACCATCGACGCCGCCAACGCCATCAAGAAAGTCGGCGTCGGCGTCAAGTGCGCCACCATCACGCCGGACGAGGCCCGCGTGAAGGAATTCGGCCTCAAGGAGATGTGGAAGTCGCCGAACGGCACCATCCGCAACATCCTCGGCGGCGTCATCTTCCGCGAGCCGATCATCTGCAAGAACGTGCCGCGCCTCGTGCCGGGCTGGACCAAGCCGATCATCATCGGCCGTCACGCCTTCGGCGACCAGTACCGCGCCACCGACTTCAAGTTCCCGGGCAAGGGCACGCTGACCATGAAGTTCGTCGGCGAGGACGGCAGCGTGATCGAGAAGGAGGTGTTCAAGTCCCCCGGCGCCGGCGTCGCCATGGGCATGTACAACCTCGACGACTCGATCAAGGACTTCGCCCGCGCCTCGTTCAACTACGGCCTGTCGCGCGGCTATCCGGTGTACCTGTCCACCAAGAACACCATCCTCAAGGTCTATGACGGCCGCTTCAAGGACATCTTCCAGGCGATCTACGACGCCGAGTTCAGGAAGGAGTTCGAGGCCAAGGGCCTGACCTACGAGCACCGCCTGATCGACGACATGGTGGCCTCGGCGCTGAAATGGTCCGGCGGCTACGTCTGGGCCTGCAAGAACTACGACGGCGACGTGCAGTCCGACACCGTGGCGCAGGGCTACGGCTCGCTCGGCCTGATGACCTCGGTGCTGCTGACGCCGGACGGCAAGGTGGTGGAGGCCGAGGCTGCCCACGGCACCGTGACCCGCCACTACCGCGAGCACCAGAAGGGCAAGGAGACCTCGACCAACTCCATCGCCTCGATCTTCGCGTGGACGCAAGGGTTGGCCCATCGCGCCAAGCTCGACAACAACGAGGCCCTGGCGAAGTTCGCCAAGACGCTGGAGCGGGTCTGCGTCGAGACGGTGGAATCCGGCTACATGACCAAGGACCTCGCGCTCCTGGTCGGCGCCGACCAGCGCTGGCTCTCCACCACCGGCTTCCTCGACAAGGTGGCGGAGAACCTCACCAAGGCGATGGCG
>JACDJC010001822.1_pt1 | contig 18094 bp, 22 predicted proteins | sample 7454191 | NCBI WGS metagenome assembly JACDJC01 (sample SAMN14253291, study PRJNA609438) | sludge metagenome | isolation source: sludge after 25d culture with pyrite and EDTA | collected 2018-12-20 | reverse complement strand
GGGAGATGACCTTTCCTGGGTTCCCTAATCATTCACTTGGTGATGAGCTTTACTATCAAGGCTCTAACATTACAAACATTAGTGTACAGGCCAGTGAAGGCGGATTCGTAACAAACTATAGATTAAGGACTTTTGACCCCCGAGTTATGGGAAGTTTAGCCAAAAGAGAAGAAGCTAGGTTCCATAGAATAGGACAGACTTTAGCCCGACTTCGTAAGGAATCCAAAGATGTGTATGACCGAGTATTTAATAATGTTGGGCCATTAATAAATTCCGCTGTCCAAAACTTTAATATACATCCGACTTTATCTCCTAGGACTCCTCACACTGTGATTGGCTGCCGAAATTGGTCGTTTGAAGATGGCGAATGCTACCACGAAGCTGCAATTATGACCCCAACTGAGGCTATTGCTAATATTGATGTGAGAGACTCTGAATCTTTTCAAAATTTCGCCATGTTATCCATTAATGGTATATTTAGGCCGTTCAGCACCGATGTGGACCGAGTAGATATTCCGACTTATTATGATGCCGTAGAGAATATTGACTCGGATAATCGGTATATGACCTCCTATAGCTTAAATCCTTTTAGGCCCCAAAATGATATATTTGTTTATGCTAAGGGGGACGAACTAAATGAGGATATTAAAACTGTCGGCTATAATCCCCAAAATCACACTCTAAATAGAGACCATCAAGGCTCCTACGATAATGTTCGAGCTATTGGCTGGAAAACTCCCACAAGTATGGTCGGCTATGGCTTCAATCTACACTGTCGGTCTGTGGTAACAAATAGCGGAGAATTCTCTGATGATGACCGCAAAAAGTCTCAATTTTGGAAAGCTGGGCCATTTGACCCGATTTTTGACGATACTAGAGGCTGCTGGACTTTCCACGACACATTATGTGGCCAATTAGTAGCTAATATTGACGCTAGAGATGGCGACACCTGGGCCTCTGGAGGAGTCCGCCTATTAGGTCGGGATAACTCTGCTTTAGACACTATTATTCCGGTCTACAATCTACATAATGCCGGGGTAAATTCCGGCAAAATGATTACGGCCACTTATCATGCTCAATCTAACAGGTTTATTATACAGTCGGCAGATTGCTAGTCTCAGTCGCCGACGGGCTATCTGCGATTTTCCGGCTATATATGGGCTTTTCCTTTGTTTAAAATGGTCTTACAAGCCTTAAATTCCGGTGTATCTATTAAGTAGAGGATTAAAATGGCAGTAACAGTTACTTTCAATATTTCTGACTATTCAACTTATAGCCCTATTACCGTTAGTGGTAGCGGCTTAGGCTTTTATGGGTCAAATTTTGGTACATCTGTGGGGGTCGGTGACTTCCAAGATACCACTTTTATGACGAATTCGGTTGGAACAGCTTCGGGGCAAGGTGTTTCTAACACTAAGGCCGACGTAAATGACATGACCCAAGTTTACCATGCAGCTTTTGGAGCTAGTCCAATCAAACTAGTTCGCCTTCAAAATAAACATGCTCCAATTAATATCAGAGTAGCTAATTCTTCCGCAATATCTTTAACAAACAACAAGATTTATTGTTACGACCGGAACAGCATTTATAATAATCCGACTGGTGTAAGTTGCTATATGGCTGAAGTTATTCGTCATAATGGTAGCGCATTTTCGGGCTCGGACGGCAAAGGTGATACTACTTGGCAGATTGTTTCAGGTTCTGGAGCTACATTAAGTCTTACTCCAAGCCCTGGCCCAAGTGGTTCGGGAGCATGGTTAGACCCTGTTACTGGCGGAACAGGCTCTCATATTCACGATTTTTATGTGGCTATAAGTGCCACTCCTAATAGTATTGGCTCTAAACTTTTTGCGATGTTGTATTCTGGTGAATACGCGACTGTATAGAAAGGAAATGTTATGAATCTTAAGAGAATTGGGAAAGCATCTACCCTAAATTGGGATGCATGGAAAGACTTTGTGGTTAATGGATTGATTTTTGTGGCTTCTGCCGCTATTACTTATACACTAGATAATGTTGCCAAACTTGATTTTGGTAATATGACTGCTGTAATTATTCCGGTAGTAGGATTGGTTCTTAAGTATGTCCAGAAATGGATTGATACCTATAGAAACCAAAAAGCTGGTCCAGATGAACCAGCTCCTAAGAATCCAGATTTTCCCATTAAGTAACTAAGCCAGTTGGCGTTTGAAACTAAATCGGAATTTCGTTATCTTTCTTCTTGCCAGTGGCCTTTGCTGCTGGCTTGTTGTCTTCTGGTTTCCAAACAATCCATCCTCGATTATCTAACCAGTTACCATCCGCATCTTTACGCTTGGGGAAAAGCCAACCTTCCTTAGGTTTCTTATATTGGCCCAAAGCCAGCTTTGCCTTACTCTTAGGGTCAAACAACTCATAATAAGTATTGTCTTCTACCGTACGAGTACGAAGCTTAAAGTTATCTACAGTTTTCTTTCCGTCCCGGTCAGTGGGAACTTCGAAAACATCTTCAATCATAGACATCTTTTCAAATGCCTCCGTGAAGGTTTCTCCCTGAACACTTACGGTCAAACCACATCCAACATCCTTAGTCAAACTAACCATTTTCAAAACCTTTCAATAAAAACCTTGTGTTAAATTGCCTTAAAGCCAAGCAACTCTTGTTCCTCAAAATTAATTGAACCCCTCTCACCGCGAGAAGTCTTATCAAGTTCATCAATCATCTTTGAGGCCAATTTCTTAGAAATATTATTGTTTTCGATATGCTTGGCGTCAAAAGACTTATATTCCAGCATATAATTTGCGTACTTAAACACATCAATATTCATACCCTTACACTTTTTATTCAGGATATTTTTTTGTATATTAGTCCATTGCTCAAACTCCTCTTCTTCATTAATATCAACAGTTACTTCTGGAGTTTCCGAGGCTTCAGTTGAAGCAGACATTTCTTCAGCAGTTAGACAGTTTAATTGAAGAAGTTTAGCCCAACATCGTCCCTCAGCCCTACTCTCAGCAGTAGCCAACAAATGTTTAGCAATCATAGGATTACCAACGTTTTCGACCGTTGCATCAGCCATTGCTGTTGCAATTTGTTCTCTATTTCTCATTGCAGATGCTTGACATGCCGAATAATCTCGGTCACAACGCAATACATTAGAAATCACATGAGCATCAGCGATATAAGCTCCAATTCTTCGCAAACCTCGAACTCTAGGGTATTTCTTACCTTTAGCATCAATAGCTACTTCATTTTTTTGGAGTACTTCCAACACGAGGTCTGTCCATTCAGGAGCCAACCATTCTTTATTTCCGTATTTTTCTTTCAAAATATCTAAGTCTAACATAATATCCTTTAGTTAATTTCCAATCTTTCAAACATACATAAATTTTTCTTAGTGAATGGTATCATTTCTTCGATTTTCTGAACCACCAGCGAACAGTTAAATAAACCGGGCTTACTTTGTCCATCTCTTACTCTAAGAATATGAAAGCCACGAAGCTCCATAGCTTTATCTTTAGCTTTATCTTTGGATTGAGTGACGGCTAATCTATCGGTTCCATAAATTGGTTCCCAATGTGATTTACCATCAATTTCAATAGCAAGCTTATAATCGTTCATAAACAAATCAATCTTATAATCATCAACTTTGTATTGTTGAGTTACATTATATCCGAGTTCCACCAATTTGTCAAATACCATTCTCTCGAATTTACTTCCAACCTTAGAAGAAGTGCGATTTGCACGAGCGGCCTCACTCCTAGCCAGTTGGTTTCGTTTCAAAATGTAGTTATTTTTTGTCTGAGCTTTACGCTTTACACCCTTATTAGCTTTAGCTATACTCATTTTGTGTTCTTCGGTGATTTTTGCGCCCTTTCGAGTTTTAGAGCGACCACTCTTAATAGAACTTGAAATAGACTCTCCGGGGCTCATAATCGGAATCCCAGCCTTTAGCATGGCTCGACGTAACTTATTGTGATGTACGCCAATTTCTGCGGCCAAAGCTCTAATAGAGATACCTTCTTGTGAGTGTCTCATCATTGTTTCATGACTTATCATATAGTTTCCTCTTTATCAAGCTGTCAATACCTGTAATTTCTGATGGCCTAAATGTATTCATCAAATTGAAAAGTACCTTGTTATAGCAGTATATACCAAACTTTTTTTCAGTCAATAGCTTGATTGCATTTTTTCCACTTATGACGGGAATAAAAGGATTGTGAAAACAATAAAGAGACACTTGGTTATTATGGGGAACTGAATAAATAAAGTCTAAAAGCTCTAAATTAGTAACTATAGTGTGCCCCTCAAAGCCCTGATAATCGAGTAATTTAAAAAGTCCATATTCCGAAGTACGGTAGGGCCAATCGACATTGCGAGCGAACAGACTGATAGATACATTTTTATCCTCTTTATAGAGCTTGTCTAAGGTGTCCAATAGGAGTTTATTCTCGTAAAACGGCATCAAATTATCTATAATGATTCCTAACTTATTCAAAACCGAGCTCCTTGGCGTATTCTTGGACAGTTGGTAAGTTAATTTCCTGAGTCAGACATCCGCATTCTTTCATTGACCCAATAATCCAAGTTGGGGTGTTTTCGTGAACCACAAATTCTTTGTATTGGTTCGCTATATAGGGAAGTTCACCGTAAGAGACTAGTCCAATAAAATTATGTGTTGGCCACCGCTTATTGGAATATATATGAATGTCTAAATTGCTGGCCCAGGCCAGTTTTTCAAAGGAAAAGTCCCCATAGTAGAATGAATTCAGAGGACGATACCCTTTAAAGTTAAAGAAAATCAACGTGTTAACGCAATGTTTGGCAGGTTCCACAATTTTAGTATATTTATGTTTGTTGGCCGCGAACTCAATATCGCTTGATGCAATATCCGCTTTGATACCCCTATATCTGAAGTAGAATTGTAGAGCTATTGCTGTCTGTTCGAAACTTGGCTTTGGCCTAATGTAAATTGTATCCACTGATTTCTCACTAAGAAGTCATCAAATTTGTAAAATGCACCCATTCTGCTCAATTGGCTGATGTATTCGCCGACTGAGTTATGATTAAAAATCTGGGCATGGCGTAGGCTGACAAATATAACTGGTCCAACGTTAGGTTCGCCCAAAATCATATGAGTGTAAATCTTAATACCGCTATCCAATAGATTGCTGTATGTGCCGATTATCTCGTCTTTAATTAGGTCAATAGACTTCTTGGAGAATGACGAATCTAACTCCGTAGGAGTCTGAATAAAGCAGAAATACTTACACTTGTTTTTGAGGCCAAATGAGATAGCCCGGCCTATATTAAGCTTTTCATCTCCACCAACCGAACAAATCATACGGGCGGATTCAACATAATTGGGCTCATAAATGAAAGGATTCTCACAAAGACTCTTAGCTCCAATAAACGAGCCATCGTATTCTCGGGCATTCACGCAAATGAACGGGTTAACACCATCCTGCTCTAAACAGGACTTAATACAATCTTTAGTGTCCGGCCCATGAGTTAAAACACTAAATAGTATATTCTGTTTGAATTTGAGCATCTTTTGTGTCTTTATTGCTGAGTATTTCTCTTATCTTGTTAATTGGACGAATCTTGTCATCCTTTGGAACTGGGCCCGCAAAGCACTTAAACTTGAATGTTTGAGCATCCACAAAGTCTTTTTCGGACTCCAAAATCATAAAGTAAGGCAACTTACAATGATTGATGATGAATAGGGGGATTCCAGACTCTTGCGTTTTTTCTACATCTTCTGGGATTGATAAGGACCACATTCTATGATTAAATGGGGTCGAGTGATTCAACTCATTAAGTTTATTAGATAAGTCCCGGAATTCGGTCAGACTAAAATCTTGTTTTTCAACAACTACATTAAATTGTCCAATCAAGCTATCCTCAATATATGCTTTCTCTGATTCCATCAACTTAATCAAATCTTCATAATTGCTCTTATTTACGAAATAGTATGCGGCAATAGCCACATTAGACATAGCTAACTGATGAGCCATTTTAAAAGAGAGATTTGGATGCTGAGTATTTCTGAAAATACATGGTGAAACAGTCCGAACTTTATCTCCATCCACAAACTTTCCAAGTGTTTCATGTTTACCAAGAAAACAGTCATTATTGCGGAAATTTAAACATTCATTACAACTCATAATATCCTCATTTTGTGAATTCTAGCTTAGCCCAGACATCATGGAAGTTAACGGCCGTTTTCTTAAATCCAATTCGGGCACACAAGTCAATAAAGAACATGGTAGATAATGAGTTAAGTTGACCCTTCTCGTACATCAGGTTATTAAATTCTACTTCGTTTATGGCTCGACGATGCATCCTGTGTGCCAATTCATATACGTCAATACAATATACAGAGAATTTTCCTTTGTCCGATAGCTTTAGGTAGATGTCCTGAATTAGTTTTGTGACGATATCTTGAGGCAGAAAATGAAATGCGCGGTGCACAATCAAATTACTGATGCCCGACGGCAATTTAATATTTTTGATGGTTTCTGCATTAACTTCTATATTGACAAATCCGGGCTCTTTAAATCCTGTACTTGTTATAGCCAAATTCATGTATATCTTTCCAGACCTTATTAATAGTTTTCGTTAATTGATTAGCCCGAAATTCTTTAGATTTTTCGAGGTTCCTAGCTGAATTATATTCCATAAGGCTCGGATTGGCAAGTAATTGACTGATTTTTTCCCGACATTCTTCCTTGTTTTTGCAGATAAACTCTTTACTAACGAAGTCTTCAATGCCCGGAAAATCATAGGTTACAACGGTGCATCCAGCAGACATAGCCTGCAAGATTTCAACCGGAAACATACCATAAGTTCTAGTATTTACATAAATTTTTGTATTAGTGAATATTTCGGCTAACTGTGGAATACTTGGATTATGAGTATTTAATTGAGGGTTGAATCCGTATCTAACTGACGGAACCGTATTAAAGATGTAATTCTGGTCAAAAAAGTTAGTTTCTTGATGCTTCTCAATCATAAAATCCCCATAAGTAGTAATCTGAATAGGTCTAGCCAACACGGGGATTCTGGACTGGAATTCTGGACTTACATATGGGATACAGGTCTTTTGTGAGCCTTTAATGGTTGACCCAAAGGAAAGGCCAGGGGATACTGAAGTTTTTTGGCGAGTGATATACTTAATATTAGTGCTAACGTCAATTGGATAATGCATTTCATAAGTGACATAATCAATATTTCTTTCTTTGGCTATATTTTCGATTTGCTTGCCCCAACTTCCGCCCGAAAAATTAACGCAGAGGTCAAATTCCAAGGCACTATGGGTGTTTATGAAGAGGACGTTCTGGAGTTTTTCTTCCTGAAAGGTTCTCGGCTCATTAACTAAAGGGTTTACTAGGGCGTACACCTGATAATCATCAAGCATACGCAGATTGGCCATATTAGTGAATAGAGTCAGGATTTTGGGCTTATAACCCTTAAACGCTTTTATTGTTTGCTGGATTCCTATCATATTTTTCCTTTATTGCCCGCAAATAGACGCCAATTATTTTGTTTCTAATAATATCGGCTTCTGTAAATCTAAAACTTCCAATATCATCATATCCACTCTCAAAGATATCTAAATGTTTGGCAAACGCTCCAATATCTCCACGCTTTAAATCAGACTGACTTTCGTCACCCTGAATAATTAATTTACTATTTCTACCTATACGAGTAATGATTAACATCAATTGCTTAAAGTCGCAGTTTTCACTCTCATCTATCACAATAAAAGAATTATCCAGAGTCAGACCTCTTAAGTAAGCAAGAGAACGTATTTCAATCTTACCTTCTTTTTCTAGCTTTATATATTCTTCTTTTGTCAAAAATTTATCAATAACTGCTAATACCGGTTCCATAAAAGGAAGTGTTTTTTCATCCAGAGACCCCGGAAGTAGCCCAATTTCCTCTGACGTAACAGCGGGTCTAATTAATACAAGTTTATCAAAATATCCATCTAATACTTTCATTAGGCCGTATGCAACGCTCAAAAACGACTTTCCCGTACCCGGTGGTCCGCCGCAAAATACTATTTCTTTTTCACCCATTAATCTAATGTATTCAGCTTGAGCCCTATTTTTAGGCTCCAATTTCGGCCTCACAAATATCTTATTATTAGGGGCCTTAACTGGGTACAATTCGGACGTTGGCTTGAGTTTTTTAGGACGGCGACTCATACCAGTGCGCTTTCTAGAATAGAAGGGGTGAAGGACTCTAAATCTATGCCTAATTCCTGAGCATTGCAGGAATACTGATTGAAGTTTGCCCGAAGTGATTTTCGAATACTATCAATCTTAAAGGTCACAGATTGGCCTCTAGGATAATCTTGGTTATCAGACGGCCCATAAGACCATTTCTGGCCTAAATCTGGGTCATCTAATAGAGATATACCCCGACCACCCCCCATCAAAAACTCTACAAAAGGTCTACTCCAACGATTATTTAGGTTGCAATTGATTATGCAGTCATGTTTTCCATAAAGTTCCAAAAGTTCGGTTCGTGACATCCACTGGCTAAAGAAGTAAATTGGAGGATATGCCCCGTTAATCATCTTGCGGGAGTCCTTCTGGAGAGCCATGATAGCCTTTTGAAGGTCATCCGGAGACACATTTTCGCTCATTTTCAGTGTTAGTTCCACATTTTCTTCAATGCGAAATTCCTCTGAAAATGCTCTAATTACAGAATAGACCTCTTCGTAGGCCGTAGGAGCTCCAACTACCAAGAACTTATAAGTATCTTTCTTCTGCTTGTTCAGTTGAATTGGTTCAAAAACTGGCCTTATATTAGTAAGACCTTCTACAACGAACGAGGAATCATGAAATACGTGGTCCATAACCCCAAATTTGGTCTGGTAGTTAGTTTCCCCGATTAGAGGACTTTTAAGATGAGTAATCCCAATGCAATTGAAATTTCCATCATAACAGAAGTCGTCCGGCTTAGAATGAATAATTAGGTTGTTAGCTTCTTTATACCTAAACATTCCTTTAATGAAGTCGTTTGAAACTTGAGTTTGGCCGATAGCTCGACAGCAAATCTCATGCTTCTGGCTTAAAGCTCTAACGTAAGCTGTGGCCGATTCTGCATAAATATTTTTTTCAAAGAAAGGTGCTATGTAGAGAATTTTTGACATCGTACTTTATCCCAATGAAGGATGCCCTGCCTAATATTCTGGCATGTATTAAAAACGTGCTGGCGAGTATACGGAACGTGATTTCCGCCTTCAATAATAGTGCCATTACTGAGGTCTCTAAGCATTTTGTGGTGAAGTACCCCGTTTAACATATGAGGAGCCATACCTAAATTCTTCATGCACTGTTCCACAAAAAGGAAATCGGACACATTAGAGTCAACGTGTGGAGGGATTTCTGGAATAGCTGGGTCAGTCCACTTCCTATTGGGTTCGCCAATATTATCAATTACGTGTTCCCAGAGTTTGGCCGTATCATCCCAATTATAATATTGCTTGGCTAACTCGTAGGTTTCTTGACCCCACTTTTTGAGGTCTTTCCCGAACAACGTAATCAGGTCTTCCGCAAACTTCTCATTATCGGGGAATGCCCAAGTGCGGTGACTCTTATCTTCGCACATATACTTGGCAATCTTAATTGGGAAAGCATTAATAGTGTCTACAAAGTCTTCTGGAGCGGAAAATGGGACTACGCAAACTGGAACGCCACATGCGGCAGCTTCAAGTATCGGTATCCCTGCCCCCTCTAGGCTGGAAAATTGCACATAAATATCATGTAAATTATAGATATCACACAATGTCTCTTTAGAAACACCAAATCCGGGGTTAGTAAAGTAAACTGATTTTTCAGCCTTACAAGTTTGACAGGACAATTGATAATCGTGCCACTTTTTAATGGAGACCTTACCACAAGCCCTACAAACATAAGTGAAATAGACTTTATGGGAGAGCCCATGTTGTTTTAAAAGCCGGGGAATATCCCACCCTTGGTCCGGAAAGCCCGTATGAATATGAAGAAACGTTTTGTCCGCTAATTCCTTAGGGGCCTTATCAATAAACAATCGAAAAGCTTCAAATAAGTCTGGAAACAGCTTACGAATTTGATTTCGGGCCACCATTCCCACTAAATTAATTCCCGATAATCCATACTTGGCTTTAACTTCTTCTTTGTTTAAAGGTTTAAAATCCTCAAAGTTAGCTCCAGGAGTAGCTACAAAAGTAAGCTTTTCGGGCCCCATTATTCTTTCTAGGGTTCTATACCCGAAATTAGAGTAGGCTAGAAGCTTATCTGCTCCGTTATATTGGTCTACCCAGTCAGTCATTTGGGGATAGGAGTCCAATGTTGGCTTCCATGCTAATTTATAATACTCTCTAAATGGAGAATGCAATTGATATGTGGACATCCATTGAACGTCCCTAAAATCACATATAGTGTCCGGCTGAAACTCTAAACACACCTCTTCGAACTTCCAAGAGCCAAACTGGGCATCTGGCCTAGAGTTATACCTTTGAAGTTCTGCCTGATTCCCTTCCTCTGGAATTACTGGATAAACCTTCCAAGGAAGATAGTTAATACGGGGGTCTTCTGGCCTACCATACGTGGCCAACTCAGCCAGTTCATATTTTCCGGTCCTATGAAGTCTAGATAGAAGCTCGTAAGTTATACGAGAATAACCAGTGAAGTTTGTGCTACTCTCACTACAGAGCAAGACTCGTTTTTTCTTCATAAATACCTAGGATGAGCAGTGTATGAATGGTCCAGTATATTGATATGGAAAATGGGTAGTAAAAGTAGGTTTATTATCATTCATATATAATACGGCCGCATTCTCTACTTTTTTCTCATGATTGCAGAACATTTGAATTTCCGCATTTTCATCGTAAGATTTCAGAATCTCGATTGCCTCTTTGACTTTCATCTTCTTCTCCCTTGGGGCCTCGTAGGGGGCTAAAACTGTTTACTCGAACATAATTTCGGGCGATATTGATAGGCTGGCCAGTCTCATTATAGTAGGTAGCTTGATAAGACTTAAGTGTCCCAATAATCTCAAGTTCCTGCCCCTTCTTATATTTAGAAAGGACGTAGTCGGCGGCACTATCCCAAACTTCACAATTCAAAAACTCGGTATCTTCAATATATTGCTCATCTTTAGTTCGCCTCTTATTGTTAATTGCGATGGTGAACTGAGCCTTCTTATTATTTTCAATCTTGATTTCCTTTGGGTCATAAGTAAGACGACCACGACCACACCAAACATTATTCGTATGCATTATATCCTCAAATCTGAAAAACACTTGAAATTATGATACTATCTCTTCTATCCTTATTTACGGCCACGTTTACGGTATTATTCTCTTTCAGTAAATACCCATACTTTTCGTAAACTTCAGGCCATACCATAACACCATTTATTGTACCACTATTATCAGAGAAGTCAATTTTTAGATAGGTTTTCCCCTTATTTTTGCCGGTTTTGATTTGTCGTTCTTCCGACCTGTTAATTTCAACGGCCAATGTCATCCCATACCCATTTTTGCCCATTTGGATATCTTTACAGGTTGTATTCGTATCAGATATTCCAGCAGTTTGCAAAAGATTGGCACTCAATGAGATTCCGAGAATTTCTTCTTCTACTGACGAAATCCATTCGGGAGAATCATCTAAGGAGTAACCAGGATTATCTAAGGTATAAATCAATCCATTAATCTTAGGGATATCCTTTAAGCTGTGTAGCCCGCCACCCTCTCTCTTAGGCTTATTAAGAGCTTCCAGAATGTCTTTTAAACTGGTATAGTTCTCGCAATTGTCCATAATGAACTGAATTTGCCCCTTGGCCGTTATCTGATAAAGCGTATTAAGTTCGTGAAGTTGACGCTTTCGGGCCATCCCATTGTCAATAATCCCCGCCTTAATTATACTATCAGCAGCCTTAGAATTAATGGAGAATAAGCACTTGACGAGGACCGTAAGCCACTTATCCTTATTAGCTTCGCAGAACTCTTTAACTTGCTGAATAGTTTTTTCACCAACATGTTTTACAGAATTCAGTCCAAATAGAATCTTCTTGAACTCTGGGCTAGAAAACCAGTTTTTGCTATTGGATAGTTCCGGCTTAGTCACCTTAATATTGAAGTATTTGGCATCTTGAATAAGCTTGTAACGTTCTTCTAGGGGGTCTTGATTATCTTGAGCCCCTTCTAAATAACATTGGTAAAAATATTCGGGAAAATGAGCCTTAGCAAAAGCTGTTACTAAGCTAGTAATTCCACCATAAGCATGTGAATGTGCCGCACAAAATGAATATCTTTGACTAGCTTCTACATTTTCAAATATTAGGTTTGCTTTTTCTTCTGATACCTTTCCAGTTTTTTTACATCCATCTAAAAAGTCTTTCTTAAGTTCGGCCATTTGGTCGGCCTTTTTCTTTGAAATAGTTTTAATTAGATTGTTGCATTGTGGGCCATCAAATCCAGCTATATCTCTTGCTATTTTCATAGCATCTTCCTGATATAACATTTGATAATAATTATCTTCTAAGAGATATCCAATTTCAGGAACCAAGGGTGTAGCTACTTCTTCGCTATTTTTGTATCTACAATAAAGCTCTGTAGTACTAATACCTTTATCGTTTTTGGCATTTAAGCAAGATGGTCTCAAAATCGCCACCAAAGCAGACATTTGATTATAGTTTTCTGGCTTTAGCCTTTTGCACCAATGTCGCCCTAAATTACTTTCAAGTTGGAACACTCCAACAGTATTCCCCTCCCCCAAAAGCATCTTAGTAGCTTCGCATTCGAGATTCCAATCCTTGTAGGGATTTCCGGGGTGAATCAAAGGAAAGTGCCCATCCCTAGTTTGTTTTACCTTAAATTTACAGCCGCAACTAAATACAAGTTCATTATTTATGATTTTCCAAGTGCAGTACATTTAGAATCTCCGATACAAATTAGCTCTTAAATGCTTTCTCAAAATATTTGTGGTTTGCGGCCAATTGATTCTGATAACTAAGGAACCTAGTTAGGATGATTGCGGTATCCTTGCAATCTTTAAGAGCTTCGTGGCCACCTTTAGGTAACCCAAAATGCTCTCGCATAGCATCCAAACTTAAAGACCGTTTATTAGCCGACCTTAGCCAAGTTTTACACATCTGAAGAGCATCATAATAGTAGATAGGGCTCCAAACTGGTTTCTTGCCATCCATAAGCCGATTTACAATCACATTATCATAATTCATGATATTAAAGCCGCCTAACTCAGGGGCTCCATACTTAGTTTTAAATTGAGCGATATACTGTTGAAATTGTTCGAATACTGTAGCCATTAGAGGTGCGGACCCAACCAATTCAATAACTTGAGGAATAGTGCAGCCTCGATGGTCAGCATGGAATTGCCAAAGAGAGGTTTTGTCCGGATTATCCTTGTAGTTGGCCATATCCTCAAAATCGGGCGGACGACACATCTGATTAAAGAAATCTCCATCCTTAATCTTCATACTTACGCCGTCAATAGGAATTGCCGCAAATTGAATCGGGAATACCTTTTTAGCATCTTTACCAGTCGTTTCCAAATCATAAACTACTATATGCTGCATTATTTTTCCCTTCTTTTAACTTCGCAAAAGGCTCCCTTAGAGCCATTATCAAGAACACTCAAGTCATGTTTTTCGTACATTTCATTAGCAACCTTAATGGTATCCTCAGTAATTTCAAAAGAGCCACCCAATTGTACAGCTATACAAAAGACCATAAATCTAAGAGCCTCTTCCTCATTCAGGATAATCTGAGTGTTTTCGGCCACTCCAGCCATTTGGTCTATCAACTTATCATATTGCTTCTTCTTTTTGAAGTAAGCTGCCTTATAGTCTTTCTCTGACTTGTCTGAGTTTTCCATCTTCGTATTTCCAAACCAATTGTTCCAAAAGCCCATTTTTCATTAACTCCAACGTATAAAGTATTTTCTTCGAGTAATTAGCACCTTTTGTCACCAAGTATGACAGAGGATAGGTTATTATAGCCACACGACCATCAATTTCAAGTCTATGACCAATAATATCTTCCAATTTCTTAATTTTCGGGGGTTTTCCGCAAAAAAGGTAAAAAGACTGGGTCGGACGCTCCACTATTCTAAAGAATTCGTTTGGTATAGCCAACTGTCTCATCATATCTTGAATTTGAGCTGTGATAATCTTATTGTTTGTTTTAGAGACTATCTCAAGCATAGCAGTCTCCAAATTCCATACATTTAAGTATCATTGATAGTTTCTGGTAGACCGAGACCCCAAGAATATCAATTTTTGTAAGCCCCATCTTCTCTAGTAGTGGATATGGCATTCCGGCCAACATCTTCTTCTTGGAGTGAATAAGTGGGCAATAATTCGACACGGCAGTAGGAGCCACAATAACCCCGGAAGCATGCTCCCCGATTTGTTTATAAAGACCTTCCAACCGGATTGCTTGAGCAAAAAACTTGCCGAATTCCCCGGAGTATGTTCCATCCTCTAACTTGACCCAAGGGGCTAATTCCTTAGCATTATTAACGAGAGTCCAATAAAGAATCTTGGCATTTTCTTCATCTTCATCTTTAAGCTCCTGAAGTTCATCGCTAATTTTGGATTCATCAGGAATAAACTTAGTTATATCATTCATAGTCCTAAAATCGCAGGCCTCATGGATTCTAAGAACTTCTTTCAGAATAGTACGACCCTGCAAGCGACCAAACGTAGAAATCTTTAGAACACAATCTTTACCATACCTATCCTCAATATACTTAAATATATCTTCTCGTCTACTTGGCTCAAAATCCAAATCAATATCGGGCAATGAATTTTTTCTAGAAGAATTGAAGAATCTTTCAAAAAGGAGGCCTCTAGGGATAGGGTCCATCTGAGTGATACCGATAAGATAAGATATCAGACATCCTCCAGAGCTACCTCTAGCGGGACCCATAAATACACCATTATCTTTAGCCCACCTACAAATATCAGCAACAATCAAAAAGTAATTAGAGAGATTATTGTTTTTGATAACTTCCAATTCATACTTAATTCTTTCTGCATACTCATTATACTGAGAACTCCCTTTTGGCCAATTTAAGAGGGTTTTCCAGCCTTCTCGGGCCAACTTAACTATTTCTTCGTAAGCATCTACATCTTTAGAGAATACCGGAAGAATAGGATTACTAAGTAAAGAAAAAGTCTCACAAGAATCCACAATCTCTTGACAATTAGTTATTTCATCTGGAAAGTCTTTGTGAAGTTCTTCAATTTCGGCGTTAGGCTGAATATAGTAGTTGTCACTGGCGAAAAAGGCATCAGCATCAATATCTACTGCCTCTGGGCTATATATTCTGCTTTGAGCCTTGTTGAGTGTGGTCTTAAGTAGTGAGCATAATAGGACTCGATGGTCCGCAGCATCATCAGAACTAACATAATGGCTAGAAGTAACAGCCACACATTTAATGTTATTTTGAATGGCTATCTCTCTAAGAGCCTGATTGATATGAGGATTTCCATTAAATCTATTTAGGCCAATTCTAAAATCGGAAAAATAAAATTTATAGTTCTCAATCAATTGAGTCATTCTATCGGTTTGACTGCGATATAAGTCTGACCCAGGATAACCACTAATTACAATCCAGTCTTTCTGAAAAGAAGCCCATTCGCTCAGAGATAAGCGAGGTCTTTCATAGAAATTCTCATTGGCTTTCGAACTAGCCTTAAAAAGAGCTTTACAGCCCTCCAAAGTCTTAGCTATAATCACCATCCTAGTTAATTCTCGATTATCTTCTCGTTCCTCACTAGGATTCTTACATACGAACGCTTCGATACCAAAAATTGGCTTAATACCCGACTCTTTGCAAGCTTCTGCAAATTCCATGAAACCACTTACGGACCCAATATCTGTGAGTCCGCAAGCTTTGTATCCCATCTGCTTGCAAGTTTTAGCAATTTTTTCGCAATCCATAGCGGAATTCATAAGAGAATAATCGCTATGCACAATTAGGGGTGTCCACATAAATACCTCAAAGTCAAAAAAGTTTAATTACTTAGTGCCTGAACTTCCCCAACCTTCTCCTCGTCCAATCTTATCCTGAAGTTCTTTCGCGTCTTTCTTAAATTCTCTGAACTCTATTTCAGCTCCCTTCATTTGAAATCTAGCCTGAGCAATTCTATCTCCACGTCTAACTACCCAGTCTTCTTTTCCGCTATTAAAGAAATTAACTCCAATGGGCTGTGTTGCAAATGAAGCGTCTACCATACCAATACCATTTGTAACCATAATTCCTTTTTTCCTAGAATGACCACTGCGAGCCATTATAAACATATCCATCCAGCTTGGCATGATAACGCCGATTCTAAGATTTGTAACATATCGTTCGCCCGGCTTAATCACAAAATCTTCGGCTGCACGTAAATCATAGCAACTATCTAGTCTATGCTGACGCTCAGGAACAAATCCTAAGGGGCTTTCTGGCTCAATTACCTGATTGTTATTTTCGTCTACATACACGAATCCTACTTGAGCATGCATTAGGTTACCAATTACGTTCTTAGTAACTATCTGGATAAATTCGGCCATTGCCTGAGCTTGCTGCTCTTCAGCCTCCGCTTGCATTGCCATTTCTTCAAATCTCTTATCCTGTCCAATAATTGGAATTGTCATAAATATCCTGTCTATAAAGTTTTAGTTTCTGTATATGCCTGCCCTTATTCTATCCGAATCTAAGTTTCCGGCAAATTATTCTACTGATTTTTCTGATATTCCTTTACCGCCTCCACTTCCATAGTGGAAAATTTTCTCTGGCTTCCCGTATTTTTCTATAACTTTAGCCATCCCTAACTGCATTGTCTCTTCATGAAAGAACTGGCAAATCGTCTTTTTTCGGCTAAATTCCTCATTATACTTACTATAGCTGCACCACTTACATTTATTCCTGTCAAAGAACTTATCGGAGTCTTTAGCCAAAGAAGGTGTCATATCCTTGCTGATTTTCAGGAAATATTCCTTAATCATCGTGTAAGCCTTCTTGTAAGTTTTTTCATCGTAGTAAACTTCGTAGGGCCCACCTGCCTGTAAGTAATACATGATAATCGAGAATTCTTTAATGCCGAAAATTTTAGATATCGCATAACTGTATAATAGGAGTTGCTTATCCTCTTTTAGGTCTTCAATATTCTTTATTTTGCCGGTGGCCCAATCAACCCGAGTTTTGCCAGTTTTGTAATCCATGCCGGACAAATACCCGTTATTCTGGAATATGAGGTCCATAGTGCCTTTAATCCTAAGAAACCCGGCAAACTTCTCACCATGAATTTCATAGGAATATCGGGCCCAATCCTCCTCAATCTCAAAATCAAAGTATTGTTCGGGCTGAATCACATCGAGTTTTAAAGGATTATAGTCTCCATCCAGAAGATTATAATACATGTGTCTATATTTCTCTTTTGAGTCAATATCATCCCACTCTTTGTGTCCTCCAATTGTTTTCTTGCAAAAGTTCCAGCCTAATTCGAAAGCGGACTCTTGAGTAATATCGTGAGTTTTATAGGGTGCTTCAAATATTTCATTTTCAAGAAAATCCTTACTATCTTGGATAGCTTTCTTCTTTTGGGCTAATAATTCCAAAGCCTTGTGAGTCGCAGTTCCTGCGTCAGTGGAAAATTTAGATTTTTCAGAAATACCTAGATTGTAATTAATGAAGCTTTTTTGCGCGCATACGCGATAACTTCCAATATAAGAGCTTCTGATATAGGGAGCTAACATGATTAAATTAATCCATATTTTTGTAATCTACTTTTAACTATTTTATGATTGCAATTAAATTGCTTTCCTATTTTTCTTAGTGACTTTTTGTTTTGTAAGTATTCTTGAGCTAAAATATCTTTAGTAAGAATTTGGTCATACTTTATTTTTCTTTTGTCTTTTTGGGAATCTATTCCAGATAATGTAATATCTATTTCTCCAGTGTAGCCTAATACTTGATTTATGTTTCTAGTTTTTATAAAGTTTTTAACTAATAACCATTTTCTTTCTAGTCCAAAGTTACGATATATAATTTTATACAAATTTATGGCATGTATTCCAAACAATCTAGCTTCACATAAGTTTTT
>JACDJC010001819.1_pt1 | contig 18117 bp, 14 predicted proteins | sample 7454191 | NCBI WGS metagenome assembly JACDJC01 (sample SAMN14253291, study PRJNA609438) | sludge metagenome | isolation source: sludge after 25d culture with pyrite and EDTA | collected 2018-12-20 | reverse complement strand
GGATGCCGGGGGGTAGGAATGGTTAAAAATTTATTGTTTTTTATACTGCCGCACCGCCCTCGGTCGCCATCCGCGTACGCTGAAGCTTTGGAGCGTAAGTGGCAAGCCTCCGGCGACCGAAGGGAGGAACACGGCGATGCTGGTGCTTTACCATCATTCCCCTATTTTCACCATTCCATTATTCCATAATTCCATCATTCCTCCACTCCACCATTCCAATTTTTCTTTTTTCCCTAACACCTGTTGCCTGCTGCCTGCTGCCTTTTTCACTTACCCATTTTGCCAGGAGAAAATTCACGAATTTTCTTCACGAACGCTTGATCCTGTTTCTTTTTCCTTTCAGCTTTGAGCTCTGAGCTTTCAGCTTCTAATCCCTGTCGGCTGGCGCCTACAGTCTAATGCCCATTTCCATTTTACAGCGAAACCTCCAGCCCTATTCTAAAACTAAAATTATCAATTGTTTTTGATTTTTGATAGGGACCGTACCTGTAGTGAACCCCCAATCCATATTTAATAATTGGTAAACTGAGGAGATTGCGGAAATATAGGCCCGATTCATAGTACCCTTTGTTGAATGATTTTATATACTCGTTTTTATAAGTGTCTGATATATCGCCCCATCCTGCAGCTGTTGATAAAACCAGGTGGGGTTTAAAACCGCCGGGCTTATTTAGGCGCAATGGAATGGAATGTCGGATAAAAGCAAGTGTAAACCGGTCGGCGGCAAATTCGTTGGGTGCCATTGTGGCAAACATAAACGGCACCTCAATTGAAAATGGACGATAAGTGCCCAGATAACTGTAAAGGTGGTTGTTAGGTGTACTTCCGCCAATGGCTCCTCCCATCAACCTCAAAGTGGTTTCGCTGTGGGTGGTAAGATTCAAAGTTTGTTCAATTTGTGCTTCGATTTTAGTGAAATTATTTTTCAAAGACGGATGACCGGGAACTCCTAATGTAAAATTAAACCACAGTGTTGGCCAAAGGAGCGATCGATCGGATAATTGTGACGCCGGTTCGGAAGGGCGTTCGTTATTGTTCCACCGCAGGCGAACCCCCGATTCGTGCAATGAATACGACTCATCGATTACCCTTTCTTCTTTGTAAAACGGGTAGCTAACCACCGGATTTATACGGCTGTGAATATAAAACACCTGCCCCCTGAAAAACTGCAAAAAGCGCGAATGAATTGAGGTTTCAATGGCTTCAGCCTTATCCATAGTCGATGCGGTGAGCCGGCGGAAGAGTTCGGTAATATTCGATTTTGGACCGCTGAGGAAACTAAATTCTCCTGTGATGGTTTGGGCATTCTTGTATTCAAAGGCCAGGCGGGTCTCCCGTTCCTTTATTATTGTCCAATCAAAGCCGCCGCCATAATTGTTAAGGTGCTTACCAAAGGCACGTTTATAAAATCCACCCACTGTGACCTTCTTCGATATTTGTTCGCCACTCCAAAGGCCTATCCCTAATTTTAATCCTTCAAAACCGGTATAGCCTATAAGATGTCTTAGCTCAATAAGAAGCGGGCCTGCAGGTAAGTAGCCTTTTACCAGATTCTTTTGCAGGTTTTCCAGTTTGGCCTGGATGCGTGGTTGTTTGTGGCCTATAATGTATTGGTAGGCAGCCGAATCGCTGGCGGTCAGGGGTTGATATCTATAATTCTCATTATGTGAGGGTTGCTGTGTTGTTGTATCTTTCAGGTCATAGGTGGGAAGCTCGTTTCGGGAGAGGTTCGGCTCAGGTTTAACAGGCGACACCATACTCTTGTTATACGAATGGGCAGGTTGGGCGGAAATCCTTCCAACCCCGGGGTGGGCAAACAAAAAAAGCACAACGATACATAAAGGGCTGTAAAGCATGTAATTGTGGAAATGTTTGCTGTTGTGAGTGGCAGCAGAAGCGGAGGCGCTTCTGCCTCTTTTTCTATTATTCTTTTGTTGCCTTGCCTGTTTACTCATTCTGTCATTTTAGGAGGCCTGCCTTCAACATCGTTACCTCTTTATCGCTGAGAAAACGCCATTTTCCTCTGGCCAGATTTTTTTTGGTGAGCCCCGAAAAGTACACCCTATCCAGTTTAACCACATCGTAGCCCAGGTGCTCAAACATGCGCCTCACCACCCGGTTACGCCCCGAATGAATCTCTACCCCAACCTGGGAAGCATCCTTTTGGTCTGCATAATCAGCGGCATCGGCTTTAATAATCCCATCTTCCAGCTCTACGCCTGATCGTATTGCTCCCAGATGTTCCGGTTTCAGAGGTTTGTTCAAAAAAACATGATATATCTTTTTAACCATGTAACTGGGATGTGTCAACTTTTTCGACAAATCACCATCGTTGGTAAAGAGCAATACGCCGGTGGTGTTTCGGTCGAGACGGCCCACAGGATAGATGCGCTGCGGACAAGCATTTTTCAGGATGTCGAGCACTGTGGTTCTGCCCTCCGGGTCTTTGGCCGTAGTTACCACATCCTTGGGCTTATTTAGCAACAGGTAAACCTTTTTCTCAGGAGAAAGGGTCTGGCCGTTGTATTCTACACGGTCTTCCATTTTTACGATGGTACCCAGTTCGGTAACCACCTGATTATTTATTTTAATGAGCCCTTTTTTTATCAGCTCATCGGCCTCGCGGCGACTACAAACACCCGAGTTGGCAATATATCTGTTCAGCCTCATTGTGGCCGGAGCAGCGGATTGCCGGGAGTCTGCTTTCAGGTATTCTCTTGATTTGCCAGGTCTGGAACCCTCTTCACGATATTGCTCATTTTTGCTTCTCCGGGCCGAAACTTTATATTGTTTGGGTATCTTATCCTTTTTTGCCATTTTTAAGATTGGATTTAATGACTGAGGTATTCAGTGATTTGAATGTGTCTGTTTAACTTGCAAAGTTGATAAAAAGAAGCGATTATTACCCTCTATTGTTTGCTAAAGTATAAAAATACCACCCCTTAATTCGCATTAGTTGCAAAAAACCATATTTATGGGCACTTTTGTGCCTGGAATAAAAGCTGTGAACCTTCTTTATTTTGGGTTTTTAGATTTGATTTGAGAAGATTCATCAAAGAAAATTCACAAACCCTTTTTACGATCGACTAATCTCTATTTGGTATGGCACTGATAAAATCAATTTCCGGAATCAGGGGAACCATCGGCGGTAAGCCGGGTGATGGATTAAGCCCCATTGATGTGGTTCGTTTCACATCGGCATACGGCATGTGGATACGCACACAAACCAACCGTTCAACACCCGTGGTGGTGGTAGGGCGGGATGCCCGTATCTCGGGTGAAATGGTAAAAAACCTGGTTGTGGGTACGCTTCAGGGCCTGGGTATTGATGTGGTGCATTTGGGAATGGCTACTACGCCTACCACCGAAATTGCAGTTATCGGCGAAGGTGCCGATGGAGGCATTATAATTACTGCAAGTCATAATCCCAAGCAATGGAATGCATTAAAGCTACTCAATGCGGAGGGCGAATTTTTAACAGCCGCCGATGGTGAGAAAATTTTGGAAACAGCCGAAAAAGAGGCTTTTACCTATGCCGAAGTGGATGCACTGGGTAAAGTAACCGAAAGGGACGACTATACCCGGCGGCACATTCAGGAGGTTTTGGCGCTTGATCTGGTAGATGTGGATGCCATAAAAGAGGCTGATTTTAAAGTGGCAATCGATTGCGTAAATTCGGTGGGCGGTATTGCATTGCCGCCATTGTTGGAGTCCCTGGGTGTGAAGAAAGTTGTAAAACTCTTTTGCGAACCCAATGGTCTGTTCCCGCACAATCCGGAGCCTCTGCCCGAGCATCTTACGGCCATTTCGGACGTGATGCGGCAACAAAAGGCAGATGTGGGCTTTGTTGTGGACCCCGATGTGGACCGGTTGGCCATTGTCAACGAGGACGGCTCCATGTTTGGGGAAGAGTACACGCTGGTGGCCGTAGCCGATTATGTATTGTCGCAAACGCCCGGCAACACAGCCTCAAACCTAAGCTCTACCAGGGCATTACGTGATGTTACCGAAAAGCGCGGCGGCACCTATACTGCTTCGGCAGTGGGTGAAGTAAACGTGGTGGCCGTCATGAAAGAGACCAACGCGGTGATAGGTGGCGAAGGCAACGGTGGTGTCATCTATCCTGCCAGCCATTATGGCCGCGATGCGCTGGTGGGCATTGCCTTGTTTTTAACCCATCTGGCCAAAAGCAAAATGAAACCTTCTGAGTTGAGAAAACTCTATCCTGCCTATTTTATGTCGAAAAATAAGATGGAACTTCAACCGGATACCGATGTGGATGCCCTGCTCATGCAAATGAAGAAACATTACAGGAATGAGAAGATTACCGATGTGGATGGCGTGAAGATTGACTTCCCCGATTCATGGGTGCATTTGCGAAAGTCCAATACCGAACCCATCGTCCGCATTTACTCCGAAGCCCGCACCGCCGATGAGGCCCAAAAGCTTGCAGAGTCGATGATCAAGACTTTGAAAACGTTTTTAAGCTGAGGATATTCGGGTATTTGCCGACAGTTTCGTAATTCTTCACTCACACCTTAAACCATCTGCGTTTCACTCTGTCTTAAATAAATGACAAAGAAAAAGACTTACATCTAACCAACATGAAGAAAATTCTAAAACCGGTATATTACATCCCGGCCTTAATTCTTATCGCTTTGGGCGTGTTCTGGTCGCTGGGGCGCTCGGTGGTGAGCGACGAAGTGCTGATTGCCGTTCCTGCTCAGAAAGGCGTATTTGTAGCAAAAGTGTTTGCCACCGGCCAGTTGCAGGCCGAAAATTCAACTTCCATCGATGTGCCATCGGCCCTGGGAAGCCGGCGATTAGGTATTTACGAAATAAAAGTCACCGAAATAGTGGACGAGGGCACGGTGGTGGATTCGGGTGAATTTGTGGCATCTCTGGACCACAGCACGGTGGAGGAATTGATGACGCAAGCCCGTGAAGAGCTGGAAAAGGCATTGGAGAATTTTGAAGATGCTAAAATTGACACCAATATCAATATGAGCAACCTGCGCGATGGTTTGTTAAACGACCTGGTAACCGTGGAGGAGAAGAAGCTGGTGCTTGAGCAGTCGATGTATGAGTCGCCGGCAGTCAAACGCCAGGCAAGGCTTGACCTGGAGAGGGCCGAGCGCAATAAGGAACAATCGGAACGCAATTACGAGCTGAAGCAAAAACAAGCCCAATATGATGTGTCGCGCGCCTGGGAAGAGGTAAAAAAACAGCAGGAGCGGGTAAACGACATCAACGTGCTTTTTGAAACCCTGGAAGTTAAAGCCCCCAAGCCGGGTATGGTGATTTATAGTTACGACCGGTTTGGGAATAAGATAAGCGCCGGCTCAACCGTAAGCCGGTGGTCGCCTCGTATTGCTGAGCTGCCCGACCTCACCACCATGATTTCAAAGACCTTTATTAACGAAATTGACATCTCAAAAGTCAGGGCCGGACAAAATGTGCGGGTGGGGGTGGATGCTTTCCCCGAAAAGTCATTTTCCGGCAGGGTGGTTTCAGTGGCCAACATCGGGCAGGTACTTCCCAATGGCGATACCAAAGTGTTTGAGGTGGTTATAAAAGTGTTTGGCAGCGACGATGAGCTGAGGCCCGCCATGACCACCAGCAACGAAATCACCACCGATTCGTTGTCCGATGTCACCTTTATTCCGCTCGAGGCCGTATTCAGGAACGATAGCCTCCGGTACGCGTTTGTGCGCAAGGGCAGATGGGTTAAGCAAATTGTGGATTTAGGCGCCGAAAATGCCAGCTATGTAGTTGTGAACAGAGGCGTGGAAGCCAATCAGGAGGTGGCCCTTACGCCTCCTGCCAACGAGGAGGATTTGTCCTATGAGGGGCTGGACATTTACGCCGATTTGCAAATGAAAGCTCTTCAGGCCGAAACCGATAGCGCTGCGAAAACCCCGAAGACAGGGCCAGGAGAATCAGGGGAGCGCCGAAGACCTGTTGAGGGGAGCGAACGCCGCAAAAACAGAAGTGAACAGACGCAGGGAGGGGGAATGTAAGCTATGAAGTCAATAAAATACTTGTTTTCGCGATATTCTCACGATGTGCTTATTGCCCTGGAGGCCATTCTGGCCAATAAGATGAAATCGTTCCTCACTGCATTGGGCATTATGTTTGGTGTGGCAGCAGTCATCAGTATGCTGGCAATCGGGCGGGGAGCCCAGGAAGAGGTGTTGGAACAAATTAAGCTGGTGGGTGTCAATAATATTATTGTCACACCCAGCGACCTGGCAGTGGATGCCGGAGGGCAAGGCGGGGGAGCAGGCAGCTCAGGCCCCGGGGCGGGCACCAAAAGGTTTTCGCCGGGATTAACCCTTCTCGATGCCGCCTCCATTAAAGAGGCCATTCCCACTGTGTCGAAGGTAAGCCCGGTGGTTTCCATTAATTATCATGCGGTGCTCGAGGGGAAAAGCTATCCGGTGGTGCTCGAAGGGGTTTCACCGGCTTATTTCGAGCTTTTGAACATCAGCCTGGCACAGGGTACTATTTTTAACGACGATCAGGCCGAAGGCGGATTTCCTGTTTGTGTGATTGGCGACAATATCCGCAACCGGTTTTTCAATACGCAAGACCCGGTTGGACGCTACATTAAAGCCGGAGAAACCTGGGTGCAGGTAATTGGCGTGATTGAACGGCGCGATTTTACAGCTTCAGCCTCCGATGAACTGGGCATTAGCAGTACCGATAATAAAATATTTGTGCCTGTAAAGACCATGTTGCGGCGGTTTCGCGACAGGGCCCGGGTGAATCCCGAGATGCTGGAGGGCGTAGCTCGGGGAGGCTCCGGCACGACCAACGGCGACAGCAACACAGGCGGGATGGAAGACCAGCTGGATAAAATTATTGTGCAGGTGGAAGAAACGGCTATGTTAAGTGCTTCCGCCGACGTGATTAAGCGTATGTTGCTGCGACGCCATTCCAATATTTACGATTTTGAGGTAACGGTACCCGAGTTGTTGCTGAAACAGCAGCAGAAGACCAATGATATTTTCAACATCGTGTTGGGTGCCATTGCCAGTATTTCGCTTATCGTGGGCGGAATAGGCATTATGAATATCATGCTGGCCTCCGTGTGGGAGCGCATTCGCGAAATCGGCACCCGGCAAGCCATAGGAGCCTCCCGTAAAGATATCGTGGTTCAGTTCCTGTCGGAGTCTACCCTTATTAGTGTTACCGGTGGAATGATTGGTATTGTTCTGGGCGTGGTGCTGGCCCATGCCATTCATGTGATGGCCGACATCAAAACCATTGTCACACTCTTCTCGGTGCTGGTGGCTTTTGGCGTATCGGCAACCGTAGGCATTGTTTTCGGATACCTTCCTGCAAAGCGCGCTGCCAACCAGGACCCGGTGGAATCGTTGCGGCATTAAAATACAAATAAAACATGGGAAATATTTTTTCGAATAGGATGAAGAGTTGCAGCTATTTGTTGCTGTCCCTGTTGTGGGGCATTTCAGTTGGGTTGTACGCGCAAAACACCCCTACAGAATCTCCCGACGCCTATGTGGTAAACATGGGGTTGCAGGATGTTATTGATCTGGCCAAAGAGCAGTCGTTGTACAGCTTTAGGTCGCAAAATATGTATCTGGCCAGGTATTGGGAGTTCAGGAGTTACAAGGCCGACCGCCTGCCCATCCTGAGCCTGAACACTACCCCGGTAAACTACGACCGATCGGTGGTGAATCGTTACGACTCAGAGATAGATGCCGAACGCTTTATTCCCCGTTCCTATCTCACCTCCGATGCGCAACTCTCGGTTAGGCAAAATGTGCCCTTCACGGGTGGGGTGTTTGATGTACGCTCCTCCTTGTCGCGTATTCAAAATCTCGACAACGACGATGTGGAATACGCATCGGTGCCCGTTAGTGTGGGCTTTACGCAGCCTCTGAATGGTTACAACCGTTTTAGGTGGGAGTCGCGTATAGAACCGGTGAAATTTGAAAAAGCCAAAAAGGATTATCTTCAATCGCTTGAATCTTTGGCCATTCAGGCAACCAACTATTTTTTCGGACAGATAACAGCCGAGATTAACCTGAAGATTGCCGAAACCAACTATTCCAATGCCGATACCCTCTATCGGATTGGCAGGGGACGCTTCGAGATTGGCACCGTAACCCAGGATGAACTGTTAGATTTGGAGCTGGGGTTGTTAAATGCCAGCATGGAAGTCACCAGGGCTCAGGTGAATCTGAAACAGTCGCGTGCAGCTCTTAATTCCTTTTTGGTGTTAGACGATAATATTTTGATTAACTGCGTGGTACCGGTAGAAATCCCCGAGTTGAAAATCAATTTCGACAAAGCCATGGCTCTGGCGCTTGAGAACAATCCCACGGTGCTCGACTTTACCCGGAGGGAGATGGAGGCGGGGCAGTCGGTGGCACGTACCCGTAGCGAAAGTGGGCTGAATGCCAGCGTACGGGCCAATTTTGGTATCAATAAAAATGCAGATGAGTTGCAGGATGCCTATCAAAGTCCCTTTCTGGAGCAACAGCAGGTGAGGGTTTCGCTTAATATTCCCATCGTGGACTGGGGCCTGCGCAAAGGTCAGATTCAGATGGCACGGTCGAATCAGCAGGTGGTGGAAGCTACCGTGAAACAGGAGCGCATCGACTTCGAGCAGGACCTGTTCATTCGCATCATGGAGTTTAATATGCAGGAGAAGCAGGTGGAGATTTCGGCCAAAGCCGATACCATTGCACAGTTGGGCTACGATGTAACCAAACAACGGTTTTTAATTGATAAAGTGGATGTTATCCGGCTTAATTCGGCGCGTAACTCCCTGGATGCTGCCCGGCGCAACTACATATCCTCCCTGCGGCAATACTGGCGCAGTTTTTTTGAGGTTCGGCAATTCACGCTCTATAATTTTGTGGACGACCGCCCTTTAATTACCGACCTGGACGAATTGCTGCAGCAATAAATCGTTTTAATATGAATGGCTATGAAGCAAAAAATATTTATCTTTATTCCTCTTGTCCTGGTTGTGGTGGCCTTTGTGGCCTATCGGCTTTTGACCGGTAGTACCGAATCGGAACCCAATTTTGTGAAAGTTAAAAGAGGGAAATTTGAAGTGTCGGTCACCACGATGGGGGACCTGGAGGCTTTTGAATCCAGGGATATTATGATACCCGAAGTTTTGTCAGACCGCAGCCTGCGTATTCACTGGCTCTCAATCACCGATATAGTGAGAGAAGGAACCCTGGTGGAGAAAGGTGGATATGTAGCAACACTTGACCCATCGGAGGTAGAAGAAAATATTAAAAATGTGCAGGCATCCATCGATATGTTGATGGTGAATCTTGAAAATGCCCGCATCGATAGCTCCATTAACCTGTCGAATGTCCGCGATCAGATACGTCAAAGCCGTGATAATGTTTTAGATAAAGAGATCAAGGTAGAGCAATCGGTCTACGAAAGTAAAGCCATACAGCGCCAGGCTAAAATCCAGTATGAGATGGCGCAGAGGTCGCTGGATCAACAAAAACGAAATTACATTCAGCAACAGCGCAAGCACAAAACATGGATCGATCGATATCAGCAAAAGGTGGACGACGAGCAAAAGAAGATGAACAAACTGGAGCAGCTTAAATCTGAACTGATAGTGAAAGCGCCTGCCCCCGGTGTGGTTGTTTATGCCCGCGACCATGGAGGAGAGAAAATTAAAGTGGGGTCAAATGTGGGGCCCTGGAGTCCTAAGATTGCCATTTTGCCCAACCTTTCTACCATATTGTCTGTTACCTATGTAAAAGAGATCGATGTGAATAAAATTGTGAACGGGATGCCTGTTAAAATTAACATAGATGCCTTTCCGGAGGAGGAGTTTGACGGCAGGGTGATTAAGGTGGCCAACATCGGGCAGGATATACCGGGTCAATTTCTTAATGGGTTTAAAGTGGAGATTAAGGTGGAACCCGGAAAATATGAGCTGCTGCCCGGAATGACTTCTACCAACCGGTTTGTGGTGAGCTCTATGAGCGAGGAGTTGATAATACCCCGTCCGGCTCTTTTTCTGGAAGACTCCCTTTACTTTGTCTATAAAAAGGAGGGACTTGGCGTGACGCGTCAAAATGTGGTCACCGGAGGCGAAAACGAGAACTTTGTGCGCATTACCGAAGGCCTTAGCGTAGGAGATAAAGTGTTGATGCATCCACCCGGGAGCTGATGCACCTTATCAATGTGATTAAGGGAAGTAGATTTCGCCCGAGTACAGGCAGGCTTCTGGTATGTTCAGGTTGAATGTGTCAGAAATATGAAGAAATTTTTCTTTAATCGAATTCGCTTGTTTATATTTGCACGCGAAATGAGAAAACAAGAAAAATGCATTAAATAACGAAACAAAAAATCTATTGCTTATGAAAGTTACTGTTGTTGGAGCCGGAAATGTGGGCGCAACTTGTGCCGATGTGTTGGCTTACCGCGAAATTGCAAACGAAGTGGTTGTGGTTGATATCAAAGAGGGCATCGCCGAAGGCAAGGCTCTGGATATCTGGCAGACCTCACCTATAAACCTTTACGATACACGCACGGTGGGTGTTACCGGCGATTATACCAAAACTACCGGATCGGAGGTGGTGGTCATCACCTCGGGCTTACCCCGTAAACCCGGAATGACCCGTGACGATTTGATTGAGACCAATGCCGGCATTGTTAAATCGGTAACCGAACAGGTAGTAAAGCACTCGCCCGATGCCATCATCATTGTGGTATCCAATCCGTTGGATGTGATGACTTATCAGGCTCACATCTCATCTAAATTTCCCCGAACAAAAGTGATAGGCATGGCCGGAATTTTGGATACAGCCCGTTACCGTGCCTTCCTGGCCGAAGAGTTGAATGTGTCACCCAAAGATATTCAGGCAGTTTTATTGGGCGGTCATGGCGATACCATGGTGCCGCTCCCCCGTTATACCACCGTGGGCGGTATCCCCGTTACCGAGCTTATTGGAAAAGAGAAACTGGATGCCATTATTGAGCGCACCAAGTTTGGAGGCGGTGAGTTGGTTAAACTCATGGGTACTTCGGCATGGTATGCCCCCGGCGCCGCTGCTGCTCAAATGGTAGAAGCCATTGTGCGTGATCAAAAACGCGTATTCCCCGTTTGCATAAAGCTGGACGGTGAGTATGGTATTGACGATTGCTACCTGGGTGTACCGGTTATTCTCGGCAAAAATGGTGTAGAAAAGGTGATTGAACTTGATCTTAACGATGATGAAAAAGCGCTGCTCGAAACCAGCCGTAAACACGTATTGGAAGTGATGTCGGTGCTCGATCGACTTGGGAAATAGGGCTTTGACGGGTTTTCTCTACGTTTTATTGCCGGTTCGGACTTTTTGCCCGCACCGGCTTTTTTTGTTTTGAGCCTGTTCATTTCCGAACATGCGAGGTTCCGGTTTCGCACAACCAATCGGGTTATAAATTGTTTTATTGAAGATGTAAGGTGTTGCTGATCAATCTTTTGTTGTTTTTGGTATGAAGTCTGATTAAGATGGAGAGAACAAAACAATGGAGGATTGAATTATGAAACGAATTGGAGCAATACAAACGGACAGTGATCATTTCACAAGCGGGTTTGCTAACGAGCGGACGGACAGGAATCTGATAAAAGAGGATAATTATTGGCGGATCAATGATCACGTAAATAAGCACAATAGAAATACAAAAATAACGTTAATATTTATTGGTGCAGTGTTGTTGATCTTAACCGGCATATTATATAAACCACAGGTAATCGGTACCATTCCATTTAAGGAAGTCTCAACCCCCGCCACCACCGGAACGGTGGAGCTTCTCCACCGGAATTTGAGCAATACCCCGGTTTCTGAAGCATTTGAGGTGACCAATGTTTTTGCCAATGAGGCGGTTGAGGTGGAAAGCTGGATGCTGAATCTGGAAGGTTGGTTGGGCAACGAAACCATCGCTGAAGAGGCTTTTTTTGCAGAAGCACCTTTCATCGCTCTTCAGCCCTGGATGGTTGATGCCGACGAATGGCTCAATCCGGGTTACTTCGAAGAGATGATAACCGTAGAGCCCTGGATGATAAGTATGGATGCCTGGAGCAGCCATTCAACCTTATGGGAAGAGGAGTTTATTGAACCCGAGGAGTGGATGACCGACATTGCTTTATGGAGCAGCTCTGAGTTTTCAGGATTTTCAGCCGCAGATTTCAACGAAGAGATAGTGAACCTGGAGCCCTGGATGTTAAACGTTGAAGGCTGGCTAAAAAGTAACCTGGCAGATGACACCGCCATCAGCACCTATTTTGAGGAGGTGGATATAGAGGTAAAACCCTGGATGATGAGTTTGGATTAATGGAACTCTCACCTTCGAACAAACGCAGATAATATTAAGGATGCAGTGTGGTTTTGAAAAGTTGACGTAAAATTCAACGGTTTTTTGTGAAAAATTGTTTGTGTTTTCAAAAATCATTGCTTAATTTGCAAATTATTAGGTGTGTTGTTTTTTGAAAACACTTATTTTTGTGTTATTTGTTTGATTATTAGATGATTATAGGATGCCGGCTCGGATTACCATATTTTTTGGGGTGATGCTTACCCTGCTTTTTCTCGGTTGCGAGAGAGAGTATATGTTCCGTGGCGGCAACGAAGGCCTGCTTTTTTCTACAGATACCGTTACCTTCGATACTGTTTTTACCACCGTAGGCTCCATTACTCAAAATTTGCGCGTTATTAACCCCTATGCCGAGGATATGGTAATCGAAGCCATTGAATTAGCCGGAGGCGACCACTCCAATTTCAGCGTGAATATCAACGGTACCGCGGGTAGTTTTATGCGCGATGTGGCTGTTCGTGCAGGTGATAGTTTGTTCGTTTTTGTGGAGGTAAATGTGAATCCCTCCAATCGCAATACCCCTTTGGTGCTTTCCGATTCTATTATCTTTTATACCCGCGAGCGTATTCAAACCGTAAAATTACTGGCCTATGCCCAGGATGTGGTACCTCTTCGCAAAGAGTTGCTTAAAACGGGCACATTAACCAGCGATAAGCCTTATCTTATTTACGACTGGGTGGTGGTAGATACCGCACATACCCTTACCATTGAAGCCGGCGCCCGGCTCCATTTTCATAAAGATGCCAAGCTTATTGTTTTCGGGTCGTTACAGGTGGAGGGGGAGAAGGACAATCCCGTATTGTTTGCCAGCGACAGGCTTGAGGAGTGGTACCGCGACAAACCCGGGCAGTGGGGCTACATTCATCTGATGCCCGGCAGCAGCCATCACGACATCAACCATGCCATCATCCGCAACAGCACCAAAGGGCTCATCGTTGATTCGGTGGGACTGGGCGACGACCCGCCTCTTTTCCTCTCAAATACCCGTATTGAGCATATCTCGTCGCAGGGGCTTGTGGCGCAAAATTCTGCTATCCGGGCCTCAAATTCCCTCTTTGCCGATTGTGGCAGCGCCTCAGTGGCGCTTACCGTGGGCGGCGACTATAAATTTTATCACTGCACCATCGCCAATTATTTTTCCTGGACTTTCCGAATCACACCCGCCCTGCTTTTGTCCAACTATTTTACCGATAGTAATAAGAATACACATCTTTATACCATGAAGTCGGCCCTGTTTGCTAATTGTATTGTGTATGGCAGAAATGACAATGAGATTGAACTTGATTTTAAGGTGGACGATAAGGAAGTAACCGATTGGGTGAACGTGGATTTTTCCTATTCATTGGTGAAAACCACCCCTGAGCAGATGGTGAAATTCCCCGGCGCCTTTAAAAATAATGTGACCACCGGTGAAGTGCCTGGATTTATGGACGTTGCCAAATTCAACTATCAATTAGATACCCTCTCCGCTGCCAAAGATGCCGGAGCTCTGCTGTTTGCCAAAGATTTTCCCGAAGACATCCTGGGTAACAGCCGTTTAAAGGACAATGGACCCGACCAGGGCGCCTTTGAGCGCATCGAGAAACAGTAGATTTATACTCGTTTCGAAGCTATGCAGTAACCAACCGGTTTATAGTTATGATTCATGACTGCCAAAGTTATTCTTCTACTTTTTGTATGGAGCGTTTCATTCTCTCTTTTTTCACAGGAGCCTCAGCCGGCCAATATACTGTTTTACAATGTGGAAAATCTGTTCGACCCTGCCGACGATCCCGATAAAAAGGATGACGACTTTACACCCGGCGGCAACCTGCGATGGAGCCATGGACGAAAAGAGCAGAAGTTAAACCACATAAGCAGGGTTTTGTTGTATGCCGGTGGCTGGAATCCACCCGTTTTGGTGGGGCTTTGCGAAGTGGAAAACCTCAATGTGCTTAAGAGTCTGGTTTGGAATACCGGTCTCAACCATCTGCATTATCATATCATCCATTACCCTTCGCCCGACGAGCGCGGCATTGATGTGGCGTTGCTTTACCAAAACAACCGTTTTAAGATACTGAGCACCAGACCTGTGGAGGTGCAGTTTCGAGTGGGCGAGCGGCCTTCGCGCGACATTTTGTATGTGTCAGGTTTATTGGATAATACAGATACCCTGCACGTTGTGGTGAACCACTGGCCTTCGCGCTATGGTGGGGCGGTGGCTACCATTCCCAGGCGCCTGGCGGCCTCGGAGGTTCTTGTGGGTCTTTGCGACTCGATACTAAACATCCATCCTCATGCTAAAATTGTGGCAATGGGTGATTTTAACGACGGACCCAACGATGAGAGTCTGCTTAATGTTACCCGGCCACGGCGGGGGGTTGTTCCTGAACTTTTCAATCTCGCGCTTCAGCCCGAAGGTGAGGTGCCGGGCACCATCAAATACCGCAACGTCTGGTCGCTGTTTGACCAGATGATTGTCTCAAATGCGCTCCTTTCCGATTCAACCAATTTACATGTAGAGCCGCCCCGCATGAAGATCGTGGCGCCGGACTTTTTGCTGGAAGAGGACCCCGATTATCCCGGCGTGAGGCCCTGGCGCACCTATCGGGGATTTAAATATACGGGGGGCTACAGCGATCACCTGCCGGTGATGATTACCCTGACACGTCAAAATGCAATATCCGGAAATTAGCCCCGCATGGAGGTTTCGCGCAGACCATCGGCCTCGATGGTGATGAGACGCTGCCGGTACAAAGCCCCCACCGCCTTTTTAAAAACCTTTTTGCTGATGCCCAGCGCAGCCGATATGGCCTGGGGTGAGGAGGAATCGGTGAGCGGCAGAAAGCCGTTGTTAAGCCTGATGGTTGCCAGAATTTTATGTGCAACCCCGTCGATGGCCTCATAGCCGGGTGGCTGAAGGCTCAAATCTATCTTCTCATCTTCACGTACCTGCTTAATGTAGCCTGGGGTTTGTTGCCCCATTTGGATGGGAGAAAAAATCTCATTGCTGTAAAGCATCCCCATATGCTTGTGGTTGATGATGGCTTTGTAGCCCAGGTCCGTTTTTGTGGCAATGATAAGGTCCACTTTATCGCCCGGCTGATAATCGGGGGATACATTGCCGGTAAATTTTTCGATTTTTGAAGAAGCCACAATGCGCTTGGTGGCGTCATCCAAATAGACAAATACCAAATAACTTTGGCCCTCCTTCATCTTCATTTTTTGTTCCCTGAAGGGTACCAGCAGGTTTTTGGGCAAGCCCCAGTCTAAAAAAGCCCCCACCGGCGTTTCGGCCACTGCCTTGAGGAATGCAAATTGGTTCACCTTGACAAAAGGCTGCTCGGTGGTAGCCACCAGCCGGTCTTCCGAGTCTAAGTAGATGAATACCTCCACCTCGTCGCCTGGTTTCAGCCCCTCGGTCACATACCGGTTGGGCAGAAGTATATTGCCCAGGTTATCACCGTCTAAAAATGCGCCAAACTGGCTCATCTCCACTACGGTTAGCTTGCTGGTTTGTCCTATCTCAATCATAAAACAGAGTTTGCGTGAATGGCTGTAAGGTGCATCCCCGGCCATGATATGCAAAGATAGATTTTATGCCGGATTTTTCGTGCATTGTTATCCACAGTCGTTCGGATAGGAGTGGATGGGACGTTGAAAAAACAATTGTGAGAATTATTCGTTAAATTTGTAGGCGAGAAATCAACTTCCAGATTTTATTGGGTTTCAGCAAATTTCCGTGGGAGTATGAGCACACGTCTGCCCATCGTACAATATATAGTATTACCTTTGTTGATTTAATCTGTAATAATGCGACATTGGACAATAAGATGAGTTTTCAAATACTTTTTCTATTGCCTGATGCCTATTGCCTAATACCTGATGCCTAATTTATTAACTATGTCAGTAGCCAATAAACGCCCCAAAAAAGTAACCACTCACGTGCTGAGTGAAATGAAGATGAAAGGCGAAAAGATCGCCATGTTAACCGCCTACGATTACTCCATGGCCCACATTGTGGACCGTGCAGGTGTGGATGTGATTCTGGTGGGCGACTCGGCTTCCAACGTGATGGCCGGCTGGGAAACCACCCTGCCTATCACCCTCGACCAGATGATCTACCACGGTGCCTCAGTAGTACGTGGTGTCAAAACGGCCCTGGTGGTGGTGGATTTGCCCTTTGGCTCTTATCAGGGCAACAGCAAGGAGGCGCTCTCTTCTTCTATCCGCATCATGAAGGAGACTGCCGCCGACTCGGTTAAGATGGAGGGCGGCGAGGAGGTCATCGAGTCGGTGAAACGTATCATCTCATCAGGTATTCCCGTGATGGGCCATCTGGGGCTTACACCGCAGTCGATTCATAAATTTGGCACCTACACGGTGCGGGCCCGCCAGGAAGAGGAGGCCCAAAAGCTTATCCGTGATTCTCATTTGCTTCAGGAGGCCGGCTGCTATGCTCTGGTGCTCGAAAAGATACCTGCCGCGCTGGCCCAACAAGTGGCGGGTGAGCTTACCATTCCCGTGATTGGCATTGGAGCCGGCGGAGGGGTGGACGGTCAGGTGTTGGTTCTGCACGACATGTTGGGTATTAACCATGAATTTTCACCCCGCTTTTTGCGCCGCTACCACAATTTGTTTGCCGAAATATCCGGAGCTGTGGGTAACTACATCGAAGATGTAAAATCACGCGACTTCCCCAACGAACGGGAACAGTATTGAAAGACACGTGGTTATGTGTGCCTGCTTTATCATATGTGCATATCCTGTAGAGACGCACGGCTGTGCGTCTCTACTTATATCCCAGACCTTTACTTACATCCCATGAATTTAGATATCCTCTACGAAGACAACCATCTGATTGCAATCAATAAGTCGGGTTCCGACCTGGTGCAGGGCGATGACACCGGCGATGAGCCTTTAAGCGAAAAGGTGAAAGCCTATATAAAGAAAAAACTCAACAAGCCCGGGGATGCTTATTTGGGTGTGGTGCACCGGCTCGACAGGCCGGTTACCGGTGTGGTTCTTTTTGCCCGTACCAGCAAGGCACTGAGCCGGATGAACAAGATGTTTCAGGATAAAGAGGTGCGTAAAACCTATTGGGCAGTGGTAAAGGAGCTTCCGCCTGAAGACAAACAGACCCTTCACCACTTTTTACTGAAAGACAGCAAGAAGAACAAGTCCTACGCTTTCCCCAAAAAGCGACCGGGTGCAAAAGAGGCTACCCTCACCTATAAGCTCATCTCCAGCACCTCCAACTATCATCTGCTGGAGGTGGACCTGCAGACCGGCCGACACCACCAGATACGCTGCCAGCTGGCAAAGATAGGCTGCCCCATCCGCGGCGACCTTAAATACGGCTTTCCCCGTTCCAACCCCGGCGGTGGCATATCACTCCATGCCCGCAAAATTGAGTTTATGCACCCGGTGAAAAACGAACCGGTAACCATCACTGCCGCGCCTCCCGCCGACGACCCGCTCTGGACAGAGTTCGTGAATGTAACGGGAGGGTGAATCTCACCGGATGACTTTCTCCCGCTCCTCATCGGATGACTTGCGCCGGTTACTCATCGGATGACTTATTCCGGCTTAGCTTCATCAGGTAACTAAACCCGCATGCCGGTCGGATGGAGGTCATCCGATGAGTCTTTTCGCGCAGAGGCAGCAATAACTCATCGGATGAGTCCGTCTTTTTCGACATAATAAGGGGTGAGCGACAGAATTATTCGGGTAGAACTCATCCGATGAGGTTCAGCCCCGGCTCATCGG
>JACDJC010001818.1_pt1 | contig 18118 bp, 18 predicted proteins | sample 7454191 | NCBI WGS metagenome assembly JACDJC01 (sample SAMN14253291, study PRJNA609438) | sludge metagenome | isolation source: sludge after 25d culture with pyrite and EDTA | collected 2018-12-20 | reverse complement strand
GTCAACCTTGCTGCCTCACTGGCCGCTACCCGGCGCCGTGTGCTTCTGGTGGATATGGATCCCCAGGGCAACGCCACCATGGGCAGTGGCGTGGACAAGAATGCGCTGGAGCTGTCGGGGTACGATCTGCTTACCAGGCGCGCCTCCGCCGCCGAGGTTATCATTCCGGCAGAGGCATCGGGTTTTGATATCATGCCCTCGAACGGCGACCTGACCGCCGCCGAAGTGGAACTGATGAACGAAATTGGCCGCGAGCACCGGCTGCGGCTCGCCCTGAACAGCGTTCGTGACAACTACGATTACATCCTGATCGACTGCCCGCCTTCACTCAGCCTGCTCACCGTTAATGCGCTTTCTGCCGCAGACTCGGTGCTTATACCCATGCAGTGTGAGTATTACGCTCTGGAGGGCCTGGCGGCACTGATGAATACGGTGGAGCAGATCAAGGAAACGGTTAACCCGGATCTTGAGATCGAAGGCATTCTCAGAACCATGTACGATCCTCGCAACAGCCTTACACTGGATGTGTCCGGCCAGCTGAGTGAATATTTTGGTGATAAGGTCTACCGTGCCGTCATACCGCGCAACGTGCGCCTGGCGGAGGCACCCAGTTACGGCATGCCGGCCCTGAAGTACGACAAGGCGTCCAAAGGGGCCATTGCCTACCTGGCACTGGCTGGCGAGATGGTGCGCCGCCACGGGGCAAAAAAGACATCGGCTCAGGTTGCGGTGTAACATACCGCCGCGTCTCTCTTTAAAGATGCACAACGATTATTAACCGGAAGAATGACTGATACCATGGCGGCGAAGAAAAGAGGATTGGGCGAACGCGGGCTGGGTGCCTTGCTGGCCGGTTCCAGGGTTAACCTGGATCAGGAACTGAAAGATCACGACGGCGAGTTGCGACAGGTTCCCATCGATCTGATTCAGCGTGGCCGCTATCAGCCCCGCCGTGACATGGACCCGGCCGCTTTGCAGGAATTGGCAGATTCCATTCGTCAGCAAGGGGTTATGCAGCCGGTTGTGGTGCGCCCCATTGCCGAAGGCCGCTACGAACTGGTGGCCGGCGAGCGCCGTTGGCGGGCCACCCAGATGGCGGGGCTGGACAGCATACCGGCCATTATCCGGGATGTCCCCGATGAAGCCGCCATCGCCATGGCGCTGATCGAAAACATCCAGCGTGAAAATCTCAATCCTATTGAAGAAGCCTTCGCCCTCCAGCGCCTGCAGGACGAGTTTGGCCTGACCCAGGCCCAGGTGGCTGAGGCTGTGGGAAAATCCCGCACCACCATTACCAACCTGTTGCGCCTGATCGGCCTGACTGAAGATGTGCGCCTGATGCTGGAACATGGCGATCTGGAAATGGGTCACGGGCGCGCCATGCTGACACTGTCGCCGGAGCAGCAAATGCAGGCCGCAAAACAGGTTGTTGCCAAGTCACTTTCGGTAAGGCAGACGGAAGCATTGGTGCGCCGGATGCAGCAGGACCCGGCGCCCGGCAAGCCGGCCAAACCGGGAGCGGTTGACCCGAATATCCGGGCCCTGCAGGAGGATCTTGCCGAACGTCTGGGGGCAAAGGTATCCATTGCCCATGGCCAGCGTGGCAAGGGAAAACTGGTGATTGAATACGGTTCACTGGACGAGTTGGACGGTATTCTGGGCCATATTCGTTAAAAGTAAATAAAATCACCCGAGTCCCGGAAAAGCCTGTAAACACCAGATGTCGTGACCGCGAACGGCATGGGCCACAACTTGTGTGACACGTATTGATGTTAGCTCCTGGCCTGATGGAATTTTGGCCAGATTTTCTTAAGAGTCTGGTTGAACATAAAGTGCTTAAAACATATAATTTCGCGCGATTGGAATGGTGGCAGTGATATGAACTCCAGGCAATCACGGATCACCCGCGTTCCTTTGGGCCGTTGGCTGGCCATTGAGTTTACAAGTTCAGTCATTATCAGCTTGTTGTGGGTATTGCACAGTCCCTTGGCCGGTTATTCCGCGTTTGTAGGCGGTCTTATTTTTATAGTGCCAAATGCCTGGTTTGCCCATCGGGTTTATCGGTATCAGGGTGCCCGTAGCGCACACCTGGTGGTAGGAGATCTGTTTCGGGCGGAATCTACCAAAATCGCCCTTACCGCAGTTTTTTTCGCGGCCGTTTTCACTTTAATGGAGCCGGTATATGTACCGGCTCTGTTATTCACTTTTGCTGTGATGGTTTTGGTGGGCACCGCGTCGCGTTGGCTCATCCGGCCGCAACCACAGCGATGACTGGACGAGAGCAGTATGGCAGCTGAAACCCCAGTAGAGTATATACAACATCACCTCACCAACCTCACTTACGGAAAGCTTCCGGCAGGTTATGAGCGGGCCGATGGCAGCGTGATGCAAGAAGCCTCATGGACGTTTGCAACCTCCGGCCAGGAAGCGGTCGATATGGGATTCATGGCGATCCATGTGGATACCATGGGTTGGTCCATTGCAGTGGGCCTGTTTTTTCTTGGCCTGTTCCGTTTCGTGGCTACCCGGATGACTGAAGGTACGCCGGGAGGCTTGCAGAACCTGGTGGAAATCACCCTTGAGTTCATTCAGGGGCTGGTGCGTGATACCTTCCACGGCAAAAACCCCCTGATTGCCCCCCTGGCGCTGACTATTTTCGTCTGGATCTTCCTGATGAACGCGCTGAAACTGATCCCGGTGGACTATGTTCCGTACATTGCCCATGCCATGGGCCTGGAATACTTCAGGATTGTACCCACCACCGACCCCAACGGTACCTTCGGTATTTCCATTGGTGTGTTCCTGCTGATCCTGTTCTACAGCTTCAAGGTGAAGGGCGTGGGTGGTTTCACCAAGGAGCTAGCGTTTACTCCGTTCAACCATTGGTCGCTGGTGCCCTTTAACCTGTTGCTGGAAATCCTGGCACTGATTATCAAACCCATCAGTTTGGCCCTGCGTTTGTTCGGTAACATGTACGCGGGTGAGGTTATCTTTGTCCTGATTGCGCTATTGCCTCTGTGGATCCAGTGGACCCTGAACTTTCCCTGGGCCGTTTTCCACCTTCTGGTTATTACGCTCCAGGCGTTTATCTTTACCGTGCTGACTGTGGTTTACCTCAGTTCGGCGCACGAAGATCACTGATTTAACGTTAAATACACAACCCTTAACTATCTGAAAAACCGAGGAGTCTTCAATGGAAATGGTATTTGTAGCAGCTGCGCTTATTATCGGTCTGGGTGCCCTGGGCGCCGGTATCGGCTTTGGCCTGTTGGGCGGCAAGCTGCTTGAGTCCACTGCGCGTCAGCCGGAAATGGCCAGCCAGTTGCAAACCAAGGCCTTCATCATGGCCGGTCTGCTTGACGCGGTTCCCATGATCGGTGTTGGTATTGCTATGTACCTGATCTTCGTTGTTGCCGGCTAAGCACAGCCTGGAAGATGCGGGCGCTGCGCTGAATACCTGAGCCAGACGCCCGGTTTTTTGGTTTCCAGCACGCAACGAATAGCAAGAGGTACATTGCCGTGAATATAAACCTTACGTTAATAGGGCAATCGATTGCCTTCGCTATTTTCGTCTGGTTCTGCGTGAAGTATGTATGGCCGCCTATTACGGCAGCCATGGAAGCGCGCCAGAAGAAAATTGCTGATGGTCTTTCTGCTGCAGACCGGGCTTCACTGGATCTTGAGCTTGCTCAGGAAAAGGCCGCCAAACAATTGCAGCAAGCCAAGGAAGAAGCTGCTGTTCTTATTGACCAGGCTAACAAGCGCGCCGCCCAGATTGTGGAAGCATCAAAAGATGATGCCCGCAAAGAAGGTGAAAAGCTCATTGAGCAGGCCAGGGCGGAAATTCAACAGGAGCGTGTTCAGGCTCGCGAAGCACTCAGGGCAGAAGTGGCAACGCTTGCCATTGCCGGTGCCGAGAAGATCCTGGAAACCTCTGTCGATGCCAAAGCTCACAGCGAGATGCTGGACAAGCTGGCCGCACAACTCTAAGCGAGGGTCCCATGGCACAACTGACTACGTTAGCCCGGCCCTATGCGAAAGCCGTTTTTGATGCCGCGAAAGAGCAAGATGCGATTGACTCCTGGGGTCAGGCACTTGCTTTTATTGGTTTGTTGGCGGCTGACGATACCGTGAAGAACATTCTGGCCAACCCTGGCCTGCCTGAGGAGCGCAAGGCAGAGCTGTTTTTCGATACGACTGATGAACAGCTACCTGAAGCACTCAGAAACTTCCTGTTGATTCTTGCAGAAAGCAAGCGCCTGGCGTTGCTTCCGGAAATTTCGACCCTGTTTGCCTTTTATCGCGCAGAACTTGAGCGCACGGTTAACATGAAGGTAAGTACCGCGTTTGAAATGACGGCTGACCAGCAACAGAAGCTGGCAGAGGCATTGTCCAGGAAACTGGAGCGTAAAGTCGCCCTGGAAACCGCTGTTGATCGCTCGCTGATTGGTGGCGTGGTGGTAAATACCGGCGATCTGGTTATTGACGCTTCAGTCCGTGGCAAGCTGGCAAAAATGGCCAAAGCACTGGGCACCTGATTTCAGCAAAAGGTTTGAGGACAAAGGCATGCAGCAACTGAATCCATCCGAGATCAGTGACATCATCAAGAAGAGAATCGAGAAGCTCGATATCTCCTCTGAAGCAAAAAACGAAGGCACCATCCTGTCTGTAGCAGACGGTATCGTGCTGATTCACGGCCTGGCCGATGTAATGTACGGCGAAATGATCGAATTCGCTAACGGCGTATTCGGCATGGCACTGAACCTGGAACGCGACTCCGTTGGCGCCGTGGTACTGGGCGACTACGAAGATCTGGCAGAAGGCCAGAAGGTGCGCTGTACCGGTCGTATTCTGGAAGTTCCGGTAGGGCCGGAGCTTCTGGGTCGTGTAGTAGATGGCCTGGGTAACCCCATTGACGGTAAAGGCGATCTGGGTGCCAAGCTGACCGCACCAGTCGAGAAGGTGGCTCCTGGCGTTATCGCCCGTCAGTCCGTTGATGAGCCGGTTCAGACCGGTATGAAAGCAATCGACACCATGGTTCCGATTGGTCGTGGCCAGCGTGAGCTGATCATCGGTGACCGTCAGATCGGTAAAACAGCCGTTGCGATCGACGCGATCATCAACCAGAAGAACACCGGCATCAAGTGTATCTACGTTGCCGTTGGCCAGAAGCAGTCGTCCATTGCGGCGGTGGTGCGTAAACTGGAAGAGCATGGTGCCATGGCGCACACCACAGTGGTTGCAGCGGGTGCCGCTGACCCTGCGTCCATGCAGTTCCTGGCGCCCTATGCCGGTACCTCCATGGGTGAATACTTCCGCGACCGCGGCGAAGACGCCCTGATCGTATACGATGACCTGTCCAAGCAGGCCGTTGCCTACCGTCAGATTTCCCTGCTGCTGCGTCGTCCGCCAGGCCTGGAAGCCTATCCGGGGGATGTATTCTATCTGCACTCCCGTCTGCTTGAGCGCGCTTCCCGCGTTAACGTGGATTACGTTGAACAGTTCACCAACGGTGAAGTGAAAGGGAAGACCGGTTCCCTGACCGCCCTGCCGATCATTGAAACCCAGGCGGGTGACGTCTCGGCTTTCGTACCGACCAACGTAATCTCCATCACCGATGGTCAGATCTTCCTCGAGACCAACCTGTTCAATTCCGGTATTCGCCCGGCGATGAACGCAGGTATCTCGGTATCGCGGGTAGGTGGTTCGGCCCAGACCAAGATCATGAAGAAACTGGGCGGTAACATCCGTCTGGCACTGGCTCAGTATCGTGAGCTGGCGGCCTTTGCCCAGTTTGCTTCTGATCTGGACGAAGCCACCCGCAAGCAGCTTGAACACGGTCAGCGTGTGACCGAACTGATGAAGCAGAACCAGTACAGCCCCATGTCTGTGGCTGAAATGGGTACCGTTCTGTTTGCCGCCAACGAAGGCTTCCTTGACGACGTAGACGTCGACAAAGTGGTCAAGTTTGAAGCCCAGTTGCTGGAGTGGATGCGGGCGGAGCAGAAAGAACTGCTTGAGAAGATCGGTCCTGAAGGCAACTATAATGATGAGGTTGCCGCTGGCCTGAAAGCTGCCCTGGAGAAATTCAAGACCACTCAAACCTGGTAATACCGCCGGCCCGCTGCTGCGGGCCTGTTGGTCCCAATGAGTGTCTAACTTGAAAAGGCAGTGACTATGGCCATCGGAAAAGAAATACGTAATCAGATCGGCAGCATCAAGAGCACGCAGAAAATCACCAGCGCCATGGAAATGGTGGCGGCCAGTAAGATGCGTAAGGCTCAGGAGCGTATGCAGGCAACACGCCCCTACGCGGAAAAGATGCGCCAGGTAATCGGACATATTGCCAAGTCCAACAAGGATTACCGTCATCCGTTCATGATTGAGCGTGAGGTGAAGCGTGTTGGCTACATCGTTGTCTCCTCTGATCGCGGTCTGTGCGGTGGTTTGAACGCGAACGTGTTCAAGCTGCTTGTGCGGGAAATGCGTGACTGGAAAGAAAAAGGTGTTCCAACCGATCTCTGTGCGATCGGGCAGAAAGGCGCATCGTTTTTCCGCAACTACGGCGGAAACGTTATTGCTGCACTGACGCATCTGGGCGATAACCCGAGTGCGGAAACCCTGGTTGGTAACGTCAAGGTCATGCTTGATGCCTTCCAGGACGGCAAGATCGATCGTCTGTACCTGGTGAACAACGAATTTGTAAACACCATGACGCAAAAGCCGAAATCGGAGCAGCTTCTGCCTCTGCCGGAAGGCAAGGATGAAGATATTGGTCGCCATTGGGATTACATTTATGAGCCGGATTCGCGCCCGATTCTGGACGGGCTGCTGCCACGTTTTATTGAGTCCCAGGTTTATCAGGGTGTGGTAGAGAATCTTGCCTGCGAACAGGCGGCACGGATGATTGCCATGAAGAGTGCTACCGATAACGCAGGTGACATTATTGACGAGCTGCAGTTGGTATATAACAAAGCGCGTCAGGCAGCCATTACGCAAGAGATTTCGGAAATTGTGAGCGGCGCGGCATCGGTCTGATCCGCCACAACCCTACTGGTTTTATTGACTATCAAGATAACGAGGAACCGAGCATGAGTAGCGGACACATCGTTCAGATCATTGGCGCGGTTATCGACGTGGAGTTTCCACGTGACGCCGTGCCAAGCGTTTACGACGCACTGCTGCTTGAAGGTGGTGAAACAACCCTGGAAGTCCAGCAGCAGCTGGGCGACGGCGTTGTTCGTACTATCGCCATGGGCAGCACCGAGGGTCTCAAGCGAGGCCTGAAAGCAGAGAATACACACAAGCCGATTTCCGTGCCTGTGGGCACCCAGACTCTGGGCCGCATCATGGACGTTCTGGGCCGACCCATCGACGAGCAAGGCCCCATCGGTGAAGAAGAGCGTTGGGGTATCCACCGCAAGGCACCAGGCTATGCAGACCAGGCAGCGTCTGCCGACCTGCTGGAAACCGGCATCAAGGTTATCGATCTGATCTGTCCGTTTGCCAAGGGTGGTAAGGTCGGCCTGTTTGGCGGTGCCGGTGTCGGTAAAACCGTTAACATGATGGAGCTGATCAACAACATCGCGAAAGAGCACTCTGGTCTCTCCGTGTTCGCCGGTGTTGGTGAGCGGACTCGTGAAGGTAACGACTTCTACTACGAAATGAAGGACTCCAACGTTCTTGATAAAGTAGCCATGGTCTACGGCCAGATGAACGAGCCCCCCGGAAACCGTCTGCGCGTAGCGCTGACCGGCCTCACCATGGCCGAGAAGTTCCGTGACGAAGGTCGTGACGTGCTCCTGTTCATCGACAACATCTACCGTTACACCCTGGCGGGTACCGAGGTATCGGCACTGTTGGGCCGTATGCCTTCTGCGGTAGGTTACCAGCCCACACTGGCCCAGGAGATGGGTGAGCTGCAGGAGCGTATTACCTCCACCAAAGATGGTTCTATCACGTCTATCCAGGCGGTATACGTACCGGCGGATGACTTGACTGACCCGTCCCCGGCAACCACCTTCTCGCACCTTGATGCCACTGTGGTACTGAGCCGTGACATCGCTTCCAAGGGTATTTACCCGGCGATCGATCCGCTGGACTCCACCTCCCGCCAGCTGGATCCGCTGGTGATCGGTGAGCAGCATTACACGGTTGCCCGTGGTGTGCAGAACGTGCTGCAGCGTTATAAGGAACTGAAAGACATTATCGCGATTCTGGGTATGGACGAGCTGTCTGAAGAAGACAAGCTGATCGTTTCCCGCGCCCGTAAGATTGAACGATTCCTGTCCCAGCCGTTCCACGTTGCCGAGGTGTTTACCGGGTCTCCAGGTAAGTATGTGTCCCTGAAAGACACCATCAGCAGCTTTGAAGGCATCCTCAATGGCGACTATGATGATATGCCGGAACAGGCTTTCTACATGGTCGGCTCTATGGACGAGGCCATCGAAAAGGCGAAGGCCATGAAGGCGAAAGACGGTAAGTAATCCTCTTTCACTTTCTGATCCAAGAGGCTTAGAGATATGGCTATGACTGTACATTGTGACGTCGTAAGCGCTGAAAAGAAGATTTACTCCGGGCTGGTAGAGATGCTGATTGCTACCGGAACCGAGGGTGAGCTGGGCATTCAGTTTGGCCATGCTCCGTTGCTGTCCGCGCTCAAGCCGGGGGCAGTGCGGATCATCAAACAGGGTGGCGAAGAGGAAATCCTCTACGTTTCCGGGGGTTACCTGGAAGTGCAGCCAAACCTTGTGACCCTGATGGCCGATACAGCGGTGCGCGCCAAAGACGTTGATGAGGCAGCAGCAGTGCAGGCCCAGAAAGATGCCGAAGCTGCGCTGGCGAATAAAACGGGCGAGTTCGAGTATTATCGTGCCGCCGCAGAGCTGGCCGAAGCAGCCGCTCAGCTGCGTACACTGCAAAAACTGCGCAAGAACGTCCGTTAGGGCTGATTGCCAGGGCTTGCCCCCAAGAAGCCGCATTCCGGTGTGGGTAGCGGGTGTTGTTCCGCCTGAAAAGGCGACCACAACGCTGGTTTCCACCCCAAGGATGCGGCTTTTTTAGTATGTGATTGATCATCGATAGAGAAAGTTATCTATACAACCCCGACCAGGTAAGGGAGTCGTTTCCCCATGTCACCGTTGCACGTTGTTATCCTGGCTGCAGGCCAGGGCTCAAGGATGAAATCATCGCTGCCAAAGGTACTGCACAAGGTGGCCGGCCGGCCTATGCTCCATCACGTGATCGACACCGCCCAGACCCTTGGGGCCGAGAAGGTTCATGGTGTTATTGGTCATGGTGCGGATCAGGTAAAGGCTGCATCCGGGCATTATCGCGTCAGCTGGGTCTTGCAGGAGCAACAGCTGGGTACCGGCCATGCCGTCGCCCAGACACTCCCGGAACTCCCCGATGATGCCAGGGTATTGGTGCTTTACGGCGATGTGCCACTGACCACTGCCCAGACCCTTCAGGGACTGGTGCAGGATCTGGATGACCGCACACTGGGATTGTTAACCGTGACCCTGGACAACCCTCAGGGTTACGGTCGTATTCTGCGCGACCAGGCAGGGCGGGTAACAGCCATCGTTGAGCAGAAAGACGCCAGCACCGAACAGTTGGCGATTAACGAGGTGAACACGGGTATTCTCGCGGTCAGCGCGCGCCATCTGAAAGCCTGGCTGCCGCAACTTTCCAGCAGCAACGCCCAGGGCGAATACTACCTGACCGACATCATTGCCATGGCCGTGCAGGCTGGCATGAGGGTCAATGTAGCCCAGCCGGGCAACCCGTTTGAAGTGCAGGGCGTGAATAATCGCCTGCAGTTGGCCGAACTGGAGCGTTGGTACCAGGCCCGGGAAGCGGATCGTCTGATGACCGAAGGTGCCACTCTGGCCGACCCGGCACGGGTAGATGTACGCGGCGAACTGACTGTCGGCAACGACGTACTGATCGATGTGAATGTGGTGTTCAGCGGCAAGGTCACGCTGGGTAGCCATGTGTCTATTGGCCCTGGTTGTGTTATTAGCGACAGCACCATAGCTGATGGTACCGAGATTCATGCCTACAGTGTGATCGAGCAAAGCAGTGTGGGCCCCGGTGCCCAGGTCGGGCCTTTTGCGCGTTTGCGCCCGGGCACTCAACTGGCGGCCAATACTAAAGTGGGCAATTTTGTTGAAACCAAAAAATCCGTTGTCGGTGAGGGCAGCAAAATTAACCACCTCAGCTACGTGGGTGATGCTACGCTGGGAACCGATGTAAACGTGGGTGCAGGCACCATCACCTGCAATTATGATGGTGTAAACAAGTATCAGACTGTTCTCGGTGACGGTGTGTTCGTCGGCTCCAACAGCTCCCTGGTGGCACCGGTGACGGTTGCTGCCGGCGCGACCATCGGTGCCGGCTCCACCATCACCAGGGATGTACCTGAACAGGAGCTGGCTGTGGCCCGGGGCCGGCAGAGGAATATTGCCGGCTGGCAGAAACCGGAAAAGAAATGACGCGTTTTTCGCAGCATTCACATTGATAATTTCACGAACAGGGTATAGAGCATGTGTGGCATTGTAGGTGCAGTTTCGGAACGGGACGTCCAGGGCATTCTTCTTGAGGGTCTGCGCCGCCTCGAGTACCGTGGGTACGATTCCGCCGGTATGGCCGTTCTGGATGGAAAGAGCGCTGTTCAGCGCGCCCGGGAAGTTGGCAAGGTGGAATCCCTTGCTGCCGCCATTGAAGCCAGCCCGCTTTCGGGGCATCTGGGTATTGCCCACACCCGCTGGGCGACCCATGGTGAGCCGTCACAGCTTAACGCCCACCCCCATATGTCCGGTGATCGCCTGGCTATTGTTCATAACGGCATCATCGAGAACTATCAGGAGCTGCGTGAAGAGCTGAAGGCCGACGGCTTTGAGTTTACCTCGCAGACCGATACCGAAGTGGTTGTGCACCTCATTGAAAAGAACTACCGCGAGCTGGGCAAACTTTACGACGCCGTAAAGACGGCCGTCACCCGTTTGCGCGGGGCTTATGCCCTGGCCGTAGTACATGCCGATGAGCCAGAGCATATGGTGGTGTGCCGCGAAGGCAGCCCGCTGGTGATTGGTGTGGGCATCGGTGAGAACTTCATTGCCTCGGACCAGCTTGCGCTGCTGCCCGTGACTGACCGCTTCATGTTTCTGGAAGAGGGTGATCTGGCCGATATCCGCCGCGACAGTATCGAGATTCATGACCGCGAGGGTGCGCTGGTTGACCGTGCGGTCAGCCGGTTTGAACACAGCGCAGATGCTGCAGAGAAGGGCGAATACCGCCACTACATGCTCAAAGAGATTCACGAGCAGCCCCGCGTTATCAAGGCCACCATGGAAGGCCGTGTAACGGATTCGCGGGTGCTGGAACAGGCGCTTGGAATCGAAGCGGGAGAGCTTCTGCAAGATGTTCGCCACGTGCAGATTATTGCCTGTGGTACCAGTTACCACGCCGGCATGGTTGCCCGTTACTGGATCGAGGACCTGGCCGGGGTGCCCTGCTCGGTGGAGGTGGCCTCGGAATTCCGTTACCGCAAGCACGTTATCCAGAAGGATACGCTGTTTCTGTGTATTTCCCAGTCCGGTGAAACGGCAGACACACTTGCTGCGCTGCGCCAGGCCAAAAAAGCCGGGTTCCGCGCTGCGCTGGCCATCTGTAACGTTCCGGGAAGTTCATTGGTGCGGGAATCCGACCTGGTGATCATGACCCAGGCGGGCCCGGAAATCGGTGTTGCTTCCACCAAAGCCTTTACCACCCAGCTCACAGCGTTACTGATCTTCTCCCTGGCACTGGCGCGCAAAAACGGCCTGAGTGCAGAGCGGGAAGCGGATATCGTTAAAGCACTGCACCTGGTGCCGGGTCAGGTCAGCGATGTGCTGGCGCTGGAAGGCGAAATCGCAGAGATGTCCGAGCGCTTTGTGGAAAAAAACCATGCCCTGTTTCTGGGGCGCGGCTCTCAATTCCCGGTGGCAATGGAAGGTGCGCTGAAACTGAAAGAGATCTCCTATATCCATGCTGAGGCCTACCCCGCCGGTGAACTGAAACACGGCCCGCTGGCACTGGTGGATAGCGAAATGCCCGTGATCACGGTTGCGCCCAATAACAGTATGGCGGAGAAGCTGAAATCGAACCTCGAAGAGGTTCGCGCCCGGGGTGGAGAGTTGTTTGTATTTGCAGACCGCGCTGCCAACGTAAAGCCGGAAGAAAACATCCACGTGGTGCAGCTACCGGAAGTGCATGAAATTACCGCGCCGATTGTTTATACCGTTCCGTTACAGCTGTTGTCCTACCACGTTGCCGTACTCAAGGGCACGGATGTGGATCAGCCCAGAAACCTGGCAAAAAGTGTGACGGTAGAGTAGCGCCGGTAACCCGGCGCTGTTTCACAATGAATATCAAGTCGTTAGAAACCTTCTTCTGGATAGCCAAACTGGGCAGTTTTCGAGCGGCGGCGAAAAAGCTGTACGCCTCGCAACCGACGATTTCTGCCCGGATTTCCGGCCTGGAAGACGAGCTGGGTATAGAGCTTTTCGATCGCTCCGGCCGTAATGCGGTACTGACGACCAAAGGCCGGCAGGTGCTGGCCTATGCCGAAAAAATCCTCCAGCTTCACGCCGATTTGCTCGAAACAGTGGCCAGCCCGGATGCCATTCAAGGCACGATCCGCCTGGGTGTAGCGGAAACCGTTGCTTACACCTGGCTCCCTGAGCTGATAGAAAGCATCAGCGAAACCTACCCGGCGATAAATCTGGAACTTGATATTGATATCTCCGTCAATCTGTCAGAAAAACTGCTCAAACGTGAGATTGATATCGCATTCCTTATCGGCGAGGTAAAACAGGAAGGTTTTTTCAATGCGCCCTTTTACAGCTACTCCCTGATCTGGGTTGTGAGCCCGAAACTGACGTTACCCCCCGAGCCCGTTAGCCTGTCTGAGCTTGCCAAAATCCCGATCATTACCTACCCACGACTGAGCGAGCCTCACGTCAATATCCGCGCACTGATCAATAAAATGAGCAACTCCACCCAGATTCATTCCAGTTCCTCGCTATCGACGATTATCCGCATGGCGCTGGATGGCATCGGGGTGAGCGCCTTGCCGAAAGAGATCATCACAAGAGAGCTGGAAACCGGTCAGCTCCGGGAATTCAAGGTTGAGGCCAGTATTCCCGATCTGGTTTTCAATATGGCCTATTGTGCCGCCCCGGGTGCAAATGTTGTGCGGGCCGTTGCGGACCTGTCTCTCAAAATTGTGACGTCCAAGCCCTTCTAAAGTCGAATTATTGTCCATATATCAGCTTTTTCTATCAAAGTTGATTCTAAATTTCGATTTGTACTAATCAGTGTTTCTGCGCTAATTTTAAGAAAACCAAAACAAGGCAGAATCATGGCTTCGATGGATCACTCTCAGACCTATGTGACACCCCGGGATGTCAGGTTGGCAGCGCGCAGTGGCACCCTGGTTGGCTCGACAGCGGGAATGGCAAACGGCTTTGTTCAGGTCAATCTGGTGATAATGCCGGAAGAGCAGGCCAATGGTTTTCTGCGCTTCTGCCAGGCTAACCCCAAGCCCTGCCCGGTACTGGCAGTCAGTGAACCGGGTGCCAGGCACTGTGATCTGCTGGGCGAGGATCTGGACATTGCCCGGGATGTGCCTTCCTACCGCATATATCGCGACGGTGAATTCGACAGCACACTGACCGATGTGTCGGCTGTGTGGCGCGATGATCTGGTGACCTTCGCCCTGGGCTGTTCATTCAGCTTTGAGCATGCCCTGCTGCAGAACGGTGTGCCGGTGCGCCACATTGAGGAAGGGCGCAACGTGCCCATGTACAAGACTTCGATACCGCTGCGCCGGGCCGGAGGCTTCAGCGGGAATATGGTTGTATCCATGCGCCCCTTCCGTGCTGCTGCCGCTATCCGTGCGGTTCAGATTACCACCCGATTTCCCCAGACTCATGGCGCCCCGGTGCACCTTGGCGACCCGTCACTGATCGGAATAAAGAATCTTGGCTCGCCTGATTACGGAGATGCTGTCTCGGTAGCACCGGATGAAATACCGGTTTTCTGGGCCTGTGGTGTTACACCGCAGCAGGTGCTCATGGATTCGGGGATCGGGTTTGCGATTACACACACACCGGGCCATATGCTGGTCACGGATATTCCTGAAAGCCAGGTGGCTTTGCTTTAACACTGCTATAACAAGGTTAACCCACCAAAATAACGAAAAGAGGAAGATGGCAATGACGACACGAAAATATCTCGCACCGTTAGTGACTGCCGCAATGCTGACCGTCACCGCGCAGGCGTCAGCCCAGGATCTCGACAACACCAGCATCTCTTATGTTGGCGCCTGGAGCAGCCTGTCGCTGTACAAGAACTTTGAGAGGCCGTTCTGGCAGGAGCATATTCCCGAAGCCTCTGACGGACAGATTTCAACAGAGGTGACCACCTTTGACCAGATGGGTCTCGGGGGCGGGGAGGTGTACCGTTTGATGGCGCGCAACGTGATTGAGGTAACCTCCACCGTGGCCGATTATGCGGTGGCGGACGCCCCTGAGCTTGAAGGCCTGGATATGCCGATGATGGCACCGGACGTAGAAACCGCTCGCAAGATAGCCGATGCCTACCGGCCCGTGCTCGCCGATGCGTTTGCTGCGCGCTTCAACAACGCGAAACTGCTCGCCATAGCGCCTTACCCCTCGCAGGTGGTGTTCTGCAACACCGAAATCAAAGGGCTGGCGGACCTGAAAGGCAAAAAGATTCGCGCCAGCGGGCGCACCACGGCTGAGTTCGTGCAAGCTCTCGGTGCTGAGGGCATCACACTGAATTTCAGTGAAGTACCCGGGGCGCTGCAGCGCGGTGTTATTGACTGCGCGGTCACCGGATCCCTCTCTGGCTACAGTTCTGGCTGGCATGAAGTGTCCACACACCTGTATCCGCTGCCTGTTGGCGGTTGGGACTACGTGCTCACGGCGATGAACGGTAATAAGTGGGCGTCCCTGTCTGCCGAAACCCAGAAGTGGCTGCAGAACGAGATTCAGACCAACTACGAAAACCCCGTGTGGGAGTCCGCCGTAGAGGAAACCCGTGAGGGTATCGCCTGCCTGACCGGCAAGGGTGAGTGCGTTCGTGGCGAGCCCGGAGACATGGTTCTGGTTGAGGCCACTGAAGAGGACTTCAACGAAGTGTCCCGCCACTTGCAGGCAACACTGCTGCCCAACTGGGCTGACCGTGTGGACCAGAAGTGGGTCGATCGCTGGAATGAGACCATCGGCAAGGTAACGGGTCTTGAAGCGGCCAAATAATACCCTGGCCAGTTGAAAGAGCGGAGGCTGCCTGAAGCAGCCCCGCTCGCTTTGGAGAATCCTATGTTACAACAGATCAATAGCTGGCTGGATTGGCTGCTTGCCGGGGTAGATACCGGATCCTTGTGGATGGCACGGGCTGGCGGATTACTCATTCTGCTTACGGTGGGCCTGGTTACCACTGAGGTGCTTTCGCGCCAGTTTTTTGGTCGATCGGGTGTTCACGCTACCGAGCTTACCGGCTACATCATGGCGATCAGCTCAAGCTGGGCATTTGCCTATACCCTCATGCGCAAAGCGCACATACGCATTGATGCCCTGTACCTGACGCTGCCGATGAGCGTGCGCGGCGTGCTTGATCTGGTTGCCATGCTGGCTCTTGCGCTCTTCTGTGTCCTTGTTGTGGGGGCAGCTTTTGAGGTTACCCTGCTCTCATATACCGGCGGGGCCCGGGCAAACACGCCTCTTGGTACGCCTGTCTGGATGCCGCAGCTACTTTGGCTGATCGGGCTTGTGTGGTTCAGCATTGCTGTTGTCCTGCTGTCTCTTCGTGTGCTGTTTGGTTTGCTGAGCGGCAACATCGAAGACGTGCAAAAAGTTGCCGGCAGCCCAACGCTTGACGAGCAGGTTGGTGAAGAAAACAAGGAAGCTGCCTGATGATTCTTATTTCGCTTGCTGTTTTGCTGGTGCTGCTCGTATTGAGCGTGCCGGTCGCCGCCACACTGATTGTGCTGGGGCTGTTTCTTGATGAGTTTTTTTCTCCCTTTCCGCTGGTTAACGCGATGGGAGACGTACTCTGGTCGGCATCGGACAGTTTTCTCCTGATCGCGATTCCACTTTTCATTCTGCTGGGCGAGATCCTGGTCCGCACCGGCGTTGCCAAGAGTACCTATCGGGCCCTTGAAAGCTGGCTTTCCTGGCTGCCCGGCGGGCTGCTTCATGCCAACGTTGCAACGGCCACACTTTTTTCCGCAACCTCGGGCTCCAGTGTTGCGACGGCGGCTACGATTGGCACTGTGGCCATTCCTCAGGGCAAGGCCATGAACTATGATCCGAAGCTGTTTACCGGCTCGATTGCGGCCGGTGGCACGCTTGGCATCATGATCCCGCCGTCAATCAATCTGATCGTTTACGGGTTCCTTACCGAAACCTCAATCCCGAAGCTGTTTGCAGCCGGCCTGGTACCGGGCTTGTTACTGGCGTTCCTGTTCGTTCTGGGCACAGCCCTGATCTGCCTCTGGCGGCCCTCGCTTGGCGGACCGAGCACGCACCATACCTGGCATGAGCGCTTTTCAGGGCTGACAAGCCTGATTCCTGTACTGACGTTGTTTGGCATTGTGGTCGGTTCCATTTATGCCGGCTGGGCAACGCCGACCGAGGCAGCCTCTCTGGGCGTCATCGGTGCACTTCTTATTGCGTTGTTCATGGGCAAACTGAGCAAGAGCGTTGTTTTGGAAGCGCTTGAGGGCACCATGCGCACAACCGGCATGATTGTACTGATTATCATCGCTTCCTATTTTCTGAATTTCGTTCTGGCCTCCACCGGCATTACCCGTGAGCTGAGCACGTTTCTGGAGTCGGCAGGTTTCGGGCCGTACCTGACCCTCCTGCTTATTATTGGCTTGTACATTGTTCTGGGATTTTTCATCGAGACTCTGTCCCTGATGGTGATCACCATACCCATCGTTGCGCCTATTATTATCGCCCTGGGATTTGATCCGATCTGGTTTGGCATCCTGCTGATTCTTTTGATCGAAATGGCGCTGATTACACCGCCGGTGGGGTTGAACCTGTACGTGGTGCAGAGCGTTCGCAAGGGCGGGTCGTTCAACGATGTGATGATCGGAGCCATGCCCTATGTCGGATTCATGATGTTGATGGTCCTGCTGCTCGTCCTTTTCCCCTCGCTGGCTTTGTATTTGCCCGAGGTACTGAACTGATTATTAACCCATAGATAGCAACAACAGGATTTGAGCATGACAAGATTTCATTTGGCCGATACCAACGATGCCCTCGAGGTTGATGTTCAGGAGCTGATTATTGCCGGATGGGCTGGCCGTGAGCAGGCGGGTATTGATGAACATATCGAAGAGCTCAAGGCAATCGGTGTTACGCCGCCTTCCACTACGCCGCTGTTTTACCGGGTATCGGCAGACCAGCTGACAACGGCAGAAACCGTGCAGGTGCTGGGTAGCGAAACCAGTGGTGAAGTGGAAGTTGTACTGATTGGCAGCGAGCAGGGCACGTTTGTCGGCATTGGTTCGGATCATACCGACCGGGAAACTGAGGCCTGGTCCGTGGCGCATTCCAAGCAGGTATGTGCCAAGCCGGTGGGCCGGCAGGTCTGGACACTGGAAAGTGTTATTGACCACTGGGATGAGCTGAAAATATCTTCCTACGCCACGTTTGACGGTAAAGAGGTGCTTTACCAGTCTGGTGGTGTAACCGGGCTTTTGCATCCGGCGGACCTGTTGAAGCGATTTGGCCTGAAAGAGCCGAAGCTCGCACCGGGCCAGGTCATGCTGTGTGGCACTTTGCCGGTCGCCGGTGGTGTACGCCCCTCCAAGGCTTTCCGAATGGTGCTTGAGGATCCGGTAACCGGCCGCAAACTCGAGCATTTTTATAATATTAAGACGTTATCGGTGGTGAAATGAATCAGAAGTCTGGCGTGGCCCATGTCGACCTGGCATCAGAGACATTATCGTCGCTGCTTGAGGGGATACATCAAAACAGGTGGCGTGCGAGCGGTTTGCTCGAAATCTGCCAGGATAATATGGACCGGTACGATGACC
>JACDJC010001817.1_pt1 | contig 18128 bp, 16 predicted proteins | sample 7454191 | NCBI WGS metagenome assembly JACDJC01 (sample SAMN14253291, study PRJNA609438) | sludge metagenome | isolation source: sludge after 25d culture with pyrite and EDTA | collected 2018-12-20 | reverse complement strand
TTTAACTTGGCCTTCGACGACGGGAAGGATTCGGCAAAAAGTCTGACATACCGTTCCAGGTGATCGCCGTCGCAAGCCGCCTTTTCAAAGCGTAGCATTATTTCCCTCTGCCAGGATGCATCTGCGAGATACCGCGGCACCGTAAGAATGCTGATGCGCGATGAATTTGTTGATGCCGGTCCATAGCACGAATGGCGCCTGCCAGACATACGGTGGCGCGTGGCCGAGCGGCTGATTTTAGGAGCACCGAACCTTGATGCGGACGTTAAAACCGGGCGCGTGGAACAAATCCACCGCACGGCTGCGGGATTTTCCCGCCGCCGCCTTCTTCAGCCCACGACCCGCACGGCGGGCGGGCCGGCGGTGATGCGGCCGACGATGCGCGCCGCCGGATAGCCCTCGCTCACGATCGTCTTCAGCAGGTCGTCCGCGCGCCCGGGCGCGCACGCCACCAGCAGCCCGCCCGACGTCTGCGGATCGGTGAGCAGGTGGCGCTGCCAGTCGGCGAGGCCCGAGGGCAACGCAACGCTTTCGCCGTAGCTCGCCCAGTTGCGGTGCGAGGCGCCGGTGACGCAGCCCTGCTGCGCCAGCGCGGCGGCGTCCTTCAGGAACGGCAGCGACGCCATATCCACCTCCAGCGTGGCGTTCGAGCCGCGCGCCATCTCGAGCCCGTGGCCGAGCAGGCCGAAGCCGGTGACGTCGGTCATGGCGTGCACGGCAGGCTCCCGCGCGAGTCGGGTGCCGACGCGGTTGAGCAGCGTGGTGGCGGCGATCATGTCGGCGTAGCCGCCCGCCGGCAGCAGATCCTTCTTGATCGCCGCCGAATAGATGCCGATGCCGAGCGGCTTGGTCAGGATCACCGCGTCGCCAGCCCTGGCGTCGGCGTTGCGCCGGACGTCCTCGGGCCGGCAGGTGCCGATCACCGCGAGGCCGTAGACCGGCTCCGGGCAGTCGATGGAATGGCCGCCCGCCACCGGGATGCCGGCCGCGGCGCAGACCGACGCGCCGCCGTCGAGGATCATGCGCACGGTGTCCGGCGCGATTTTGTCGACCGGCATGCCGAGGATCGCCAGCGCCATGATCGGTGTGCCGCCCATGGCGTAGATATCGGAGATGGCGTTGGTCGCCGCGATCCGCCCGAAGTCGTGCGGGTCGTCGACCATCGGCATGAAGAAGTCGGTGGTGGCGATGACGCAGGTCCGCTCGTCGATCTGCCAGACCGCGGCGTCGTCGCCGGTCTCGACGCCGACCAGCAATTGCTTGTACTGCGGCCCCGGTGCGGACGACAAAAGCTGCTGCAGCACCGACGGCGCGAGCTTGCAGCCGCAGCCGCCGCCGTGCGCGAGACTGGTCAGCCGGATTTGCGGGACATTCATTATCTTGCTTCTTTCCTGTCATTCCCGGCGGCGCCGCGCGGGCGCCGCCGCAGCGTAGTCTATCCGATATGGCCCTGCCGTCGCATCAGACGTTCACTTCCTTCGCCGTGATCGAATACTTGAACGTATCCGGATCGAGGCAGTCGAGCCGGCCGGCGGCGGTCTCCGCCTGCGGATACATCAGGAATTCCAGCGCCGGCCCCTTGGCGCCGGGCAGGCTGACGTCGTGCGCGGTATTGTAGGCGATCCAGTTGCCCTCCCAGCCGCCGAACAGCACCTTGCGCGCGGCTGCGACCTTCGGATCGCTGATCGCGAGGTTGGCCGGCGGCTCCTCCAGCATCACCTTGCGCACGTCGGCGGGGTCGGCCGGCACCCAGCCGAAGCCGTCGAGATACACCTCGGCGCGGCAGTGCTGCGCCTTGGTGATGTTGGCGCTGCCCGCGCCGAGGCTCTTGTAGCCGAAGCGCGAGGGCAGGACGCGGATGCCGTAGAGGTCGCGCGCCGGCACGCCGGCGGCGCGGGCGAGGCCGACATAGAGCGCGTTGAGGTCGGCGCACTTGCCGCCGAGGTTGCCGCTCTTGAGCATCGCCGCGATGTCGCCGATGCCGCAGCCGCGGGTCGCCGCGACGCGGACGGTGTTCTCCACCACCCATTCGTAGATCGCGCGCGCCTTCTCGATGTCGGATCCGGCGTTGGCGGCGGCGACGATCTTGTCCGACGTCTGCTTGACGATGCCGTCCACCGGGATCAGCCGCGTGCCTTCGAGGTTGAGCCGGCGCTCGGCGGCGCCGAGCGGCGCGGCCTTGCCCGGCTTGCCGAGATCGATGGCGCGGTCGCGCACCGCCACGAGGCTGGTGACCTCGATCGCCGGCGCGCTCTCGCCGTCCTTCCAGACGGCGTGCAGCATCTCGGCGCCGTATTTCGGATCGCGCGCGCGTGTGACGGTGGCGGCGTTGCCGGTCCACCGCGTCTCGCCGGCGCGGCCCCATTCGGCCTCGTTCACCGACGGCAGCGGAATCCAGGCCTGTCTGGTGCCTTCCGGCCGGCCGATCTCCAGTCGCGTGGTCACTTCCACCGCGCGCCACGCGCCGGGCTTCGGCGCGAACAGCGCATCGGCGAAGGCGGCATGCGGAAGCGCCGCGGCGAGCGACAGGGCGGTCGTGCCCTTCACGAATTCACGTCGGTTCATTGTGCGGTCTCCTCCGTTGGATTGTTTTTGGGATGGTTGGCGGCGTTCTTGCGCGCGCCGGCGGCTGACAGGGATTCGAGGGCGGACCGGACCGCGGGTTGCGACCAGTCGAGATCGCCTTCGACGAACAGCCTCGGCACCAGACCGGCGTCGAGGACGAAGGTGGTCGGCAGCGTGCTGACCTGCCACGCCTTCGCGACCGCGCGGTCGCGGTCGAGCAGCACGGGAAAGTCGGCGCGGTGCTTTGCGAAGAAGGCGCGCACGCGCAGGTCGACCTCGGCCACGTCCACCGCGACGATGGCGAAGGGGCGGTCGCGCAGGTCGGCGGCGAGGCTTTGCAGCGCGCCGATCTCGCGCACGCAAGGCTCGCACCATGTGGCGAAGAAATGCACCAGCACGGTCTTGCCGGCGAAGTCCTGCAGCGCCCGCGTTTCGTTTTGCAGATCGGGCAGCGCGAAGGGCGGCCGGGCGCCCTCGGTCCAGGCTTTCAGCGCAGCGGCGGCCGGCTGCAACGGTGCCGCGTCGTCCGGTGTTGCGGCGGCGGCATGGGCGGCGAGAGGAAGCGAGATTGCGGCGGCGGCAAGCCATCGCCGCAGGCCGCAGACAAGGAAAGCGAACGGAGAGCGCCGAGACGGAGAGCGCCAAGACACGCGCCATGACCCCGGGCGCAGCCGGAGCGCGCCCCTTCCGGGATCATCTTGTCGCGTGATTGGTAGGCCCCGACCCGCGGGAGCGGTGCAGACCGCCACGCCGCCACTGTGCTGCGGGCGGCGGCGCCGGTGCAAGTTATTTCCGCTGGCGGCCGGCCGGCCTGCGACGAAATGACTAGGCGTGGGAATCGGCCGTAACCAATCTGCGAAATATACATCCAAAATGATTAATTGAGCGGCAGCAACGGGATGGTGCGCCGCCGTAAGGGCCGTTTAAGCAGATTCTAATTTTGCGGTGCGGAATGTTGTTTCTTTGACACCCCGTTGAGGCAGCAGTACTTTTTATTTTGACAAACTCTAAAGTTTGGCCGTCCCCCGTTGGGGGCGTTATCTGGAGGGAATGTTCCATGAACATGGAACTCTCGCGGCGCTCGTTTATGCTCGGGGCCGGCGCGGGTTTGGCTGGGACGAGCCTGGGTGCCCTTGGATTTGGTGAAATCGAGGAAGCCCACGCACTATCGATCCGGCCTTTCAAGCTTGCGCAGACCAAGGAAGTCCGAAGCCAGTGTCCTTACTGCGCTGTCTGTTGCGGGATGCTGATCTTCGCGGCCGAGAGCAAGGAAGAAAAGGGCAAGATGGAGGTCACCCATATCGAGGGTGACGTCGACCATCCCGTCAACCGCGGCACGCTTTGCCCGAAGGGCGCCGGCGCGCTCGACTACATCCGGGCGAAGACGCGCGTCAAATATCCGATGTACCGCAAGCCCGGCGGCACGCAGTTCGAGCGCGTGAGCTGGGACTTCGCGATGGAGCGCATCGCCAAGCTGATGAAGGAAGATCGCGACGCCAACTGGGTCGAGAAGAATCGCGACGGCGTCACCGTGAACCGGTGGCTGACGACCGCGTTCCTCGCCGGCAGTTCGGTGGCGAACGAAGGCGGCTGGGCCACTTTCAAGGTCTCCCGCGGCCTCGGTCTGCTGCAGATAGAAAACCAGGCTAGAATTTGACACGGACCGACGGTGGCCAGTTTGGGCCCCACATTTGGTCGCGGTGCAATGACGAATTCCTGGATGGACATCAAGAACGCCGATGTCGTCTGGATCATGGGTGGTAACGCAGCGGAGGCTCATCCCTGCGGTTTCAAGTGGGTCACCGAGGCGAAGGCCGAGCGTGGCGCCAAGCTGATGGTGGTCGACCCCCGGTTCAACCGGTCGGCGGCCATGGCGGATCACTACGCGCCGCTCCGTTCCGGATCGGACATCACCTTCTTGTCCGCCGTGATCAACTACCTGCTCACGAACGACAAGATCCACAAGGAGTACGTGCGCAACTACACCAACGCCGCGTTCATCGTGCGCGACGACTTCGAGTTCAACGAGGGCCTGTTCTCCGGCTACGACGAGGGCAAGCGCTCGTATGACCGCAGCACGTGGGAATACAAGTTCGGACCCGACGGCTTCGCGATCCGCGACATGACGCTGTCGGACCCGCGCTGCGTGTTCCAGCTCATGAAGAAGCACTTCGCGCAGTATACGCCGGAGCTGGTGCAGCGCGTCTGCGGCACGCCCAAGGACAAGTTCCAGAAGGTGGCCGAATGGGTGGCGTCGACCGCCAACGGCGAACGGGCGATGACGATCATGTACGCCCTCGGCTGGACGCAGCATTCGCACGGCGCCCAGAACATCCGCTGTGCGGCGATGATCCAGCTTCTGTGCGGCAACATCGGCATCCCGGGCGGCGGCGTGAACGCATTGCGCGGTCACTCCAACGTGCAGGGCATTACCGACGTCGGTACGCTGACGGCGGCGATCCCCGGCTACCTGGCCCTGCCGACCGAGCAGGAGCCGACGCTGGAGTCGCATCTCGGCAAGCGCACCTTCAAGCCGCTGACGCCGAACCAGACGTCGTACTGGCAGAACTACAGGAAGTTCTACGTTTCCTTCCTGAAGACGCAGTTCGGCGCCAACGCGACCAAGGAGAACGAGTTCGGCTACAACTACCTGCCGAAACTCGACGGCATCTACGACTGCATCAAGATGTTCGACCTGATGCATCAGGGCAAGACCACCGGCCTGATCTGTCAGGGCTTCAACCCGCTGATGGCGATCCCGAACTCGAACAAGAGCCGGGAAGCATTGTCGAAGCTGAAGTTCCTGGTCAGCATGGACCCGATCGAGACCGACACGGCCCGGTTCTGGGAAAATCACGGCGAGTTCAACAACGTCGATCCCGCCAAGATCCAGACCGAAGTGTTCATGCTCCCGGTCACGTCCTTCGCCGAGGAAGAAGGCAGCGTCACCAACTCCAGCCGCCTCATTCAGTGGAAGTGGAAGGCGGCCGATCCGTACTACGAGTCCAAGACCGACATCGACATCCTTTCGGACCTCTTCGTGCGCATGCGCAAGATGTACGAGAAGGACGGCGGCAAGGGCAAGGACGCGATCCTCGCGGTGGACTGGAGCTACAAGGACCCGCTCCATCCGGGCGTCGAGGAGCTTCAGGCCGAGCTGAACGGCCGGGCCCTGGTGGATCTCAAGGACGCGGAAGGCAAGGTGGTTCGCGCCGCCGGCCAGCGGCTCGCCACGTTCGGCGAGATGCGGGACGACGGTTCGACCGACGGCTGCATGTGGATCTACACCGGCTTCTACGGTCCGACCGGCAACATGGCCCAGCGGCGCGACAACTCCGACCCCTCGGGGCTGGGTGTCTATCCGAACTGGGGCTTCTCGTGGCCGGCCAACCGCCGCATCCAGTACAACCGCGCCTCGGCCGATCCTGACGGCAAGCCGTGGAGCGAAGCCAAGAAGTACATGTACTGGAACGGCGAACGCTGGACCGGGCCGGACGTGCCGGACTACGTGCCGACCATCCCGCCCGAGCGCGCCGTCGGTCCCTTCATCATGAACGCGGAGGGCGTCTCGCGCCTCTGGGTTCGTGGCCTGATGGCCGACGGTCCGTTCCCGGTACACATGGAGCCGTTCGAGTCGCCGGTGCCGAACCTGGTGTTCCCGAAGCTCAAGGGCAATCCGGTGGCGCGGGTGTTCAAGTACGACAGGGAGAACCTCGGCACGTCCAAGGACTTCCCGATCGTCGGCACCACCTACCGGCTCACCGAGCATTTCCACTACTGGACGAAGAGCGTGCACGCCAACGCGGTGATGCAGCCCGAGTTCTTCGTGGAATTGTCCGAGGAGCTCGCCAGGGAGAAGGGCATCAAGCACGGCCAGATGGTCCGCATCTGGTCGAAGCGCGGCGAAGTCAAGGGCAAGGCCGTCGTCACCAAGCGCATCAAGCCGTTCATGATCGACGGCAAGCCGGTGCACCAGGTGGGTCTGCCGCTCAACTTCGGCTTCATCGGCGAGACCAAGAAGGCGTCACCGATCAACGGGCTGACCTCCGCGATCGGCGATTCCAACTCGCAGACGCCTGAGTTCAAGGCGTTCCTGGTCAATATCGAGCCCATCGCGGGCCCGGTGGCATAAGGGGGAGGGCACAGCATGTTTACGCCAGTTCCGAACCCCACCACCAATCCCGGCCCCGCGAAGTTCGGCGAGCAGGACCTGATCCGTCGCTCGGCCTCCACCGTCACGCCGCCCGCCAAGCGGCAGACGGAGGTGGCGAAGCTGATCGACGTGTCGAAGTGCATCGGCTGCAAGGCCTGCCAGGTGGCGTGCCTCGAGTGGAACAACCTCACCGAGGAAGTCGGCATCAACGTCGGGGTCTACGACAACCCCCACGACCTGACGCCGAACACCTGGACGCTGATGCGCTACACCGAATACGAGAATGCCGAGACCGGCAATCTCGAGTGGCTGATCCGCAAGGACGGCTGCATGCATTGCGAGGATCCGGGCTGCCTCAAGGCCTGCCCGGCGCCCGGCGCCATCGTGCAGTACTCCAACGGCATCGTGGACTTCGTCCACGACAAGTGCATCGGCTGCGGCTACTGCATCAAGGGATGCCCCTTCAACATCCCGCGCATCTCCAAGGTCGACGCGAAGGCCTACAAGTGCACGCTCTGCGTCGACCGCGTCGCGGTCGGCCAGGGTCCGGCCTGTCAGAAGGCGTGCCCGACGCAGGCCATCGTGTTCGGCACCAAGGACGAGATGAAGCAGTGGGCCGACCGCCGCATCAAGGATCTCAAGTCGCGCGGCTTCAAGAACGCGGGGCTCTACGATCCGCCGGGCGTGAAGGGCACGCACGTCATGTACGTGCTCCAGCACGCCGACAAGCCGCAGATCTATGCGGGGCTTCCCAACAACCCGTCGATCAGTCCGGTCGTCGAGCTCTGGAAGGGAGCCACCAAGTATGCGGGCCTTACCGCCATCGGAGCCTTCGCCGCGATCGGCTTCCTGCATCATCTTCTCACCGGCGCCAACCGCGTGTCGGCGGAGGATGAAAAGAACGCCGAGCGGCTTACGGAGGGTGGGTCATGAGCACTGAAGTCGAAAGCGGCGACAGCGTCCATCCCGGCAAGCCGGTGATCGTCGACCGCTACACGGTGGCCGCACGGATCAACCACTGGGTCACGGCGGTCAGCCTGGTCCTGCTGGCGCTGTCCGGCCTCGCCCTGTTCTCGCCCGCGCTCTACTTCCTGACCGGGCTGTTCGGCGGCGGTCCGACCACGCGGATTCTCCATCCGTGGATCGGCGTGATCCTCTTCGTCAGCTTCATGGGGCTGTTCTTCCGCTTCTTCAGGCTCAACCTGTGGGCGCGGACCGACAACGTCTGGATGAGCCGGCTGCGCGACGTGCTCGCCGGCGACGAGGAGAAGCTGCCCGAGGTCGGCAAGTACAATGCCGGCCAGAAGATGGTGTTCTGGTCGATGTCGCTGTTGATCCTGGTCCTGATCACCAGCGGCATCGTGATCTGGGATCAGTATTTCGCGAACTACTTCACCATCGAGCAGAAGCGGATTGCGGTGCTGATCCACTCGATCACCGCGATCATCGCGATCTGCGTCTGGATCGTCCACGTTTACGCGGCGATCTGGGTGCGCGGCACGATCGGCGCCATGACCCGCGGCCAGGTTACCGGCGGCTGGGCGTGGCGGCACCATCGCAAATGGCTGAGAGATCTGGTCACGACCACGAAGCACTGACGTTGCGCTCCGGCGCCGGCCTGACCCGCCGGCGCCGGGCGAAGTCGAAACCTGAAGTTGAAGCGTCCGCGGAGAACCGGCTGTCGGTGTGATGCGCGCTTTCTGCCACGTAGCCCGTGAGGTTCGTGAGGATTCATGATGTCTGGCGCCGATACCACCGCACCCGATCCGTCCCTCATCAGCAATATCCCGACGCCGCCCTTTACGCGGCTCCCCGCGCCGGACCGCCTGTTTAAGGTCCGTGCGGAGCGCTTCGCGGCCCTCGCCGAGGGCCATGAACTCGCGCCCTACCTGCGGTTCCTGGCCGGGCTGTGCGAAACCCAGGCTGCGATCCAGGACGGCCTGCCGGAGCCGGACGCGGTCGCGCCCGACGTGCTGGAACGCGCGCGGCAGCACAAGATGCCGCCGCTCGACCGCGGCGGCTTCGCTCCCGACGCGGCGTTCGTCGCGACCCTCGAGCGCCTGATCGCCGCCGCCGCGCGGCTCGAGATGCCGGAGCCGGCGCGCGCCGCGCTCGCGCGCGTCACCGCGGCGGACGGCGCCGCGCGCGAGGCGATGATCCACAACGTACTGGCGGAGGCCATTCCGGTCGAGGCGCTGGCCGAGCACGTCTTCGTGGCGGCGGCGCTGCAGGTCCATTTCGCGCGGCTGGCCGCGCGGCTCGACGCCAAGGGCCTGCAGGCGGTCGGCGACGGCGCCTGCCCGTGCTGCGGCGGCGCGCCGACGGCGACGGTACTGGTCAACTGGCCGCGGGTGACCGGCGCGCGCTACTGCGCGTGCTCGCTGTGCGGAACGTTGTGGAACTACGTGCGTTCCAAATGCACGCTGTGCGGCTCGACCCGCAAGATCCTGTTTCAGGAGATCGAGGGCGCCGGCAACGTCAAGGCCGAGACCTGCGACGATTGTCACGGCTACATGAAGGTGCTCAATCAGCAGAAGGATGCCGCGCTGGAGCCGGTGGCCGACGACGTGGCGACGCTGGGTCTCGATCTCTTGGTGCGCGAGCTCGGCTTCCGCCGCGGCGGCGTCAACCCGTTCCTGATCGGCTACTAGGACGAAGCCGTGCGTGACCAGGCGTCCACCCTCAGCCGTATTCCGTCCGTCGACGAGGTGCTGAAGTCTCCGGCGGCGGCGCAGGCGATCGGCCGCTTCGGCCGGCCGCAGGTGGTGGAGGCCGTCCGCGCCAGCGTGACGGAAGCCCGCGCGGCGCTGGCCGCCGGCCATGCGCTGCCGTCCGTGGATGCGCTTGCGCAAGCGGCCGCAGCGCGGCTGGCGGCGGGCGCGCGCCTCCATGCGCGGCCGGTGTTCAATCTCACCGGCACCGTGCTGCACACCAATCTCGGCCGCGCGGTTCTTGCCGAGGCCGCGGTCGAGGCGGCGACGGAAGCGATGCGCGAGGCGGTGGCGCTGGAATTCGATCTCGCGCAGGGCCGCCGCGGCGAGCGCGACGGCATCGTGCGCGGCCTGTTGTGCGAACTCACCGGCGCGGAGGACGCCACCGTCGTCAACAACAACGCCGCCGCCGTGCTGCTCGCGCTCAACACGCTCGCGAAGGGGAAAGAGGCCATCGTCTCGCGCGGCGAGCTGATCGAGATCGGCGGCGCGTTCCGCATGCCGGAGATCATGGCGCGCGCCGGCGCGAAGCTGGTCGAGGTCGGCACCACCAACCGCACCCACGAGAAGGATTACGCCGCCGCCATCGGGCCGAAGACCGGGCTGATCCTCAAGGTCCACACCTCGAACTACCGCATCGAGGGCTTCACCAAGGCGGTGCCGGCCAGGGCCATCGCGGTGCTGGCGCGCGCCAGCCATGTGCCGCTGCTCAACGATCTCGGCTCCGGCACGCTGATCGATCTCGCCGACTACGGCCTCACCCACGAGCAGACCGTGCGCGAAGCGGTGGCGGAGGGCGCCGACCTCGTCACCTTCTCCGGCGACAAGCTGCTCGGCGGGCCGCAGGCCGGCTTCATCGTCGGCGGCCGCGACCTGATCGCGCGGCTCAACCGCAATCCCATGAAGCGGGCGCTGCGCGTCGACAAGATCCGCCTCGCGGCGATCGAGGCGACGCTGCGGCTCTATCGCGATCCCGACCGGCTCGCCGCGCGCCTGCCGACGCTGCGCATGATGGTGCGGCCGCGCGACGAGATCGAAGCGCTGGCGAGCCGTGTGCTGCCGGCGCTTGCCGCCGCGGCCGGGCCGGGCTTCACCGTAGGCGTCGTCGCCTGCGCGAGCCAGATCGGCTCCGGCGCGCTGCCGGCCGAAACCATTCCGAGCGCGGGCCTCGCGGTGCGCGCCGCCGCGGGCCGCGGCGGCGGCCGGGCGCTGGCGGCGCTTGCCGCCGCCTTCCGCGATCTCGACCGGCCGGTGATCGGCCGCATCGAGGACGACGCCTTCATGCTCGATCTGCGCTGCCTCGAGGACGAGGCGGGCTTCGTCCGCAACCTTTCGTCGCTGTCGCGCGGGGAGAAACGCTGATGGGCTGGCGCGATTCCCTCACGCTGTTCAGGCGGCGTCCGGCGGACGAGTCGTCCGAAGCGTCGGTCGCCGACCTGATGGCGCAGGCTTACGACGCCGCGGAAGCCAACGACTACGAAAGCGCGCTGGTGATCTGGGGGCCGCTCGCGCATCAGGGCATCGCGCGGGCGCAGGCCAACATCGGCAAGTGCTTCAGCGAGGGGCTCGGCGTGTCGCGCGACACGGCGCTGGCGCTGAAATGGCTGCGGCTTGCGGCCGAGGCCGGCGATCCGCTCGGCCAGCGCCACCTCGCCGAGATGTATTTCAAGGGCGAGGGCGTGGAGTCCAACGCGGTCGAGGCCGCCGAGCTCTACCGCGCCGCGGCTGAGGCCGGCGACGGTCCGGCCCAGGACATGCTGTCGTGGATGCTGGTCGAGGGCCAGATGATCCCGGGCGATCTCGCCGACGCGCGGCTGTGGGCGGAAGCCGCCGCGGCGCAGGGCATCGTGCCGGCGATGACGCGGCTCGGCATGATCTATCACAACGCGCTCGGCGTGGAGCGCGACGCCGCGGAAGCCGCGCGCTGGTGGGACAAGGCGGCGGTGCGCGGCGATCCCGACGCGCAGGCGATGCTGGGCGCCGCCTGTCAGTTGGGCGCCGGCGTGCCGCGCGACGGCGTCGCGGCGCTGATGTGGCTGTTGCGCGCGCAGGCTGGCGGCACGCGGCTCGCCGAGCCCTTCATCCAGCCGACCATGGCCGGGCTGTCCGAGGCCGAGGTGATGCGCGCGCGCAAGCTCGCCGAACTGCCGCTGATGGAGCCGGTGTCATGATCGTCGGCACCGCGGGCCATATCGACCACGGCAAGACCTCGCTGGTGCGGGCGCTGACCGGCGTCGATACCGACCGCCTGAAAGAGGAGAAGGCGCGCGGCATCTCGGTCGATCTCGGCTTCGCCTACCTGCCGGTGCCCGACGGCGGCATCCTCGGCTTCGTCGACGTGCCCGGCCACGAGCGTTTCGTCCACAACATGCTGGCCGGCGCCACCGGCATCGATTTCGTGCTGCTGGTGGTCGCCGCCGACGACGGCGTGATGCCGCAGACCGTCGAGCATCTGGCGATCGTCAACCTGCTCGGCATTTCCCACGGTGCGGTCGCCGTCACCAAGGCGGATCTGGTGGACGCCGAGCGTCTCGCCGCGGTGCGCGCCGAGATCGCCAACGTGCTGGCGCCGACGGCGCTACACGACGCCGAAATGTTTCCGGTGTCGAGCCAGACCGGCGCGGGCGTGGCCGAATTGCGCGATCACCTGTTCGCGGCGGCGGCCGTCTGGGCAGGCCGTTCGGCGCGCGGCCGCTTCCGCCTCGCGGTCGACCGCTCCTTCACGCTGCCGGGCGCCGGCACGGTGGTCACCGGCACGGTGCTGTCGGGCCGCGTCGCGGTGGGCGATCAGGTGATGGTCAGCCCGTCGGGGCTCACGGCGCGGGTGCGCGCCATCCATGCGCAGAACCGCGCCGCCGACTTCGGCCAGGCCGGCGACCGCTGCGCGCTCAATCTCGCCGGCGAGGCGATCAGCAAGGACGCGATCGCGCGCGGCGACGTGGTGCTCGATCCCGAATTGCACGCGCCCGCCGCCCGCATCGACGCCCGCGTCCAGGTGCTCGCCGCGGAGACGCGGCCGCTGGCGCAATGGATGCCGGTGCGGCTGCATCATGCCGCCACCGAGGTCGGCGCGCGCCTCGTGCTGCTCGGCGACGATCCGGTGCCGCCCGGCGGCGAGGCGTTCGTCCAACTCGTGCTGGACCGGCCGATCGCGGCCGCGGCCGGCGACCGCTTCGTGCTGCGCGACACCACCGCGCAGCGCACCGTCGGCGGCGGCGTGCTCGTCGATCTGCGCGCGCCGGCGCGCAAGCGCCGCACGGCGGAGCGCTTCGCGCAGCTCGAGGCCGGCGCGATCGCCGATCCGGATCAGAGTCTTACCGCGCTGCTCGACGCCTCCGGCTATCTCGACTTCTCCGCCTTCGTGCGCGACCGCGCGCTTTCCGCCGTCGAGCGCGACGCCATGATCGCACGCCTCAGCCTGCTGCGGTTGCCGACACAGAGGGCCGAGTTCGTCATCGGCCCGGCGGCCTGGCTGCGGCTGAAGACCGCCATCCAGGCGGCGCTGACGGCCTTCCATGCCGACTATCCGAACCTGCCGGGCATGGGGCTGGAGAAGCTGCGGCTGCAGCTTGAGCCCAAGTTGCCGGCGCCGGTGTTCATCGCGCTGCTGCAGGGGCTCGCGCGCAACAAGGAGGTCGCGCTCGACGGCGCCTGGGTGCGCCTGCCGGGCCACGAGGTGCGGCTCGCGCCCGCCGACGAGGCGCTGTGGGGCAAGGTTGCGCACTACCTCGGCGGCGAGGTGCGCTTCCGGCCGCCGCGCGTCCGCGACATCGCGGGCTACACCGGCGTCGCCGAAGCGGAGGTGCGGCGCTTGTTCAAGCTGATGGGCCGCATGGGCAAGGTCGACGAGGTCGCCCACGACCATTTCTTCCTGCGCGGCACCGTAGCGGAGATCGTCCGGATCATGACGGAGGTCGCCGCCGCCGCGCCCGAGGGCCGCTTCACCGCGGCGCAGCTTCGCGACCAGCTCGACAACGGCCGCAAGGTCGCGATCCAGATTCTCGAATTCTTCGACCGGCACGGCGTCACCATCCGCCATGGCGACCTGCGCCGCGTCAACAAGCACCGCCTCGACCTGTTCGGAAGACCAACGGATGACTTGCAGGCGCAGGACAAGGCGGCCAAGATCGAAACCAACGGAAGAGCATCGTTCCCGGTGGAGCGTCCGGACTTCAAATCCGGGAAGGGCCGCGAGCCGGTCCTTGGTGGGTTCGACTCCCATTCTCTTCCGCCAAAATTGGGTGTGCGATGACCACGCAGGCACTGACCGCCTTCCTCGACGAACTGGAGCAGGCCGCCCACGCGGCCGCCGTCAGCGAGGAGACCTTTCGCCGCGAGGCGGCGGCGCGCATCAGGGAGCTGGAGAAGGCGCGCGCCTTCGGCTTCCGCCGTCTTACCTTGATGCAGACCGTGGCGGCCGCGATCCGGGATTGCGAGAGCGAGGACGACGCCGTCGTGAAAGGATCGGCGGCGTTCCTGCGCGAGCTCGGCTGGTCCGCCGAGAGCGAGACGCAGCAGGAGGCGCTGGAGCGGTTCCAGCCGGTGATCCGCGCCTGCTGGCAGGCCGCGCAGGCCGAGGGCGAGGCGGAGAAGCCCGAGATCGGCGGCAAGCTCGACGGCTTCGAGCGCTGGTTCGACGAGGCGCGCAACGGTCCGTTCCTCAGCGCGCTGGAGCGGGAGATCGTGGAGCTGCCGCTTGTCGAAATCTGCTAGGCCGTCCCGGCGCAGGAAGCTCGACGACTTTCTGTTCGACGACTGGATCGTCAAGGAATATCGCCGCACCGGCGGCTTCACCGCGCTCATCATCCTGGTGTCGACGGCCAATCTCGGCGTGCTGCCGCTGCGCTCGACCTTCACCCACGTCATCGGCGACGAGCTCGACTGGCATCACTTCTGCCTTTTGATGCACGGCGCGGGCGTGCCGTGGGACGGCGTGCTCATCATGCCGGTGTGCGACGAGGACGGCGGGCCGCTCGCGGATCTCCGCGCGGCGGAGGAGCTGCGCCTCCTGGAGGACCGGCTCAACGAGAGCCGGCTGGTGGCCAATGAAGGCCACTTCTTCGACAACTGGGGCCGCCGCATGAAGGTCGAGGAAGCGCAGGCGCATTAGGCGCGCCGCGTTGCCGTTTTCCGTCATTGCGAGCCCCCGGATCGGCGCCGAAAGCGCGTTTACGCGCGTCTTCAACGCGCTATGGCGCCGTCGGGGCACAGGCTCCGCGAAGCAATCCGGAGCCGCAAAGAAAGAGCCGGATTGCTTCGGACTAACGCTCCTCGCAATGACGGTGGTTCAACTGCATTTCATCCCGCTTCAGGCGGCCAGCGCCTTCATCTCGGCATGGAGGTCGGCCTTGCCCTCGAAGCCGATGCCGGGCAGTTCCGGCATCGCGATGTGGCCGTTCTCGACCCGCACGCCGTCGGGGAAGCCGCCATAGGGCTGGAACAGGTCGGGATAGCTCTCGTTGCCGCCGAGCCCGAGGCCGGCGGCGATGTTGAGCGACATCTGGTGGCCGCCGTGCGGGATGCAGCGCGACGGCGACCAGCCGTGCGCCGCGAGCATCGCGAGCGTGCGCTGGTATTCGCACAGCCCGTAGGACAGCGCGCAGTCGAACTGCAGCCAGTCGCGGTCCGGCCGCATGCCGCCATAGCGGATCAGGTTGCGCGCGTCCTGATGGCTGAACAGGTTCTCGCCGGTAGCCATCGGCCCCGGATAGAATTCCGCCAGCGCCGCCTGCAACTGGAAATCCAGCGGATCGCCGGCCTCCTCGTACCAGAACAGCGGATAGTCGCGCAGCATCCTGGCGTAGGCGATGGCGGTTTCGAGATCGAAGCGGCCGTTGGCGTCCACCGCGAGCCGCGCCTCGCTGCCGATCTCCTTCAGCACCGCCTCGATGCGGGCGCGGTCTTCCTCCGGCGGCGCGCCGCCGATCTTCATCTTCACGACATTGTAGCCGCGGTCGAGATAGAAGCGCATTTCCGCGCGCAGCGCCGCATTGTCCTTGCCGGGATAATAATAACCGCCGGCGGCGTAGACGAAGACGCGCGGATCGGCTTCGCGGCCGTGCCGCGCGGCGAGCAGGCGGAACAGCGGCCGGCCGGCGATCTTCGCCACCGCGTCCCACACCGCCATGTCGAGGGTGCCGACCGCGACCGAGCGCTCGCCGTGACCGCCGGGCTTCTCGTTCGCCATCAGCGCGGCCCACACCCTGTCGGGGTCGAGATTGTCGCCGCTGTCGTCAAGCAGCGTCTTCGGATCGGCCTCCAGCAGGCGCGGCGCGAAGCGCTCGCGGATCAGGCCGCCCTGGCCGTAGCGGCCGTTGGAGTTGAAGCCGTAGCCGACCACGCGCCGGCCGTCGCGCACCGCGTCGGTGACGACGGCGACGAGGCTCGTCGTCATCTTCGTGAAGTCGATATAGGCGTTGCGGATCGGCGAGGCGATCGGCCTGGTGATCTCGCGGACGTCGACGATGCGGACGGACACGGGATGGGTCTCCGGCGCGACGGAAACAACGCGACGGCCCGGCGCCGATCCGCGCCGGGCCGCCACGAGCGAGGCTGATCTTACTTCGTGAACGGGCAGCCGCTCTCCTTCGCGGTCGGATACGCGGTGTTGCCGGGCACCTTGGCGAGCAGCTTGTAGTAATCCCAGGGGCGCTTGCTCTCCTCCGGCTTCTTGACCTCGAACAGGAACAGATCGGCGACCATGCGGCCGTTCTCCTGCACCTTGCCGCCCGTGGTGAAGGCGTCGTCCACCGGCAGCTCCTTCAGCTTCTTGACCACGGCTTCGCTGTCCTTGGTGCCGGCGGCCTTTATCGCCTTGAGATACGACAGCGTCGCCGAATAGGTGCCGGCCTGGATCATGCTCGGCATCCGGCCGGTGCGCTTGTAGAACCGCTCGCCGAAGGCGCGGGTCTTGTCGTTGAGGTCCCAGTAGAAGCTCTCGGTCAGCACCGTGCCTTGCGCCGCCTTGAGGCCGAGACCGTGCACTTCCGACGCCGTCAGCAGCAGCGCCGCCAGCTTCTGGCCGCCGGCGACGATGCCGAACTCCGCCGCCTGCTTGATCGAGTTGATGGTGTCGGCGCCGGCATTGGCGAGGCCCACCACCTTTGCCTTGGAGCTCTGCGCCTGCAAAAGGAACGACGAGTAGTCGGAGGTATTGAGCGGGATCCGCACTGCGCCGAGCACTTTGCCGCCGCTCGCCTTGACGATGTCGCTGGTGTCCTTCTCCAGCGCATGGCCGAAGGCGTAGTCCACCGTCAGGAAGTACCAGCTATCGCCGCCGGCCTTCACCATCGCGCCGCCGGTGCCGACTGCGAGCGCGTGGGTGTCGAACGCCCAGTGGAAGCCGTAAGGCGAACACGACGCGCCGGTGAGCGCCGACGATGCCGCGCCGACCACGATATTGACCTTCTTCTTTTCCTTGGTCAGTTCCTGAACCGCGAGCGCGACCGACGAGGTCGTCAGCTCGGTGATCATGTCGACGCCTTCGGTGTCGTACCACTTGCGCGCGATGTTGACCGCGACGTCGGGCTTGTTCTGGTGATCGGCGCTGACGATCTCGATCTTCTGGCCGAGCACGGTGCCGCCGAAATCCTCGACCGCCATCCTGGCGGCCTCGATCGACGTCTTGCCGCCGTAGTCGGCATAGACGCCGGACTGGTCGTTGAGAATGCCGATCTTGACGTCCGCCGCAGCCGGCAGGGCCGTGGTCAGGCTGAAGGCCGCCAGCGTGGTCGCGAGCAATGTCGTCTTCATAAAGATTTCTCCCGGATCTTTTTGCTTAATGCCGGCTGTTATACCTGCATTATAATCGGCCGCCTCATTGAACTTTTGCATGAGCCGCGTGCGGACAGCGCAAAAATTGTTGCGGCGCAGCACGAAGGGTGGCCTGCGCGGACCGCGACCTGACACGCGCGTCATTCCGGGGCGCGCGTCAGCGCGAACCCGGAATCCGCTGCGGCGTTGCGATTCCACCAGTGTTCCATGGCGCGAGATTCCGGATCGGCGCTTCGCGCCGTCCGGAATGACGTCAGGTCAGGGCCGCCCGCCCCGGAAGCGCCCCGCCGACAGCCGGCGGAAGCGCACGCTGGCGCCGTTGGCCAAGCGGGTCGCTTCGTAGCCGCCGTCGCGGATGGCGTCGCGCTGCGGCCGCTCCGTCTCGAGGCTGCGCGCCTTCTCCCACCACGACGCGCGCTGCGCCGCGCGCGGCAGCGCGAAGCCGAGGATCTCCTCGATCGCCTCGAAGGAGAGCACCAGCTCGGTCGCGGTCTGCCCTGCAAGATAATCGCGCAGCGGATCGTACGCGTTCACGGTCTCAAGCATCCTTCCCGTGTTGAAAATCACCGGCCGGCCCGATAGGTACGTCGCATCCTCCCTCTTGAACAGGGCCTCCTCATGAAGCTGTTCGTTTTCGGCCTCGGCTTCAGCGCCGGCTATTTCGCAAAACGCCGCCGGGCCCATGGCGATTCCGTCGCCGGCACGGTGCGCAGCCGCGCCAAGGCCGATGCGCTCGCGGCGGGCGGATTGCGGACTTTCGTGTTCGGACCGGAGGGCCGCGACGCGGCCATCGATGCCGAACTTGCGGCAAGCGAGGCATTGCTGATCTCGGTGCCGCCGGACGCCGACGGCGATCCGTTGCTGCGCGCCTTCGCGCCGCAGCTTGCGGCGGCGAAGAACCTGCGCTGGATCGGCTATCTCTCCAC
>JACDJC010001816.1_pt1 | contig 18130 bp, 21 predicted proteins | sample 7454191 | NCBI WGS metagenome assembly JACDJC01 (sample SAMN14253291, study PRJNA609438) | sludge metagenome | isolation source: sludge after 25d culture with pyrite and EDTA | collected 2018-12-20 | reverse complement strand
CTTTTTGAGCATTTAGATCTTCCAACAAGATTGCCTTATGGTGAGTTAAATGTGGATTTTTCAAAGTTTTATGAGATCGCTTTAGTAGATTCACTAAGCGAAATTGGAGGCATAGATAAAGATATAGTAGAAGATAGAACTAAAATCTTAGAATTTTTAAAATCTAAAAACATTGAAGTAGATCAAAACTTATCGCTTGGGCAACTTCAAGGTGAACTTTTTGATGAGTTTGTTGAAGCTAAGCTGATAAATCCTACATTTATAACAAACTACCCAGTGGACATCTCACCACTTGCTAGAAGAAATGATGCAAACCCAGATGTTACAGAGAGGTTTGAGCTTTTTATAGCAGGGCGTGAGATAGCTAATGCTTTTAGTGAGTTAAACGACCCAGTTGATCAATATGAGAGGTTTAAAACTCAAGTTGAATCAAAATTAAGCGGTGATGATGAAGCTCACGATATGGACATGGACTTTGTTGAAGCTCTAAGCTATGGTATGGCACCAACTGCTGGGCAAGGTATAGGCATAGATAGACTTGTTATGCTCTTGACAAATGAGCACTACATAAGAGATGTTTTACTCTTCCCTGCTATGCGACCGCTTAGTGGTGAAGCTAAAAATGATGAGGAATTAAATTAAAAAAAAGGAAAAAAGATGAGTTTTTTAAAAGAGTTTGATAGTGAGATCTTTGATCTTTGTGAAAAAGAGTTAGAGAGACAATCTACTCACTTAGAGATGATAGCATCGGAGAACTTTACACTCCCAGCGGTTATGGAAGCTATGGGAAGCGTTTTTACTAACAAGTATGCAGAGGGTTATCCAGCTAAGAGATACTATGGTGGCTGTGAGTATGCCGATGGTGTTGAGCAACTAGCGATCGATAGGGCTAAAGAGCTTTTTAAATGTGAGTATGTAAATGTTCAACCACACTCAGGAAGCCAAGCAAATGCAGCTGTTTATGCAGCACTTTTAAAAGCTGGTGATAAGCTTTTAGGTATGGATCTAAGCCATGGCGGACACTTAACACATGGTAGCAAACCTAGCTTTTCTGGACAAAACTATCAATCTTTTACATATGGTGTTGAGATGGATGGTAGAATGGATTATGATAAAATCATGCAAATCGCTAAAGCTGTTCAACCAAAGATCATAGTTTGTGGTGCTAGTGCTTATGCTAGAGAGATAGATTTTGCAAAATTTCGCCAAATAGCTGATGAAGTTGGTGCTTTTTTACTAGCCGATGTTGCTCACATAGCAGGTTTGGTGGTAGCAGATGAGCACCCTAGCCCATTTCCACATGCGCATGTTGTAACAACTACAACTCACAAAACTCTAGCTGGACCTAGAGGCGGTATGATCATGACAAACGATGAAGATATTGCTAAAAAAATCAACTCAGCAATCTTCCCAGGCATACAAGGTGGACCGTTAGTACATGTTATAGCTGCTAAAGCGGTAGGATTTAAACACAACCTATCACCACAGTGGAGAGAGTATGCAAAGCAGGTAAAAGCAAATGCTAAAGTTTTGGGCGAAGTACTAATCAAAAGAGGTTATGAACTAGTTAGTGGTGGAACAGATAACCACTTGGTACTACTATCGTTTTTAAACAAACCTTTTAGCGGAAAAGATGCCGACATCGCATTAGGAAATGCGGGTATAACGGTTAACAAAAACACAGTTCCAGGTGAACATAGAAGCCCATTTGTAACTTCAGGAGTTCGCATAGGAAGTCCTGCACTAACAAGTAAGGGTATGAGAGAAGCTGAGTTTGAGTTTATAGCAAACAAGATAGCTGATGTACTAGATGACATAGAAAACACAGAACTTCAAAAGAAGATAAAAGAGGAGCTAAAAGAGTTAGCTCTTAAGTTTGTGATATATCAAAAATCTACATATTAAAAAAAGGGACAGAGTTTATGACTGCAATGGATTTGAGTTTAATAAAAATGATAACTTCTCACTACTGGATAAAAAGAGATGAAGTGGTGGATAAGATAACATTTAAGGGGCGAACTTTTTTTAACAAATATGAAAAAATCAATGCTCCCTTAACTCAAAGTGTCATAAATCAACACCTAAAGGGTGAGATTACAGTTGCTCATTCGCTTATAAACTCGCAAGAGAAAGTCGAAAACATAGTTATAGACTACAACGGTAGAGATCCTCAAAGATTTTACCATAAGGCTCAGCTGTTGCTTCGTGAGGAGGGGTTTATAAACTTTACAGCTTATAACACAAAAACAGACGGGCATCTGCATCTATACATACACAAAGGGCATACCACACTATCTGAGGCTATCTCTTTGGGCAAGATGTTATCACTAAAATTAGCGGCGAAACAGCCGCTTCAATGGAAGATGTTTCCATCAGCAGATCTGCCGCTAGAGTACAATATACTCACTTTGCCATATGAAGTATATGCTAAAGAGAGGGGTGCCTCTTGGTCGAAACATATGTAAATAGCACTATTTAATAAAATTAGAGTAAAATAACCAAAACCATCTGAGGTGTAAAATGAATGAAGATAAAAATGAATTAAGTGATATAAAGCTACAAAGAGATAACTCATCTAGCAGCAAAAAGATTATACTCTCTGTTGCTACCCTAGGAGCCATTATGCTTCTAACCATCATAATAATAAACTCTCTATCTTCTAAAAAAGCAGATAACTTGCCAAAGAGAGTTCCACCACCAGAGCTAACACAAAGTGCACAACCAACTACACAAGAGCCACTATTTGAAGAGGTTGAAGTAGAGCATGAGGGAGAGGATAAGTCTCTATCTTTAGGAGATATTGCAAAAAAACTAAAAGATAAAAGCTCTCAAGAATCTCAAGAGTCTCAAGAGAGCAGTAATCAAGTAGCACAACAAGCACCAGTTCCTCAAAAAGAGCAACCACAAGCTCTAAAACAACAACCTAAAAAAGCAGAACCAACCAAAACGCAAGAGACTCCAAAAGCAGTACAAAATGGCTCTTATTATATACAAATAGGATCATTTGAAAGAGTAAAACCTAGCCAAAAAATCTTAGATGCTACAACAAAATTGGGTTATAGCTACACATTTCATGAAGTTACTATGAATGATAAAAAGATAAACAAAGTTTTAGTAGGTCCATTTAACTCTCAAAAAGATGCTAGAGATGCTCTACCGGCCATAAAAAATAGCATTGAAAAAAATGCTTTCATAACAAAAATTTAGGCTAAAACTTGGTGTATCACAAAGAGTTTACTCAAGATCAATTAGCCCCGATTGCAGTTTATGCAAAACTAAAAGCACTCTACAAAAATGAGATAAGTTACCTCTTTGAGAGTGCAAACATTAGCGATGGAAACTATAGCTTCATAGCCATTGGTGCTAGAGAGAGGCTAACTTACAAAGATGGCAAAACATTACACAAAAACATAAATGGTGATGAGTCAATACTAGATATAAACCCATTTGATTTTTTAAAAACTTACTACAAAAACATCGATAAAACCTACTACAAAGAGTTAGCTCAAGAGCTAAAAATTGGCTATATTGATGGTTTTATTGGCTACATTGGCTATGATATGGTTAAAGTTTTTGAGCCAAAACTTCAAGAGTCGATATCTAAACTTATAGATGAACAAAACATTCCAGATATGGACTTAATACTACCAAAACTAGTTCTCATCTACTCTCACAAAAACCACAAACTAACACTTCTTAGCACTTTAGATGAGTTTGCAGATGAGTTTGATGGCATCATAGATTCACTTATGAGTAGCTACAACTATGTTCACATGCAAAAAAACATCGGCTCACACGAGGGTAGATTTGCCTTTTCTAAAGAGAAATTTTTTAAGATGGTAGATGACACAAAAGAGATGATAAGAAGCGGAGATGTTTTTCAGCTAGTCATAACCAACCGCTTTACTAGAGATATTGCGGTTGATCCTTTTAGTTTTTACCGCATTTTACGAACTAAAAACCCATCTCCCTATATGTACCTGCTTGAGTATGAGGATTTTAGCATAGTTGGTAGTTCGCCTGAAGTTATGGTTAGGCTATATAACGATGAGATCTTGCTTCGCCCAATCGCAGGAACAAGAAAAAGAGGCTCCACAAAACAAAGAGATAAAGAGTTAGAGATGGAGCTATTAAATGACAAAAAAGAGCTAGCAGAGCATCTTATGCTAATAGATCTAGGCAGAAACGATGTAAATAGAGTAGCTGAAGTTGGCACACTTAGAGTTGAAGACATGATGCACATAGAGCGCTACTCACATGTTATGCACATAGTTTCAGATGTAACTGCAAAATTAGATGCCAAAAAAGACATGTTTGATCTTTTTAGCTCAACATTTACAGCCGGAACAGTAACAGGAGCTCCAAAGATTAGAGCGATGGAGCTAATAGCCGAGTTTGAAGGACTAAAGAGAGGTTTTTATAGCGGAAGTGTTGGATATTTTGGTTTTGATGGAAATATGGACACAGCCATAACCATAAGAACAGCCCTTGTTAAAAAAGATAAAGTTATACTTCAAGCTGGAGCTGGAGTGGTTGCCGATAGTGTAAATGAGCTTGAGTATCTTGAAGTTAAAAACAAACTAGGAGCACTGGTTTCATCATTAGAGGAGCTAGATAGATGAAGCTTTTTGCCATCTTTGGCAACCCTGTATCGCACTCAAAATCTCCTTTGATGCACAATATGCTTTTTAAAAACTTAAACATAAATGCCTGTTACACAAGAGTAAAACTAGAAGATGGCACAAAACTAAAAGAGAAGTTTTTGGCTCTTGGGCTTAGCGGTGCTAACATAACAGTTCCTCATAAAGAGGAGGCATTTTTAGCCTGTGATGAGGTTGTAGGTTTTGCTAAGCAAATAGGTGTGGTAAATACCATGATCATAAGGAATGGCAAACTCATAGGCTACAATACAGATGCCGATGGATTTATATATGCCATAAAAGATTTTAAAAATATTAAAAGTGCCCTAATATTAGGAGCTGGTGGCACTGCAAAAGCATTAGCCTCAAGGCTAAAAATAGATAACATAAAAGTAGATGTGCTAAATAGAAGTGGCTCAAAACTTAGCTACTTTAGCGAGTTTGATACCTACACTTGGGAGAGTTTTAAGCCAAAAACATATGACATCATTATAAACACAACTAGTGCTGGACTAAACGATGACGCCCTACCCGCCGATAAAAACCTACTAAAAAATCTTCTAAATAGTGCAAAATATGCCACCGATGCCATATATGGTAAAGTCACACCATTTTTAAAACTAGCATATGAAAATGGTACTCCAACAAAAGATGGACTAGATATGCTCCTAGCTCAAGGGGTTTTGGCAAATATGCTATTTTGCAACAACGCCCATAGTTACGAAACCACAAAAGAGCATATGCAAAAAGCTTTAGAGTTATAGTTTTTTAATACTCAAAAACAGACTCTTTTAGCCTTACGAGAGTCTCATTTTATAATCTTTATACCCAAACTCACGGATAAGTTCAAGCTCTTTATTTGCCCTTTTTATAACCAAAGATGGAAGTTTTATGCCATTAAATGTAGTGTTTTTAACAAAAGTGTAGTGGATTTGATCTTCAAAGATAACCCTATCACCAACTTTTAGTGGCTCATCAAATGAATAATCACCCATAATATCCCCAGCCAAACAAGTATTTCCACCAAGCCTATAAGTATAAGCCTTCTCACCGGCCAAGCCACTCCCTCGCACCATCGCACGATAAGGCATCGCTAGAGTATCTGGCATATGAGCTTCAGCTGAAGTATCTAGTATGGCTATATCCATACCATTGTGCATAACATCTAAAACTGTGCTAACAAGCGACCCGACTTGCCATCCAATAGCTTCTCCTGGCTCTAAGTAAACCTCAACACCCCATTTAGCTCTAAAATCTTTTATGAGTTTTATAAGCAGCTCTACATCATAACCCACTCTAGTTATGTGGTGTCCTCCACCAAAATTTACATACTTTAGCTTTTTAATATATTTGCCAAATTTTTGTTCAAATGCCTCTAAAACATCGCTAAGAGCAACGGCATCTTCTTCACAAAGTGCATGAAAATTTAGCCCATCTATATGCTCAAGTACTGCTTCATCAAAGTTAGTCAAAGTTGTACCTAAACGACTAAATACTCCACAAGGGTTATAGATATCTTTAGGTGAGGATGACTGTTGTGGGTTTACTCTTAGCGATATACTCATGTTTGGGTTTATCGCTTTTACTTTTTTGACATATCTAAAAAGCTGAGATGGTGAGTTAAAAACTAAATGATCACTTATTGTGGCGATTTGCTCTATATCTTCATCTTTAAAAGCTGGTGAGTAGGTGTGAACTTCGAGATTTTTACTATCTTTTACAAACTCCTCTTTTGCCAAAAGTGCCTCATGAAGTCCACTTGCGGTACAGCCATGAAGGTATTTTCTAACGATATCAAAGCTGCTCCACATGGCAAAACCCTTAAGTGCTAGTATGATCTTAGCACCGCTACTTTTTTGCACATAATCTAGTAACTCAAGGTTTTTTACAAGCAGCTCCTCTTCACAAACATAATATGGAGTGCTAATCATCAAGCATCCATCTCCAAAACTCTCCAAGGAAGCCCTTGTGTGTTCATCTGTTCCATAAAAGGATCTGGATCAAATTGTTCCATATTAAACACACCAACACCACTCCAAACACCCTCAAGCATAAGTTTAGCACCTATCATGGCAGGAACTCCCGTTGTGTATGAAACACCTTGAGAGTTTGTCTCTTTGTAGCACTCCTCATGATCTTTTACTTGGTAGATATATATTTTTCTCTCTTTGCCATCTTTGATGCCACTTGCTACTATACCTATGTTTGTTTTGCCTTTAGTTCTAGCACCAAGCGAAGCTGGATCTGGTAACAATGTTTTTAAAAACTCCATAGGAACTATTTGCATACCTTTATGCTCAACTGGCTCAATGCCAAGCATTCCGACATTTTGAAGCACTTCCATATGTTTTAGGTAGCTTTGCCCAAAAGTCATAAAAAATCTTATGCGTTTTAGCCCTTTTATGTGTTTTACAAGCGACTCTAGCTCCTCATGATAGAGTAAATAGCTATCTTTTGGTCCAACCTCTGGGTAGTCCCAAACTTGCATAATCTCCATCGGTTTTGTCTCTATCCACTTACCCTCTTCCCAGTAGCGGCCATTTGCACTAACTTCTCTTAGATTGATCTCTGGGTTAAAATTTGTAGCAAAAGCATAGCCATGATCTCCTGCATTGCAATCTAGTATGTCTATGTAGTGGATCTCATCAAAGTAGTGTTTTTGAGCATATGCACAAAATACATTTGTAGCACCTGGATCAAAACCGCTTCCTAAAAGCCCCATGATACCCGCTTTTTTAAACTCCTCATCTTTTGCCCACTGAAGTTTATACTCAAACTTAGCCTCATCTGGGTGTTCATAGTTTGCAGTGTCAAGATATGGTGTTTTTGTGGCTATACAAGCATCCATAATAGTTAAATCTTGGTAAGGAAGTGCTACATTTATAACGATGTTTGGTTTATGCTCATTTATGAGTTTTACTAACTCATCCACACTATCCGCATCCACACTAGCTGTTATGATGTTAGCATTTGGAAGTTCAGATTTTATGGTATCGCACTTAGATTTTGTTCTACTAGCTAGTATAATCTGCCCAAAAACATCACTATTTTGCACACACTTATGCACAACCACACGGCTAACTCCACCTGCACCTATTATAAGAGTTTTATTCAATTTTTTATCCTTAAATTTTTTAAAAAATATAGCTGGTATTTTACCACTATTTGGCTAAAGTTGTACTCCAAAGCTCATAAGAACCTCTATCTTCTTTTGCTAACTCATAGAGCTCTTTGCTAAAATTTATGATGCTTTGTCTGCTAAGATTATCCTCTTTTGTGATGGCAACTCCATAATCCTCACAATCTATCTCATCTTTGTACTCATAACCAAGCAGCTTAGCTTTAGCTAAAAACCTCTGCATTTGGGTTGGGGTTTGAAAAAATATATAGTGCTCTATCTCTCTTTTTTTGTCTATGTTATCACCCTCAAGCTCAAGTTCATCTGCGATCTTATAGCCATCTATTAGCAAAAACTCAAACTCGCTAGGGTAGAGATTTTTATGGTAAAAATCCCACTTAGCATCTTTAGTTATGCCACTTTCATACTTAAGGTTAAGATCTTTTATAGCCGATGAGATTTTAGCCTCTTTGCCTTTAGCATCACCTACATAAAAGTACAACTCACACCATCCATCAACATAACGCATACCTGCATATTTAGCTCCTAAAAGCAAAATAAGCACCTCTTTTAACTCCAAAAACTCCTCGCTAATAGTCGTTTTTATAAAAATACTAAGAAGATTTTCTAACCCTCTATCTAACTCCAAACTAACATCGACTTCTATATCGACATTTACTCCATCTACAACTCTTGTGTAAAGCTCTCTATGTTGCATGATAATCTCATCTATTTTTTATTTTAAAATTATATCTAAATGCTCAAAAGATATTTTATGATAATTATTATCAATATAAGAAAATATTAAGCGGAAGTAATATAACATTACGATAATGATTATCAATAAGGATATAAAATGTCAATTTTAGTTATAGGTGGCGATAGAGTCGATAATATTTTAGCAATGTTAAAAGATTATGGTGCCACAAATACAACTCACTGGGACTCTAGGCGAAGATCAACTTCACACAAAAAGATACCATCTAAAACAGATGCTATCATTATGTTAAGTGATTTTTTAAGTCACAACTCTATGTATCAGTTCAAAAGAGATGCAAAAGAGCTAAACATACCGCTAATATATGCAAGACGCGGTGTTGCTAGTGTGGCAAATGAGTTTGAAAAACTTATAAAAGGAGGTAAAAAATCTGCTCAATGAAGCATTTGGAGCAACAAAATATCCCCTATGAAGATAGGCTAACTCTAGTCTATGGGGATTAATCAACTTTTTAATGAGTATTTAGTATAATCTGCCAAAAAAATTAAAGAAGCTTTGAGTTGAAAAAAAAATTGGCAGTTGCATTTACGGGACCCTCAAATAGTGGTAAAACCACTCTTATATTAAAAGTAGCAAGAGAGCTAATACATGAGCATAAAAAAGAGGTTGCTATAATAAAACATGACCCAAAAGATAAAGCAAGATTTGATGTTGAGGGTAAAGATAGCTACCGTTTCTCAAACACGGGTGCTGAAGTTATTGTCACATCCCCCACAAAAACAACATATTTTTCACAAAAAAACAAAGATTTAGATGAGATGATAAGACTTTTTGACAAGTTTGATATACTGCTAGTTGAGGGCTTAAAAAACCTACCACTTCCTAGGATCGGAGTTTTTAGAGACACCCTAGAGCCTAGCTACATAGGCTATATAGATGCCATCGCAACAGATGATAGCATAAAAAATCTACCAAAAAATATTGACATACTAGAGTTAAACAACCCTCAAAACATTATTGAGTGGATCTACAAAAATGCAAAGGAAGTTTAAAGATGGATAGGATATTTAAGGCTATTCAAAAAAGTGCCATAAGAATAAAAAAAGCGATTGACACAAAAGATATAGGCTACTCTCAAAAAGAGAATGCCTCAGGCGAAACTCAACTAGAACTAGACATAAAGTGCGATATGATCATCGAAGAGGAGCTATCTAAATTAGATGAAGTCAATACTCTAGCAAGTGAAGAAAAAGAACATCCCATAACACTTCACAAAGATGGAAACTATTTTATAGCTTATGATCCTCTAGATGGCTCATCTCTTATAGATGTAAACCTTAGTGTTGGCTCCATATTTGGCATATATGAGGGCGGTTTTGAGGCTAAAAAGATGGTTGCATCTTGCTATGTGGTTTATGGTCCTAGAGTTGAGATGGTTTTTGCTCACAACAAAACAAAACTTCATCTACTTCAAGGCGAAAACTTTGAGTTTGTAAAAGAGATAAGACTCAATGAAAAAGGCAAACTAAATGCCCCAGGTGGAACCCAACAACATTGGCAACCATACCATAAAGAGCTAGTCGATAGCTTCTTTAAAGAGGGGTATAGACTTAGATACTCTGGCGGAATGGTTCCTGATTTACACCAAATACTTCTAAAGGGTGGCGGATTGTTTAGCTACCCTGCAACATCAGATAAACCAAATGGAAAGCTAAGAAAACTCTTTGAAGTTTTCCCATTTGCTTTTATATTTGAAAAAGCATTTGGCGAGGGGATCGATGGAAGCAAAAGAGTTTTAGATCTTGAGTGTTCAAACCCACATGACACTAGTCCATGCTTTTTTGGCTCAAACTTTGAGATACAAAGGGTAAAAGAGACTTATGCAAAACATGGATGAGTTTGAGTTAAAACTAGAGCAGATGCTCAAAAAACTTCACGAATGTCAAGAAAACCACTCTCTAAAGAGTTGCTTTGAGTGTGAGTTGCTACTTGAGTGTGAGTTAAGAGATGAGTATGTAAAAGCACTATATAACAGTATGTCAAAAGGCGATACTGGCGGATTTGAGTTTTAAATAAGGATTGAAAAAGATGAGTAAATATATAACAACCCCCATATATTATGTAAATGGCGAAGCACACATAGGTCATGCCTACACAACCTTCATAGCCGATACTATGGCTAGATACGAGAGACTACAAGGAAAAGATACCTACTTTTTAACAGGTACAGATGAGCATGGACAAAAGATAGAAGAATCAGCCAAAAAAGCTAACAAAGATACTCAAACATTCGCCGATGAGATAAGTGCGACTTTTAAAAATCTTTGGGATGAGTTTGAGATAAGTTACGATCAGTTCATAAGAACAACAGATGCAAAGCACATAAAAGGTGTTCAGAGAGCATTTGAGGTTATGTACTCAAAAGGTGATATATATAAAGATTTTTATGAGGGACACTACTGCATAAGTTGTGAAACTTTTTTTACCGATACCCAACTTGTAAATGATGAATTTTGCCCAGATTGCGGGAGAAGCACCACTCTTATAAAAGAGGAGAGTTACTTTTTTAGACTCTCAAAATATCAAGATGCACTCTTAAAACACTATGAAGCAAACCCAGATTTTATAATGCCTCGCTCAAAAGCAAACGAAATCATAAACTTTGTAAAAAGCGGTCTAAGAGATCTCTCTGTTACTAGAACTAGCTTTAGCTGGGGCGTTAAAATGCCACTCTCCATAAAAGATGACAAACATGTTATGTATGTTTGGCTAGATGCACTGCTAAATTATATAACAGCTCTTGGGTATGGCGATGATGAGAAGCTTATGAACTACTGGCCTGCTTCTATGCAGTTTGTCGGTAAAGATATACTAAGATTTCACTCCATATATTGGCCTGCATTTTTGATGAGTTTAGATCTTGAGCTCCCTAAACACATATGTTCGCATGGATGGTGGACTAGAGATGGTGAAAAGATGAGCAAATCTAAAGGAAATGTAGTGCTTCCAAAAGAGGTTTCAACTCACTATGGTGTGGAAAATCTAAGATATTTTATGCTTCGTGAAGTTCCCTTTGGGCAAGATGGCGATTTTTCTCAAAGAGCACTCATTGATCGCATAAACTCAGAGCTTGGAAATGATCTTGGAAACTTGCTTAACCGCATCATCGGTATGAGTGGAAAATATAGTGATTTTAACATATCTAGTAGCGATGTACTAAAGTACCACAAAAAAGAGATTGATGCAGCTAATGTCATCATAGATTCACTAGATACCTATATGAAAAATCTTCAAACAAACCACTACTTAGAGGAGCTTTGGAGGGTGTTTGTCATAGGAAATAAAGCCATAGAAGAACATGCCCCATGGGTAAAAATAAAAGAGCAAAAAACAGATGAAGCCCTAGCAACAGTGGCACTTGTGGCAAATCTTTTAGCTAAAGCTTCCATAATGCTACACCCTATTATGCCAAAAACAACACAGATCATAGCTCAAACATTAGGCATCAACATAGATAAAAATAGTTTTAATAAATTCATCATCAACAAAGAGTTACTTGGTGATTTTACTATAAAACAGACTCCACCACTCTTTCCTCGCATAGAAGCACCGCTTATGCAAGAAGCACCAGCAGCACAACCGAATGAGCCACAAAATCAACAAAAAAAAGAGAGTAAAAGCGAAGATGTTGGCATCATAGAGATAGGCGATTTTTTCAAAACATCTCTTAGAGTTGGTACGATTGTAGAGGTAAATGATGTCGAAAAAAGTAAAAAACTATATAGACTATTAGTTGATCTAGGTGAAGGGACTCCTAGACAAATAGTAGCAGGGATCAAAGAGTTTTATGCTCCAAATGAGCTTTTAAACACTCAAGTTTGCATAGTAGCAAACCTAAAACCAGCAAAACTTATGGGTATGATCTCACAAGGTATGGTTCTAGCAGCAAAAGATGAGCATGGACTTAGTCTAATCAGACCTGAAAAAACCATCTTAGTGGGTAGCTCCATTGGATGAAACTAGATAATCTAGTAGCACTAACAAGGGGGCGACTCCTAACTCAAAGCACTATCTCATCTTTTGAGAGTGTTAGTTTTGAAGCCATAAATGTCAAGCGAGGCGATCTTTTTTTTGCTTTTGATGTTAGCGAGATAGATGAAGCCATAAAAAATGGTGCTTACATAATTATAAGCGATAATCTCTCAAACATTACCGATGAAGAGGTTGCTTTTATAGAGGTTCATAGCACTCTTTTGGCTCTAAGAGCCTTGCTTCGCTTCATCATCATAGAAAAAGAGCTAAAGTGTTTTAGTTGTAATGAGATAGAGCTAAAACTAGCGGCCAGTGTAGCGAATGATGATGCTTTTTTAGCTCTAAACTCCGATGAGAGAGCTATATTTAAGCACATATATGCACTGGAAAAAAATGCAACTGTTTTATATAGCCAAAAGCTAACGGATCCATCAATTTTTGCCAATCCAAAGCCATTTGCACCGCAAGAAACAAAAGAGATACTTAGCATTGAGCAGACCCTTTTTGAGACATCGTTTATATATAACGATACCTTTTATGAGCGGGTGCTTTTAAGTCCTTTTTTTATACCATATCTGCAAAAAGTTCTAAACTTTTTTGATGAGAAACAGCTAAGCTATAAGATCAAAAACTTTATAAATATTGGGCATTTTGAAGCGATATTTATCAACAAAAACCTACAAATTAAAAACTTTGGCACTAGTGATATGGTGCTAATATTTGAGAGAGATTCTAACCTTTTTAAAAACCAGATCGCCTTTTTAAAAGAGTATGCACCTTGGGCGAAAACTATATTTATCATCCCGCAAAATATGCCAGATAGAGATGAGTTTATATATACTTATGGGCAAAAAAATGAGATTTTAGATCTGCTAAGAGAGCAAAAATTTCACTTTGCTCTCATTGTTGGATGCGATAAAAATATACTAAATGAACCAATATTACCTCAAAGGCAACTCACATTTGAGTTTTAGCCAACTCTTTTTGAAGCTCTTTATAGTTTGGTAAATATCTCTGCACCAACTCATAAAAACTTCTTGAATGGTTAAAGTGAACGAGGTGAGCTAACTCATGAACAACCACATAATCTATGAGTTTTTTCTCTAGCTTTAGTAGTTTTACATTGAGAGTTATAACACCTTTTGATGAGCAGCTACCCCACCTGCTCTTTAGTTTTTTAAATCTAAGCTCACTAAAACCAACGCCCATTAAAAAACTAAAATACTCCAATCTTTGTGGCAAATAAAGAGTACTTTGCTCTTTATAAAAATTATCATAAGCCCTTACCATGCCGCTCTCACTCTTAGCTTTAGCGAGACTTTGTGCTAAGTTTTGCACCTCATCAACCCTTAAAACCTCACCAAAAAGAAGCAACTCTTCACCTAGTTTTGGTTCAGGTTTCTTGGCTTTTTCTAATTTTGCTAAATGCTTTTTTATCCAAAACTCTTTTTTATATAAAATCTCATCTAAAAGCCTAGCTGTTGGGGTTTTGAGCTCAATTTTACCGTTTTTATCTATCTTGATGTAGCCATGTTTTAGTTTTTTGTTTATGGTGTGATGGATGAGCAGATCTTTATATTTAAGTGTTTTGGTATGCAATAGGATCTCTCACTCGTGCTTTTTTAAAACCATTTAGCCTCAATCTACAGCTATCACAAACTCCACAAGCCTTATCTTCGCTTTGGTAGCAACTCCAAGTAAACTCAAGTGCGACTCCAAGTTCAAGTGATTTTTGCACTATTTGGGCTTTATTTAGGTGAACTAGTGGGGTATATATGCTAAGCTTAGTATCATCTTTTGTACCTAGATTTATGCTTCGCTCCATACTAGCTACAAACTCCTCGCTACAATCAGGGTAGCCACTACTATCTTCTTGCACAACTCCCATAGCGATAATCTTGGCTCCCTCTTTTTCGGCTAAAGCTGCACATATACTTAAAAAAATACCATTTCTAAAAGGCACATAAGTAGATGGCACATCGCTGCTAAGTCCGCTAGTTGGGACATTAAGAGCTGGATCTATAAGTGAAGAAGCACTTACATCTTTTAAAAAATCAAGATCTAGTATATATCTATTTGTAATGCCAAGTCTGTTGCAAAGTTGGTTAAAACACCACTGCTCTTTTGCTTGAGTTTTTTGCGAGTAGTTAAAATGAAGTGCGACTATCTCATACCCTTGCTCTTTTAACATATATGCACAAAGCGTGGAGTCAAGCCCTCCGCTCATAATGGCTATTGCCTTTTTCATAAATATTTTCCTTAACAAACATTGAAGATTACTATGTGTATAATTATAACAAAAGGAGTTCAAATGGAAGTATCATCTTTAGTAAATAATGCAAATGATTCAGTAGGTATTGAAGCTCTTAAAAAAGCTCAAGATGTCCAACAGAACCAAGCAACAAAAATGCTTCAAAGCTTGGAAGAGCAGACACAACAAACACAGCAGATACAACAACAAGTTGCACAAAATAGTGGTTTAGGTGGAAACCTAAATGTAAATGCTTAAGCTTTGATAGAGTTTGACAATCAAAGCAACTTAGCTCTCAATGTAGAACTCTTAGAGCTCATAGCTTCGTCGCTAAGCCAAAAGGATATAGAACTTTTAGTTGTAGATGAAGATAGCATGAGAGCCATAAACTATGAGCATCGTGGCATAGATAGCTCCACTGATGTTCTTAGTTTCCCACTCATTGATGTGCCGCTTCTTGGTAGCATCGTTATATCTGCCGCTCATTTAGAACAAAAATCACAAGAGCTAAAGCATAGTGTAGATGATGAATTTGCCCTACTATTTATCCATGGATTGCTTCATCTTTTGGGGTATGATCATGAAGTAGATAATGGCGAAATGCGAGAGTTAGAAAAAAGTCTCATAAAAAAACACAATCTCCCGCCTAGCCTTATTGTGAGGACTTTGGAGTAGATAGCTCATCTTCTAAGTCTATATAACCTAATTCTACTAGTTTGTTATATATGCTAGAAATTATACCACCCGTTGCAGCTCCACCGTGTCCACCATGCTCAACCATAACAGTCACAACATATTTTGGATCTTTATATGGTCCATATGTACTCATCCAAGCATGTGAACGGCTATAGTAAGCCATCTCATGCTCTAGCTCTCGTTGCTTTATGTTTTGTTTTATGCCAACAACTTGTGCGGTTCCTGTTTTTCCAGCTAAAACCACTTTTGTTTTTATATAAGATCTTCCAGTTCCGCCATAAGTGTTGCAAACATCATACATACCCTTTTGTATGATTGGTAACTCTTTTTTCTCCTCATCACTTAAAACATCAACAGGTTCATTTACAATCTCATCACTGTTCATATATTTCACAAGTCTTGGTACTGGTAACTTCCCAGTCGCCATTAGTGCCGTATTTGCCGCTATTTGCATAGGAGTAACCAAAACATCACCCTGTCCTATGGAGGTGTTAACTGTTTCACCTATATACCAAGGTTTTTTATATCTTTGCATCTTCCACTCCCTAGATGGGATAGTGCCAACAAACTCATTTGGTAGATCTATGCCACTTTTATTGCCAAAACCATATCTCATAAGCCCTTGACTCATCTTGTCGATGCCAAGTTTCAAAGAGCCTTTATAGAAAAAATCATCGCAACTCTCTCTGATGGCTCTTACAATATCAACACTGCCATGTCCACCATTTTTCCAGCATCTAAAAACCCTATTTCCAACAGGAAATTCAGCAGTACAATAGACTCCAAACTTTTTACCAACTTCGGGAGAAGTTAAAAAAAGAAGTCCAAGAGAGTTTTTTATGATGGAGCCTGGTGGATAGAGCCCATTTATAAGTTTATTTGTAAATGGTTTTTCTATGGAACTAATAATCTTGTTCCACTCATCACTTGATATGCCAGAAACAAAAGAGTTAAGATCATACTCAGGAAAACTACTAGCCGCCAAAATGGCACCATCAACACTCATAACAACAACAGAACCCGATTTATTTTCAAAAAGGGTAGATATATAGTTTTGAAGCTCCATATCGACATTTAAAACAAGAGTCCTATCTTCTATAGGTTTTATGTATGATAGCTCCTCTATCTTTTGGTTTTTAGCATTTACTTTTATCTCATTGCTTCCTACTTCACCTTGCAAGTAGCTGTTGTAGTACTTCTCTAGTCCACTTTTTCCCGTGTAGCCGATAAGCTCTAGCAACGGATCTTCCTCTACATCTTCCACACTAGCTTTAGATACATAACCTAGTATATGTGCCGCTGTTTTTCCATAAGGGTAAAATCTCTTTGGTGAAGATACTATCTCTATATTTTCCTCAAGAGTTAATTTGGTATAGATGGGCATAATCTTCTCGTAAGATATAAATGGCACAACTTCTATGAAATCATGATTGTAGTAAGAGTCTTGTTTTTTATACTCTTTTATGATCTTTTGTTTATCTAAGGTCTCTAGAAGTGTTGCTATTTTATCCACCAAGGGCTCAAGTTCATCTTTTAAATGTGGAGCTAAAAGTATCTTAAATCCAAGCTCATTTATGGCAATTGGCTTTTTGTTTACATCTAGTATCTCGCCTCTTATGGGAGCTATTTTTTCCACTTTTATACTATTTGCGTATGAGAGTTTTTCATAAAAATCATTTGATTTTACAGATAGGTAAAAAACCCTAACCATAATACTAAGCCATATGATCAAAAACAAAAAAACAATAAATCTAATCTTCATATAAGTAAACCAACAATAAAAAACTCAACAAATATATAGTAAATCACCATAAATGAAATATCTGGCTCCTCTATCATAAAAACCTGAGCCACCATCATATAAAAAAGATAAAAACCAACATAACTAAATAAAACTAGCACAAAGATTTTACACCCATGACAACTAAAAAGTTTGCTTATCCAAGGCCTAATGAGATAGTCTAAAAATATAAAATAGAGCAATAAACTAAGAAAAAAGTAGCCATTTTGTGCCTCAAAAACCAAAATAGCAAGAGTTGTTAAAAAAAGATTGAGTGTCTTTTGCTCTTTTTTACTTTTTGAAAATATGAAATACAAAAGCGATAAAAGTGGCGGTAAAATCATATAGATAGAACTAATGGCACTATAGATTAAAAACAGAAAAAACCAGATAAATGGCTTTAGAGTTCTTTTATTAGAGATACTTCGTTGCATATAGGAAAAAACTTACACTTAATACAATCAGCCCATATTTTATGTTCAGGGATACTCTCTTTTGGGATCTCTACAAAACCTAGCTTTTCAAAAAAATCTTTTTGGTAAGTTAGCGTCAAAACCTTTTTTAACCCCAAATCTTTGGCATTTAGCAAAGCTTGATTTATCAAAGCTTTGCCTATCCCGCTCCCTCTTTTTGACTCTTTTACTATGAGTGATCTTGTCTCTGCTAACTCTTTTGTATGTATGTGAAGTGCACAAAACCCGACAATTTCATCGGCTTCTTTAGCTAAAATATATGAGCGAATATTTGTCGCAACATCATCATCACTTCGTGGCAAAATTATCCCAGAACTCACCTCTGGGGCAACTAGATGTTGCATATCTTCAATATCGCTAAGTTTTGCCTTAGTTAAGATTATCGACACTTTGAGCCTCTTTTAAAACATTGTAAATTGTTG
>JACDJC010001815.1_pt1 | contig 18130 bp, 14 predicted proteins | sample 7454191 | NCBI WGS metagenome assembly JACDJC01 (sample SAMN14253291, study PRJNA609438) | sludge metagenome | isolation source: sludge after 25d culture with pyrite and EDTA | collected 2018-12-20 | reverse complement strand
GCGTACCGCGCCACCGGCGAGGCGTCCTCGACCGGCACCGGATGCGCCGGGTCCAGGTCGCGGTACCCCAGCTGGGCAGCCGCCGGGGCGATCGGGAGGCCGCCCATGCAGGCGAGGAATCCGAGCAGCGGTGACAGGCGGAATCGGCGGGGAGCGCGCGAGGGCATGGCGGAGGGTAGCCTCCTCACGCCGCGCGGAGCAAGCCGCCGGAGTTACGCCGGAACCCCGGGGCGGCTATCCTGAAGGAGACCCGATCCCGCAGGGGGACCCATGAAGCGCAGCACCATGATCACGATCGCCGTCGCCGTGGGCTTCGGCGCCATGCTCCTCTACTCGACGCTGACGAGCCAGAACGTCCAGTGCACCGTCACCATCGAGTACAACGGGCGGAGCAACACCGCGACCGCTTCGGGCGCCACGGAATCGGACGCGCTGACGCAGGCGCAGACGACCGCCTGCGGACCGATCATCTCCGGCATGAACGAATCCATCGCCTGCGGCAAGGCCGTTCCGGTGGCGCAGTCCTGCAAACCCCTCTGACCGTGACGCGCCTCCGCCTGCCGCACCCGCTCGTCCTCCTGGTCGGGTTCGTGCTGGCGGCGGCAGCCCTCACCTGGGTGGTCCCCGCCGGACAGTACGACCGGCAGGAGGACGCCGCCACCGGGCGCCAGGTCGTGGTGCCGGGCACCTATCGGACGGTGAATCCGGCGCCGGTGTGGCCGGACGACGCCCTCGTGGCCATCCCGAAGGGGATGGCCGACGCCGCCTCCGTCATCTTCCTCGTCTTCCTGGTCGGCGCCGCCTGGACCGTCGTCGAGCGCACCGGCGTGTTCGGGACGCTGCTCGACGCCCTGATCGAGCAGTTGCGTGGCCAGGACGCCTTGGTCATCCCGATTTCCTGCGTGGTGTTCGCGACTGGCGGCGTGCTCATCCAGATGCAGGAAGAGCTGATCGCCTTCGCGCCCATCCTCGTCCTGCTGGTGGCGAGACTCGGCTTCAACCGGGTGACCGCCGTGGCCATGAGCATCGGCGCCGCCGTGGTCGGCGCCACCTTCAGCCCCATCAACCCCTTCATGGTCGGCATCGCCCAGAAGGTGGCGGGGCTCCCGCTGCTCAGCGGATCCGACTTTCGCATCGCCTGCCTGGTGCTCGCCCTCGGCATCTACACCTGGTACACCATGCGGTATGCCGCCCGGCACCGGACGGCGGCGGTGGCCGCCACCGGGCAGGAGGCGGCCGCCGGCGCGAGCGGCTGGCGGATGTGGACCATCCTCCTGCTCGTGGTGGGCAGCTTCACGGTGTTCGTGGTCGGCGTGCTGCGATGGGAGTGGGATTTCGACCAGATGTCCGCGCTCTTCTTCGCCATGGGCGTCGCGGCGGGCCTCATCGGGAAGCTCGGCCTCGAGGGGACCGCCGAGGCGTACGTGGACGGGTTCCGGTCGATGGCGTACGCCGCGCTCATCATCGGGTTCGCCCGCGCGATCTACGTGGTCATGGACCAGGGGCACATCGTGGACACCATCGTCCGCGCCCTCTTCGCTCCCGTGGCCGAACTGCCGGTCACCCTCACCGCCTTCGGGATGATGGTGGCACACGCGCTCCTGCACGTGCCGGTGCCGAGCACCAGCGGGCAGGCGGTCCTCACCATGCCCCTCCTGGTGCCGCTGTCGGACCTGCTCGGTCTCTCGCGCCAAGTGACCGTCCTGGCCTACCAGTTCGGCGTCGGGCTCGTGGACCTGGTGAACCCGACGAACGGGGCGCTGCTGGCGATGGTCGCCGCCGTCGGCGTACGGCTCGAGGAGTGGTGGAAGTTTGCGCTTCCCATCATGCTGCTGCTCGCCGCGCTGGCCGCGGCGGCGCTGGCCGCCGCTGTCGCGATAGGGCTGACGTAGGGGGGTCCTTGCCTCCCGGTCGTCCTCCCGAGTGGACGGCGCCCGACGGGAACGAAACGTCATCAATTCCTGTAACAGCAATAGGCGAAGGGGCTTCCACCTCCGCCACCGGCGGGGCCAGGGGTGTGCTGGCACCCAAGTTGCAAACGAATGCGGCCAGGAGAGCAGTCCCGCTCGCTCCGGCACTGGGAGACCCAGGACCCATGAGTGACATCACGATCCGCGAAATGGAGCAGGACGAGGAGTTTTCGGCCTGGTTTTCCGAGCTGCTGAGCGAGGAAGACGCCGCCGAGGGCACGTCCAGCCGCGTCGAGGACCGGTACCTGGTGCTCAGCAGCGAAATCGGCGACTGGGTCGGCGGACTGCGATACACGTTGCAGGGTGGAGTGGCGCACCTGGTCGAGGTGGCCGTGGCGCCGGCGGAGCGTGGCCAGGGGCATGCCCACCGCCTGCTCGCCGCGTTCGAGGAGCGTGCCGCCACCAACGGCGCCCATCTCGTCGAGTTCTGGACGGACGACCTCCGCTCCGAAGCCTTCCTGCTCGCCATCGGGTGGCGGCGGGTGATGGCCCGGACCGGCTACATCGGCGGCCGCGACTGGTATCTCATGGAAAAGACGATCTATCCCTCCTGAGCCGGTGATGCGGTGTGTCGGGCGGGGCGTTAGTTTGGGGAGTCGGGGTGGCGAGGCCGCCCCGGCTCTTTCTCGTTCCGGGCCGGTGGCCCCGGGAGGCCCCCTTGACCATTCGTGACGCAGCACGCGACATCATCGCCAAGTTCGAGGTCCTCCGGGATTTCGAGGAGACCGTCCGCGAGCTGATGGCCGCCCACGAAGCGAAGCGCCCCCTCTGGTTTCCCCACGACCTCATCGGCCCCGGCCCGGACGAGGCGGTCGAGGACCACCGGAAGAAGTCCCGGAAGCGGGCCGAAGGGATCCCGGTCCCGGCCCGCGCCGCGGTGGCGCTCAACCTCCTGACCGAAGAGGGGTTGCCGCACTTCCACCGTGTGTTCGCGGCGCATGCCGGTGAGGACAGCCACTGGCGTGACTGGCTGAATCTCTGGACCGCCGAGGAAGACCGGCACGGGCAGGTGCTGCACGACTACGTGCGGGACACCGGCATCCTCGACCAGCGCAAGCTGGAGGAAATCCAGTTCGAGTACATGCGGGCCGGTTTCAACCCCAACTGGGACAAGGATCCGTACCGGGTGTTCGTCTATACGTCGGTACAGGAACGGGCCACGCAGCGGTCGCACGCCGAAACTGGGCGGATCGTGGCCGAATACGACCCGCAGCTCGGCGCGGTCCTCGAGAAGGTGGCGCAGGAGGAGGCACGGCACTTCAGCTTCTACCGCGCCGTGTTCAGCGAGGTGCTGAAGCGCGACCCGAACAACGGACTGGAGTCGGCGTCGCACATCCTCCCCGGCATCGACATGCCGGGCATCACGATCCCCGGGTTCCGCGACTTCGCCGAGGTCATCCGCCGAGCCGGCATCTACGGGCCGCGGGACTACCTCAAGATCGTCCAGGAGCAGATCGCGTTCTGGAGGATCGAGAAGCTCGAGGGACTGAACGAAATGGGGCGGAAGGCGCAGGAACGGATCATGGCGGTGCCGGACCGCCTCCGGCGGATCGCGGACCTGATCGAGACTCGCAGCCGGGCCAAGACCTTCTCGTTCGAGGTGGTGTTCAATCGTGAATTCGCCATGGAATAGGCGGGCGTCGCTCGCCATCGCGGGGGCGGTGTTGTGCGTCGCGCTGACGGGCGCCTGCGGCAAGGATGACCCCGGCGCATCGGCGCGGGGGGCCACCAGGCCCCCTCCCCCGACTGGAGACGAGGCGCAGGCAGAGGCGACGACCCTCGGGCGCGACGTCTTCAAGCTGCTCGACCAGCTGGCCTCGTACGCCGCCGCCAACCAGCGCAAGTACCCTGCATCCCTCCGGCTGGCCGGCATCGACAGCCTGACGCCGACCCTGGCCCGGCGGATCGACACCCGGGTCTCCCCGCCGATGGCGTTCGCCATGTTCCGGAACCCGCTCGGGCACCTGCTCACCAGTTGTCGCGGCACCACCGACCTTCTCGAGGAATCGGCGCTCAACGAGGGCCGGTTCACCGTCACCTGCACCGATTCCGGCGGACGCAGCTCCCCCTACACGGTCCAGCGGGCGAGCGGGCGGTGAGGGTTCAGTGGGGCTGATGGCCCTCGCGGCCCGCGGCGTCAGCGTCGCGGCACTCCTCCTCGCTTCGGTCGTCGCGCTTACCTACTGGGCGGTCCGCGCCGGACACCTGGCGCCGTTCGGCGCCTGGCCGCGCGCGGTGCGCCGCGCGGCCGATCCTATCCTCCGCCCCATCGAGCGCCGGCTGGTACGGGCCGGCCGGAATCCGCAGGACGCGCCGCTCTGGCTCTTCGGGTTCACCGTGGCCGGGGGTCTCCTCCTCATTTCCCTCGTCGACTGGCTGATTGGGTTTGTCGCCCGGGCGCAATCGGCGGCGGGCGGGGGCCCGGCGGGCGTGGCCGCGTTCCTCATCAACGGCGTGTTCACCGTCCTGATCGTCTCGTTGATCGTGCGGGTAGTGGCGTCCTGGTTCGGTATCGGGGAGTACAACCGCCACTTCCGGCCCATCATCCTCATGACCGAGTGGCTCGTAGCCCCGATCCGGCGCGTCCTCCCGCCGATGGGTATGATCGACTTCAGCCCGCTGGTGGCGTGGCTGGTGCTCGTCCTGTTGCGCTCGTTCCTGGTCGGCCTGGTCCGGTGAGCCCGCTGGAGAGCGTGGACGGAGGCGTCCGGCTTCGGCTTCGGATCCAGCCCCGCGCCTCGCGAACCGAGGTGGCCGGCCTTCATGGAGAGATGATCCGCATCCGGCTGGCCGCGCCGCCGGTGGACGGGGCCGCCAACGAGGAGCTGGTCCGCTTCCTCGCCGAGCTGCTGCACGTCCCGGCGCGGGCGGTGGAGATCACGGCGGGCCGTTCCGGCCGCCAGAAGACGGTGCGGATCGTCGGCGTGGACCGCACCGCGGCGGCGGCGGCGCTCGGGCTCGCACCGGCCTAGGGCCCCACTTGCCATTGGCGGCACGGCGAGTACACTTCCGGTGTCGGCACAATCGATCCGTGGTGATTTGCGCATATTGCGGCCACGTTAAACAACCTGCTAAAACGCTCGCCCGGAGCCGTTTTGGTTCCGGGCGTCGTTGTTGGAGCCCCTTGTGACGCCCTATCCCGGTCCAGCCTTCCCTGCCCGCCCCCGCCGCCTGGCCGCGCTCGAGCGCCTGCTCACTGAGCGAATTCTCGTGCTCGACGGCGCCATGGGCACCATGATCCAGCGGCACGACCTCACCGAGGCGGACTTCCGCGGCGAGCGCTTCGCGGCGCACCCGAGCGACCTCCGGGGCTGCAACGACCTGCTAAGCCTCACCCGCCCGGACATCATCGGCGGCATCCACGACGCCTACCTCGACGCCGGCGCCGACATCGTCGAGAGCAACTCGTTCAACGCGACCTCCATCGCGCTGGCGGACTATGGGCTCTCCCCCCTCGCCCGGGAGCTCAACCGCGCCGCCGCCGCCGTGGCGCGGGCCGCGGCGGACCGGGCGGAGGCCCGCGAACCGGGACACTTCCGCTACGTTGCCGGTGCCATCGGCCCGACCAACCGCACCGCGTCGCTCAGTCCCGACGTCAACGACCCCGGCCACCGCAACATCGACTTCGACACGCTGGCCGGCGCTTACCTCGAGGCCGCGGAAGGTCTCGTGGAGGGCGGCGCGGACATTCTCCTCGTCGAGACCATCTTCGACACGCTCAACGCCAAGGCCGCCATCTTCGCGATCGAGGAATGCTTCGAGCGCTGGGGCGCACGGCTCCCGGTCATCATCTCCGGCACCGTGGTGGACCAGAGCGGCCGCACCCTGTCGGGCCAGACGGTCGAGGCCTTCTGGCTGGCGGTGTCGCACGCCCGCCCGCTGGCAGTCGGGCTCAACTGCGCGCTCGGCGCCAAAGCGCTCCGGGCCCACCTGCAGGAGCTCTCGCGCGTGGCGCCGGTGCGCATCAGCGTGTACCCCAACGCCGGCCTGCCCAACGCCTTCGGCGGGTACGACGAGACGCCGGCGGAACTCGCGGCGGTGGTCGGGGAATTCGCGCGGCACGGCCTGGTGAACATCGTCGGCGGCTGCTGCGGGACGACGCCCGACCACATCCGCGCGGTGGCCGAGGCGGTGCGCGGCGTGCCGCCGCGCCATCCGCCGGAGCAGGAGCCGCGCCTCAGGCTGAGCGGCCTCGAGCCGCTCGTCGTCGGGCCCACGACCAACTTCGTCAACATCGGCGAGCGTACCAACGTGACCGGCTCGCGCCGCTTCGCGAAACTGATCCTGGACGGGCAGTTCGAGGCGGCGCTCGAAGTGGCGCGGCAGCAGGTGGACAACGGCGCCCAGCTCATCGACGTCAACATGGACGAGGGGATGCTCGACGCCGTGGCGGCGATGACGCGCTTCCTCCGGCTGGCGGCGGTGGAGCCCGGCATCGCCAAGGTCCCGGTGATGATCGACTCCTCGCGGTGGGAGGTACTGGAGGCCGGGCTCAAGTGCGTGCAGGGGAAGAGCGTGGTCAATAGCATCTCCCTGAAGGAAGGGGAGGAGCCGTTCCTCCGGCAGGCGCGGCTGGTCCGGCGCTACGGCGCGGCGGTGGTGGTCATGGCCTTCGACGAGCATGGCCAGGCCGACACGGTGGAGCGGAAGGTGGCCATCGCGAAGCGGGCGTACGCCCTGCTCACGACGAAGGCCGGCTTCCCGCCGGAGGACATCATCCTCGACCCGAACGTCTTCGCCATCGGCACGGGGCTCGAGGAGCACGCGGCGTACGGGCTCGCCTTCATCGAGGCCACCCGCCGGATCAAGGCCGAGCTTCCGCACGCCTCGGTGAGCGGCGGCATCAGCAACGTCTCGTTCTCGTTCCGGGGCAACGACCCGGTGCGCGAGGCGATCCACGCCGTGTTCCTCTTCCACGCCATCCGCGCCGGGCTCGACATGGGCATCGTCAACGCCGGCCAGCTGGCGCTCTACGACGACCTCCCGGCCGACCTGCGGGAGCGGGTGGAGGACCTCGTCCTCAACCGCCGGGCCGACGCCACGGAGCGCCTGCTCGCGGTGGCCGCGAGCGTGGCGGGCCAGGCGATGTCCTCCGGCCCCGACCTCCGCTGGCGCGAGGGTGCGGTGCACGACCGCCTGGTGCACTCGCTGGTCGAGGGACTGACCGACTGGATCGAGGCAGACACCGAGGAGGCGCGCCAGCAGGCGGCGCATCCGCTGGACGTGATCGAGGGCGCGCTGATGGACGGCATGAACGAGGTGGGAGACCGCTTCGGCGCCGGCCGAATGTTCCTGCCGCAGGTGGTGAAGAGCGCCCGGGTCATGAAGCGGGCGGTGGCGCACCTCATCCCGTACATCGAGGCGGCCAAGGCGCGCGACGGCGGCCGGCCCAAGGGGAAGATCCTGCTGGCCACCGTCAAGGGCGACGTGCACGACATCGGCAAGAACATCGTGGGCGTCGTCCTGCAGTGCAACAACTTCGAGGTGTTCGATCTCGGCGTGATGGTGCCGGCGGCGAGAATCCTCGAGGAAGCACGGGAACGCCAGGTCGACCTGATCGGGCTGAGCGGACTCATCACCCCGTCGCTCTCCGAGATGGCGTTCGTGGCCTCGGAGCTGGCGCGCGAGGGCTTCACCCAGCCGCTCCTGATCGGCGGGGCCACCACCAGCCGGGCGCACACCGCGGTGCGGATCGCGCCGGCGTACGGCGAGCCGGTGGTGCACGTGCAGGACGCCTCGCGGGCGGTGGCCGTCGCCAGCAGCCTCCTCAGCGACGGGCTCCGGCCGGCCTTCGTGGCGGAGGCGCGGGCCGCACAGGAACGGCTGCGGAAGGAGCACGAGTCGAGGGACGCCGTGGCCCTCCGGCCGCTCGCCGAGGCTCGGCGCCGGGCCGTCCGGCTGGAGTGGCCCGCGCCGCCTCCGCGGCCCTCGTTCCTGGGCATTCGCGAACTCAAGGCCTATCCCCTGGATGAGCTCGTCTCCCGCATCGACTGGACGCCGTTCTTCCAGGCGTGGGAGCTCAAGGGGTTCTACCCTGCCATCCTCGAGGACCCCGCCACGGGGGCGGCGGCCCGGGAGCTGATGACGGACGCGGAAACGCTCCTGAAGGACATCGTCGCGAACCGGCGGCTCGAGGCGCGTGCGGTGGTCGGGTTCTTCCCCGCCTCGCGGCAGGGAAGCGACGACATCGCGCTGTACGCCGACGACAGCCGCCAAGAGGTCCGCGCCGTGATCCACACCCTGCGGCAGCAGGTGGCCAAGGCGGAGGGACGCGCGAACCGCGCGCTCGCGGACTACGTGGCGCCGGCGGACGTGGCGCCCGACTACCTCGGCCTCTTCGCGGTGACCACCGGGCACGGGCTTGAGAAGATCGTCGCGGCCCGCGAGGCGGCACACGACGACTATGGCGCCATCATGGCCAAGGTGCTGGCTGACCGGCTGGCCGAGGCCTTCGCCGAGCGGCTGCATGAACTGGTGCGGACGGAGCTCTGGGGGTACGCGCCGGGCGAGGCGCTCGACAACGCCTCGCTCATCCGCGAGGAGTACCAGGGCATCCGTCCCGCGCCCGGCTATCCGGCGTGCCCGGAGCACACCGAGAAGCGCACGATCCTGGCCCTGCTGGAGGCGGAGCGCCGCGCGGGCATCCAGCTCACCGAGAGCTGCGCCATGCTGCCGACCGCCTCGGTGAGCGGGATGTACTTCTGGCACCCGGAAGCCGCCTACTTCGGCGTGGGCCGGCTCGGCCGCGACCAGGTCGAGGACTATGCGCGCCGCAAGGGGTGGAGCGTGGCGGAGGCGGAGGAGTGGCTCGCGCCCAACCTGGGCTACGAGCGTGGCTGAGCCACGCGGAGGGAATCGGAATGCCTGACCTGCGCGCGCTGCTCGCCGACGGCCTTGTGCACGTGTCGGACGGGGCGATGGGGACGCTGCTCTACAGCAAGGGCATCTTCCTCAACGTCTGTTACGACGAACTCAACATCCGGCAGCCGGACGTGATCCGCGACATCCATCGCGACTACGTCCGCGCCGGCGCCGAGCTGATCGAGACCAACACTTTCGGCGCCAATCCGGTCAAGCTCGCGCACCACGGCCTGGCCGCGGACACGGAAGCGATCAACGAGGCCGCGGCCCGCCTGGCCCGTGACGCCGCCGGCGACCGGGCCGCCGTCGTGGGCGCCATCGGCCCGCTCGGCATCCGCATCGAGCCCTTCGGGGAGACGTCGGTGGAGGAGGCGCGCGCCGCCTTCGCGCGGCAGGCGGCCGGGCTGCTGGCCGGCGGCGTGGACGGCTTCCTGCTGGAGACCTTCAGCGACGTGGAGGAACTGCGCGCGGCGGTGGACGCGATTCACGGCGTTTCGGACCTGCCCATCATCGCCCAGATGACGGTCGGCGAGGACGGGCGGACCCAGTACGGCACGGCGCCGTCGGCGTTCGGTCCCGCCATCGCCGCCATGGGGGTGGACGTCATCGGGGTGAACTGCAGCGTCGGCCCGCACGGCGTGCTCGAGGCCATCGAGCACCTGGCCCGCGTCGTCACGCTTCCGCTCAGCGCCATGCCCAACGCCGGCCTGCCGCGGGACGTCGAGGGCCGCAAGATGTACATGGCCTCGCCCGAGTACATGGCGACGTATGCGCGGCGGATGGTCGAGGCCGGCGCCCGCATCGTCGGCGGGTGCTGCGGCACCACACCGGAGCACATCAAGGCCATCGTGGGCTTCGTCCAGAGCGCCGCGCCGCGCCACGCGCACGTGACGGTGGCGCCCGCCGCCGCCCAGGGCGTCCCCGCCGTGCCGCTGGCCGAGCGCTCCCGTCTCGGCGCCAAGCTGGCCGCGGGAGAGTTCGTCACCACCGTCGAGATCGTGCCGCCGAAGGGGGTGGATCCCGCGCCGATGTACGCGCAGGTCCGCGCGCTCAAGGAGGCCGGCGTGGACGCCGTCAACGTGCCCGACGGCCCGCGGGCGCAGAGCCGGATGGGCGCGCTCCTGTCGGGGATCCTCATCGAGCGGGAGGTGGGGCTCGAGGCGGTGGTGCATTACGCCTGCCGGGACCGCAACCTCCTCGGCATGCTCTCCGACCTGCTCGGCGCCGCGGCGGCCGGGCTCCGAAACCTCCTCATCATCACCGGCGACCCGCCGAAGATGGGCCCCTACCCCGACGCCACCGCCGTCTTCGACATCGACGCGATCGGCCTCACCAACCTGGTGTCCCGGCTCAATCACGGCCTCGACCCCGGCGGCAACGCCATCGGCGCGCCGACCCGGTTCGTGATCGGCGTGGGCGCCAACCCCACGGCGCCGGACTTCGAGCGGGAAATGTCACGGCTGGCGTGGAAGGTGGACGCCGGCGCCGAGTACGCGGTGACCCAACCCGTCTTCGACCTCGACCAGCTGGATCGGTTTCTCGACCGCGCGGCCGTTCACAAGATCCCGATCGTGGCCGGCATCTGGCCGCTCGTGTCGCTCCGGAACGCCGAATTCTTGGCGAACGAGGTGCCGGGCGTCTCGGTCCCCCTCGCCGTGCTCGAGCGGATGCGTGTCGCGAGCGCGCAGGGCCGGGAGGCCGGCCTCGCGGAAGGGGTGCAGATCGCCAGGGAGATGCTGGCGGCGGTGCGCGGCCGGGTGCAGGGGGCCCAGATCGCGGCACCGCTCGGCCGTGTTCCGGTGGTGCTGGAGGTCCTCGGTGCACGTTGAACACCCGGGGGTCCGCGGGTATCTTCCCGCCTGACCCGAGACCCCGCCCGGCGGGGAGGAACCCCATGACCGACCTCTCGACCGCGCCCCTTCCGATCACCACGCTGACGGAAGAAGAGGAGATGTTCCGGAGCGCGGTCCGCGACTTTGCGGAATCCGAGATCCGGCCCCACGTCCACGAAATGGACGCGGCGGCGCAGTTCAACCTCGACATCATCCCGAAGTTCTTCGAGCTCGGCCTGATGGGAGTCGAGATCCCCGAGCAGTTCGGCGGCGCCGGCGGCAACATCTTCCTGGCGGTCCTCGCCATCGAGGAGCTGGCGCGGGTGGACGCCTCGGCGGCCATCTACGTGGACGTCCACAACACCCTGGTCAACAACTGCGTGCTGCGCTGGGGCTCCCCGGAGATCCACCGCAAGTACCTCCCGAGGCTGTCGAGCGGCATGCTCGGCGCGTTCGCGCTCTCGGAACCTGCCAGCGGCAGTGACGCCTTCGCGCTGGAAACGAAGGCGGAGCGGAAGGGCGACCACTGGGAGCTGACGGGACGGAAGTTCTGGATCACGAACGGCGGCGAGGCGGAATTCTTCATCGTCTTCGCCAACACCGACTTCTCGAAGGGCTACAAGGGCATCACCGGCTTTCTCGTCGAGAAGGGCTTCCCTGGCTTCCAGGTCGGCAAGAAGGAGGACAAGCTCGGCATCCGCGCGTCGAGCACCACCGAGCTGATCCTCGAAGGCTGCAAGGTGCCGGACGAGAACGTCCTCGGCCCGGTCGGGCTGGGATACAAGATCGCCATCGAGACCCTCAACGAAGGCCGGATCGGCATCGGCGCCCAGATGATCGGCGTCGCCACCGGCGCGCTCGAGGCCGCCACGGCCTACGTGAAGGAGCGGAAGCAGTTCGGGAAGCCGATCGCCGAGTTCCAGGGCGTCCAGTTCCAGCTCGCCCAGATGGGAACCGAGCTCGAGGCGGCCAGGCTGATGGTGTACAACGCCGCGCGCATCAAGTGCGCGGGACAGCCGTTCCTCCGCGAGGCCGCGATGGCCAAGCTCTTCAGTTCGCAGGTGGCCGACCGGATCACGTCGCAGTGCCTCGAGCTGTTCGGCGGATACGGCTATTCGAAGGAATACCCGGCGGAGAAGTTCTATCGCGATGCAAAGATTGGCACGATCTACGAAGGCACCAGCAACATGCAACTTCAGACCATCGCCAAGCTGATGCTCAAGTAGCCAAGGCGACCCCCGCGGGCACCCGGCCCCCCGGCCAAGCGGTCGGGGGGCTGCCTGTTTCGGATCGGGACGCCCTGACAGGGCAACTCTTGACGACACAAGGGGTTGGACCGTAGTATTGGAAGACAGGCCTGCGGCTCACCCCGCGGGCCTGCCATTCTGGACTATTGCACGGCCCCTAGCGGCCCGCCCCACCCCCCGGGCCGGGAAGCTTGAATTGCCCCGGGTAGGCCCCGGGAACGGTCCTTGCAAGTTGGCGCTGGTGGACGGCTCCCTCGCCGGACCCCTATCATCAACCAGGCGGTACCCTCGTGACGCGTTTCCTTCGCGCGCCTCGCCCTGCTGTTCGCGCCGTGCTCGGCCTGCTCGCCCTCGTGGGCGGGCTGTCCGTGCTTCCGGCGGTCGCCGGGGCGCAGAGCGACGCGGAGGTGCAGCGTGCGCTGGACGCCTGGTACAAGCGCGCCAAGCGCCGTGCTCCGGGGCAGTGGGGCATCGCCGTGGCCGACCAGACTGGCCGGATCTTCTGGAGCGTGGCGGAAGACCAGCCCCTTCTCCCTGCCTCCACGGTCAAGCTCTTCACCACCGGCTTCGCCCGGAGCGAACTGGGCGGCAACGCGCGGGTCGCCACCCGCGTCGTCGGCGCCGGGTCGGTGGACCCGTTCACCGGCCAGTGGATGGGAACCTGGGCGCTGGAACTGAACGGCGACCTTTCGCTCGAGCGCGCCACGCGCCAGGGCCCGCAACTGGCCGACCTCGCGCGGCAGCTCTCCGCCAAGGGGATCAAGCAGTTGCAGGGACCGCTCGTCGTGCGGAGCGCCGACGGGCCGGCGGACGCGTCGTTCCCGGCGTTCTGGGCGTCTCGGCACCGCGGCCGGCTCTTCGCGCCGCCCTACGGCGCCATCACCCTGCACGAGAACACCGTCGAGTTCACCGTCCGCCCCGGCTCCAAGTCGGGCGCGCGGCCGGTCGTCATCGGCGAATCGCCGCGCGGCGTGAGCGCGCTGGTCACCAACCGCGCCCGGACCGTCGCCGGCCGGCGCTCCTCGCTCCGCCTCTCCGCCACCGCCAGCGGCGGCTGGGTCCTCTCGGGGAACATCGGCGTCGGCGCCCGCGCCCGCCGGCTCTCGTCCGTCGCGTACAACCCCGAGGCGGTGCTGCGCGCCGTCTGGGGGAGCGCCCTGCGGGACGCCGGGATCCAGTGGGACAACTCCTTCGCGCTGTCCTCGTCCACTTCGCTCGCCGACAACACCCAGGTGCTGGCGCAGGTCGAGTCTCCGACCCTCGACTCCCTCGCGTCGGAGGTCAACACCCGCAGCCTCAACATCGGCGCGGAGCTCCTCCTCCGCTGGGCGGGCGGCGCCACGAACGCCGCCGAGAAGCTGATGGCCCACATCCGCTCGGTGACGGGCGCCACGACCGGCATCCACCTGGTGGACGGCAGCGGGCTCTCGAGCGACGACCGCATCGCGCCCTCGGTGTTCATCTCCTACCTGACCCGCTTCCCGATGACGCCGGAGGGGAAGAACTTCCCGCTCCTGCTGCCCGCCAACGGTGAGGGCACCCTCGGCCGACTGGGCGGGATGCCCGGGCGCGGCGTGGTGCGCGCCAAGACTGGGACGCTCGGGAACGTGAGCTCCCTGGTGGGCTACCTTGGCCGCCCGGAAGGCGTGCTGGTGGTGACCCTGATGTACAACGGCGGCTATTCCCACACCGCGCGCCAGGAGCAGTGGCGGCTCTTCCGGACGCTCGGCGCCGATGCGGTGCAAATCCCGACCGATGAGACGCCGGACGCGGAACCGGAGCAACTGGGGGGCGAGGATGAGGCGCCGCCGTCGCCGCTGGTGGGCTTCGGGACGTTTTGAAGAAGCCTTCACACGAAGTGACATGACGACGGGGCGGCCAGCAATGGCCGCCCCGTTTGCGTTTCGGGAATCGGGCCGCAATGTTGATCTGGTCTCCAGCCTTCGCGAACCAGCCCACCCGGGAGTCAGGCCATGCCGCTGCGCAAGGGCGTCTACATCGTTCCCACCAGCCACTGGTACATCGAGCGGACCGTCTGGCTGGTCGCCGGGATCTTCCTGCTGACCGCCACGGCGCTTGCGGCACTGGTGGACCCGCGCTGGGTGCTGCTTGTCATCGTGACCGGCTTCGCCTCGATCACGGTGGCGTTCACGGGGTTCTGTGTCGTGGGGAACGTGCTGAAGAAGCTGGGATTCACGCCGATGCTCGGATCCACCCGCCCGAACCGCTGGAACCTGTACTTCATGCAGACGGATACGTGGTATCTCGAGCGGCGGATCTACCTGGCGGTCGGGATCAACATCTCCGTGGCCTCGACACTCTCGCTCGTGCACAGTCCGTGGTGGCTCGGCTTCACCGGCTTCGTCGGCGGGGCCATGGTGTGGTTTGCCGCCACCGGCTACTGCATCATGGCGAACGGACTCTACTGGCTCGGCGCCGAGCCGCGGCTCGCGCCCGATCGCGCCAGCCCCGGCCCCTCCAGCCGCGAGGCCGCCCCGGCCGCGGGCCTGGCCGAGCCGCGCGGTGGCCTCGCGTGAAGGTACGGGTCTTCGACCGCCACGGGCAGCTCGTCGGGCCTGTCGAATCGCCGCGGGTGTCCCGTACCGATGAGGAGTGGCGGGCCCGGCTCACGAAGGCGCAGTACGAGGTGGCCCGCGGCAAGGGAACGGAGCGGCCGTTCTGCGGGACGCTTCTCGACAACAAGCAGGAGGGAGCCTACAGCTGCGTCTGCTGCGGGCTCCCCCTGTTCACGTCTCAGTCCAAGTTCGAGTCCGGCACCGGCTGGCCCAGCTTCTTTCAGCCCGTGGCCGCCGAGAACATCGTCACGCACCGGGACACCAGTTGGGGGATGATCCGGGAGGAGATCCTCTGCGCCCGCTGCGACGCGCACCTGGGGCACGTGTTCAACGACGGGCCCCGCCCCACCGGGCTCCGCTACTGCGTCAACTCGGAGTCGCTGGTCTTCACCGACGCCGCCCACCTGTCCGACCTGGCCGACCCCGCGGCCGACTAGCCGCGGACCCTAGAAGCGCCAGGTCACCCCGCCGTAGATCTGCGTGAGCGTGCTCGTCCCGGGGTTCCCGGGGTCCTGCTGGTGAAGCACCGAAAACGAGACGTACCACTGCCGCGCCATCGCCACGTCCACATCCACGCCATACCAGGTGGACCGCTGCGCGGAAAGAAGGTTCGGGTTGTCCTCCTGGCGCAGCCCCGCGTTCAGGTCGAGGTGGACCAGGGTGACGGGGTCGAGGCTCAGGTGCGCTGAGTACAACTGCCCCATTGTGCCGGTCGCGGCGGGGTTGATGGCGCTCGAGTCGTTCTCGTTCTTGTACCACGTCGCCCGCGTCGAGAACCCGAGGCCGAGCGGCCCCACCTGGTTCGCGCCGAGCGTCGCGGTGAAGGAATTGGCGCCGAGGACGGTCGCCCCGGTGCTCCGCCGCCAGTCGCCCCCGAGGTAGAACCGGCGGCCGGCATACTGGACACCCGCGCCGTAGCCCTCGCGGTAGGCGTCGTCGAAATTCGTCTCCGGATTCGTGAAGTCCCGCACGAGCCGCACGTTGCGCCGCTTGTCGTAGGTGGCATTGATCGAGAGCCACGACTTCGGGCGGACGGAGACGTTTGCGAACTGGCTCGTCCACGACACCGAGCTCGACTCGGCGTTGGGACCCTCGAGCTTCCAGGGCCGGTAGTAGTCCACCTCCTGGAGCACGTAGAGCGAGAGATAACGGTTGCTGACGGTTGCCTGGGCCAGCGCCCACTCGCGCCGCTCCGTGCTTCCCTGGTATGAGCCGACGGCGCCGAGCGTGAACGCCGACGCGGTGGCGCCCCCCGGCCGGTTGTGCAGGGTGAGGTAACCGCCGAAATCGTGGACGCTCGACGAGAAGGCGAGCGTCGACGGATCCGGCTCCCAGCCGAGGAAGCCGCCGAAGGTCAGGTGCGACCCGTTCAGCTCCACCAGGCCGCCGTCGAAGAGGCCGATCGAGCTCACGGTGGCGAGGTACTGGCGCCCGGCGGCGACGCGGAACCGCGCGTCGGGCGCGTTCCAGAAGAGCACCGCCTGGTAGGCCCGGGTGTGGCCGTCCACCGTGTGGACGCCTGCGGAGGTCGTGGTGGTCTGCCGGGCGCGCAGGTCGATGGCCACTCCGAGGGGGCTCCCCCCGATGGCCTGGCCGTAGAGCCGGGCGTCGAGCGAGGGCTGGTTGAACCCGTTGCTCGCGACCTGCTGTCCGTCGGCGGACGTCGTGGTCGTGGCGCGCAGATATCGCGTGCCGATCCGGCCGTGGATGCCGGGGCCGCTGAGCCGCCGTGGCCGCGCGGCCGGCGGCCCCACCGCGATCTGCGTTCCCGTCGCCGGCGCCGTCCCCGGCGCGGTACGATGGAACTGGACGCGCTCCCCGACCGCGAGATCCGCGGCGCCCTGCACCAGTTCGGTGCTCGCCTTGTGCGACGCGATGAACTTCACCCGCAGCGTCGCCACCACCGCATCCCCGCGATAGACGGACACCTCCGAGCCTTCGGTGAGGCCGTCCAGCCGCCCCGCGTTGATGTAGATCTCCGCGCCCGAAATGAACGAGATCGCGGTCTCGACCGCGGCGGTGTCCGGCGGGGGGGCGAGCCCCTCCATTTGCGGCGGTGGCGGCGAGGCGGCCCGGGCATCGGACTGGGCCGGGATGGCGACGGGCTGGCTGGGCGCCTGGAGCTGGATCTGGACGGGCGTCCCGACCGGTGCCTGCACGGGCGTCTGCACGGGTGCCTGCACCGGCGCCTGGACCGGTGCCTGGGCGGGAACCTGGACCGGAGCCGGCGGGGCGGTCGTCGGCACGACGGAGTCCCGCACGACGCTGTCGATCTGGGCAGCCGGGACCACGAAGGTGGCGCCGGACTTCTGGCTCCGGATCCGGACCCCGTTGGGGCCGTTGTCCGCCAGGATGCGGCCGCGGATGACCGCGCCTTCCTTCAGGTACAGGGTGGCGCTGGCGGCCGCCGTGTCGCCTGCCGACTGCTGCGCGGCGGCCGGCGCAACGCCGGTGCCCGCCAGGAGCAGCAGCCACGCGCCGGACCACCGGCGCCCGGAACTGCGGCGCGCGGCGCTCACGGCGTCGACCCGTTCGCGTGGCAGCCGGACCGGACGCAGTCCGTCGGCGTGTAGTTCTTCCCGCGGTGCTTGTCCGTCTGGACGTCCCCGTGACAGTTGAGGCACAGCAGCGACGGGGTGGAGGCGTACGGCTGCCCGAGCCGGTGGCACTCGGCGCAGTTGCCCCACTTGCCGAGGTGCTTCCCGCTGTAGATCCGGAACTGCGACACGCTGCCGTCGTGGGCCGTGAACTTCGCGCCGGTCCACCCCGCCACGAGGCCGTGGCAGTTGGTGCAGGTGACGGAGAAGTTGGCCATCACGTGGTTCGGGTCCGTGGTCGTCGTGAACTCGGCGTGGTGGCACCCATCGCAGGTGCGCTGCACGGTGGCGTAGGGCATCGTGGTGTGGCACTGGGTGCACTGGACCAGCGTGGAACTGTGCACGCCCGTGAGCGCGATCGGAGTCGTCGGGTGGTTGAGCGAGGCGCCGGCCCAGTTCGCCACCGGCTGGTGGCAGGTGGCGCAGTCGGTGCTGTACCCGGCGGCCGCGTGGTTCGGGTTGGTGGTGGCCACGTACTCCTGGTGGTGGCACCCGTCGCAGGTCCGCTGCACCGTGGAGTACGGCATGGAGGTATGGCACTGGGCGCAGGTCACCAGGTTGGCGCTGTGCGCCCCGGTCAGGGCGATCGGCGTGGTGGGATGGTTGAAGGTGGCGCCGAGCCACCCCGCCACGAGTCCGTGGCACTGCGTGCAAGTCACCGAGAAGGTCCCCGCGACGTGATCGGGGTCCTTCGCGGCCACGTAGGCATTGTGATGGCACCCGTCGCAGGTCTGCGGCACCGTCGAATACGGCGTGGTCGTGTGGCACTGGGTGCACGTCAGCAAGTTCGAGCTGTGCACGCCGCTGAGCGCGATCGGCGTCGTGGGGTGGTTGAGGCTCGCGCCCGCCCAGTTCGCGACGACCTGGTGGCACGAGGCGCAGTCCGTCGAGTACCCCGCCGCGACATGGCTCGGGCTGGTCGTGGCGACGTATTCCGCGTGGTGGCAGCCGTCGCAGGTCTGCTTGACCGTGGAGTACGGCATCGTCGTATGGCACTGCGTGCAGGTCACCAGGTTCGGGCTGTGGGCCCCGGTGAGCGCCACCGGC
>JACDJC010001814.1_pt1 | contig 18143 bp, 17 predicted proteins | sample 7454191 | NCBI WGS metagenome assembly JACDJC01 (sample SAMN14253291, study PRJNA609438) | sludge metagenome | isolation source: sludge after 25d culture with pyrite and EDTA | collected 2018-12-20 | reverse complement strand
GCGTCCCCGTGGCGGCATGTAACCTGCCGGGCGTGCGCCAGCCGGTCACGATGACCGGAATGGGCGAGGTAAGCGAAGTGGGCGACTCCGACGCTCTGGCCGAGGCGATTATCCGCATCCTGGACAATCGCAAGCGCTATGTCCGCTCATCAACGCTAATCGGCGACAGCTTTGATCCGGCGCAAACGGCCGCCGAATATGTCCGCCTGTTCGAGGCGCTTCAGCGAGGGCAGCGTCCGGGCCGCTCGATTGAACCGGCAGCTTACGATCACCTGCGCGCCATGCGCGATGAAAACCCGTTGCTCCAGGAATGACGGATGGCAACTGAAACGAAAGACGATCTGCTCTGGCAACAGCTAAAGACACTCCCTGCTTTCCGGGCCTTGCTACGCGCCGTTGAGGCACGGTTCTACGCGCAACTGGAGCTTCCTGACCCGCTCCTTGACGTCGGTTGCGGTGACGGTCATTTCGCCCGGATGGCTCTGCCGGGGAGGACGATTACCGCGGGAATCGATCCCTGGTGGCGGCCGCTCAACAAAGCGGTCAGGGCGGGTAACTACGCGCTGCCCATCCAGGCGATGGGCGATTATCTCCCTTTTCCCGATCACTACTTCGGCAGCGCGTTCAGTAATTCGGTGCTGGAACATATCCCTCAGATACAGCCCGTGCTGAATGAAGTCAGCCGTGTGCTTCGACCCGGAGCGCCGTTTGTCATCACGACCCCCAGCCACTATTTCGCCGATTATCTGGCCGGTTCGGCGCTATTGACGAAACTCAAACTCGATGGCCTGGCCGAACGCTACCGCAATTTCTTCAACTTTATCTCACGCCACGCCCATACCGACTCTCCGACAACGTGGGCCGGGCGACTGACCGAGGCCGGATTTGTCGTTGAGCGCTGGCAGTATTACTTTTCCCGCGACGCGTTACGCGCCCTTGAAGCCGGACATGTGCAGGGGTTGCCGTCGGCAGCGCTCCACGCGCTAACCGGGCATTGGATCGTCGCTCCCTGGGAAAGCAGCCTGCGGCCGACCGAGCGTTGGGTTCGCCCCTACTATGAAGAGGAGGCTTCGCTGGATGGCGGCGCTTACTTGCTATTGATCGCTCGCAAGACGGCAAATGGGCCAACATCGGTAGTTTTGCCGCCGCCACGGCCGTTTCCGGCAAATGCAAACGGGCGGGGCTAAGCAAATAAGCGATTTCCCTCTTGTCGAGTGTTGGTTTCCCTCATATGATTCAATTCGTCAGTTGACGGTTTGGTTCACATGACGTCAAAGTCGCCTAACAGTTCTTACTCCCCGCCCTGGAGCAACACCACCAAAGTAATCGTGGTGGTGATGGCGCTGATTTTTCTTTTCCTGCTCATCGGACGTTTCCAGTCGCTAATCGGGATGCTTGTGATCGCAGCGATTCTTGGTTATCTGCTGGCTCCGCTTATTTCGTTTATCGATCAGCGCACAACCCTGAACCGCGGAATCATCATTGCGATCGTCTACGTGACACTCGCCGTGGCGTTGCTGGCCGGCTTTTTTGCGCTGGGCCTTGCGTCCTACCAGCAGATTGCCAACCTGACCGAGGCACTGCCCGGCTTAATTGAGGATGTGGGGGAGTTATTCAGTTCAATTGTAACCCGCACGGAACCCCTGAAACTCGGCCCAATCACGATAAATCCCACCGTTATACCTTGGGAACGAATCACCGACCAGCTGCTTGGAATGTTGGACCCGATCCTCAGCCAGAGCACAACCATCGTCAGCCGTTTCGCCACTTCCACCGTGCGCACGGTATTTAACGTTGTTTTTGTCTTTGTACTGTCGCTTTATCTGGCTACGGATCTGCCGAATATGGGTAACCACATCAAAAGCCTGGCGCGGCAGCCGGGCTATAGCCAGGATGCCGAGCGGCTGATGCCGGAATTGAGTCGCGTCTGGCGAGCCTATTTGCGCGGCCAGATCATCCTGGGGCTGGTGATCTTCATTGTCGTCTGGTTAGGTCTCACAATTCTGGGCGTGCAGAACTCACTGGCGTTAGGTTTGCTGGCTGGGTTGCTGGAGTTTGTGCCGACCGTCGGACCGATCGTCAGCGCCGCCGTTGCCATTTTGGTGGCCCTCTTTCAGCCCACAAACTATCTCGGGCTGGACCCCTGGCAGTACGCGCTGCTGGTGTTGGGATTGATGATTGTCATCCAGCAGGTGGAAAACAACCTGCTCGTGCCTCGTATCGTGGGCGGCGCGCTGGATCTGCACCCGATACTGGTAATCGTCGGTGTGTTCATGGGCGCGTCCCTGGCCGGTATCCTCGGCGCGATTCTGGCCGCGCCGCTGGTAGCCTCGCTGAAAGTCCTCGGCGTCTATGCGTGGCGTAAACTGTTCGACCTGCCGCCCTTCCCCGAACAGTTGCCGCCGGAAGAATCAGACCAAACACTCAACGCATCGGAGTCAACGCCTCTTTCTCACCCAGCAGATGAAATACTTCTTCCTGAGTCAACCGTCCACGAACCTGAACCGACGGTAGAGCCTCCACCTGTACCAGATCGCGGACCTGATCATAGACATCACGACTGATAATAATCTGATCCGCGCCGGCGAGTTCCTGCAAACGCTTGCAGAGATTGACGACATCACCCACGGCCGAGTAATCCTTGCGCTTGTCGCTGCCCACGTTGCCCACAACTGTCTCGCCGGTGTGAATGCCGATCCCGAAATGTAGCATCTTCTCCGGTGGCAGAGATCGCCGGTAAGTTACCAGGCGGGACTGAATCCTCAGAGCCGCCCGCACTGCCTGGGCCACATGGTCGGTCTGCGGATTCAGGGGCGTGTTGAACAAAGCCATTACCGCATCCCCCATGAACTTGTCAATCAGACCCTGGCACTCGCTGATGGCGGACACGGCCTCCGAGAACATGCCGTTGGCGAGATCGATCAGCTCTTCCGGATCCATTCGTTCCCCAAACCGGCTGAAGTCACGGATATCGGCAAACAGAACCGTGATAGTGCGGCGCTGGGGCCTTTGCGCGCCGTCCAGGTCGCGCACGCGATCGACAAGGGCCGGCGGCAGGTAACGGCGCACGCTCTCAATGCGTTTCTTTTCCGACACATCCTCAATCACCAGGGCGACGCCGCCCAAACGTTCATCCTCGACCGTGTGCAAGGGTGAGATGGTCAGGTGAATTGTCGAAGGATTATTCGCTTGCCGGTTGGCCGACAGATCAAATTCAATGCTGCGAGTCCGGCCCGATTCCCGTACTTCCCGGATAATTTCTTCCAGTGACAATCCCAATGCCGCCATCATCGGTCGGTAATCAAGCGACAGGGCCGACTCAGTCGCCACACCCAGAATGCGCTCGGCGGCGCGATTAAAGAGCGCAATACGATCCTCCGCATCGATTGTGATCACGCCGCTGGCAATTGAAGCGAATACGCTATCCATCAACTGCTTCATCCCGGCCACTTCGTGAAACAGGCGCGCATTGTCGAGAGCGACGGCCGCCTGGTCGGCGAACCCAGCCAGCAAGTCCCGGTCGGCGTCGCTGAAGATGCCGCTGGCGATCCGGTTATCGGCGTAGATAACCCCGGTCGTCTCCCCTTTAATCTTGAGCGGCACGCAGAGGATAGAGCGAAGCTTGTAGCTGATAATGCTATGCTGTGAAGAGAACCGTTCGTCCTCCTGTGCGTTGATAGTGGCGATCGGTTCACCCGTTTCGGCCACGCGACGAACAATGCTGCGGCTGATATCGAGAGAAGCCTCGTCGTCCAACGTCTCTTGCGACAAATTGCGGGCCATCTTGATTTCCAGCCCACTGCCGCTATTCAGCAGAAGCATGGCGCGCTCAGCCCTGGTCAGGCGGATGATGGCGTCCATGACCTGCTGCAAAACGACATCCAGATCAAGCGATGAGTTAATGGCCGCGCCAACTTCCTGGAGGGCGCGCAGCTGCTCTTGTTCCGCAACCTGGGCGCGAACCTCGCTTTCCAGATTCTGCGCGCCGGCGCGCAGCTGGTCGAGCCAGCGGGCAAGCGCGGCCGCATTGCGCAACGCCGTGGCGCGGAGATGCTCATCGGGTGCGCGAACGAGCGACCGCTGCTGATCGATAAGACCGATCTGATATTGTTCGATCTGCCGGAGCAATGTACCGGCGTTATCCATGGATGTGGATGAAGACAAGTCTGGCGTGGCCTGATCGTTCACAACAAAACCGCTCGCGTAATCCGGATCAATCTGTTCGGGCAGAAAGTTGCTCGATTGTGAAAAGCGAACTCCGGGATTATAGCAGAGCAACGCCTATTCAAAACCAATGGTTCCCATGCGGAAGTGGTCACCATCCGCTTCGGATCCTCCGACTGGCCAATCATTTCGCCGCGCGCGAACGGCTGAGGGCCTGAGCAATACGCTGCCGCAACAACAAGGGGCGCAATTCACGCCACTCCTGATGCGGATCAAAGTCACCCTCGCTCGACTTGGCGGGACCGAAACGTTGCAGGACGTATTGACGCGTCAGATTGCGAACCGGTTTTTGCCCCTGGGGGATCAGGGCTACAAGCGAATCGGCCTGCTCATAGGGGGTTTGGGTCGCACGCCAGGGGATGCCCAACCATCGCGCCCAGTCGCCCAGACGCATGTAGCTACGGTTCACGTCACCCTCAATCCCTCGATTATAATTGATCCCCGCCGCCATGGCCGCCCCGGCGATCGTCAGGAGCACAACGCCGATCAGTATCTGCCACCAGGCTACATTCGGCCTCGTCGAAGCCCCCTGATCGAGAGCGCCTTCATCCAGGCCGCCCAACAAACCATTAGCTCTCTCTACATCTTCCGGAGGCAGCAGACCTTCCGCCTGTGCGGGTTCCGCCAGGGTGATGACGCCGCCCAACTCCCCCGTACCCGATGAAGGCCGTTCCGCAACAGGAATGCTTGATGTCGGCTCGAAGTGAATCCACCCATAATTCGGGAAAAACACCTCGACCCAGGTATGCGAGTTAGCCGCGCGCACACGGTAAGATTGGCTCGGCTCGTCGTACTCGCCCAGCGCATAACCGCTCACCACCCGTGCCGGAATCCCCTGCGAACGCAACATGACCGCCATCGCCGAGGCATAGTAGGTGCAATAGGCCTCTTTCAGGTCAAACAGCGCATAATGAACGGGGTCAATTCCTTCCGGGGCGGCATCAATCTGATCGTTATAGCTGAGGTTGGCTCGCAAATAGTCACGTACGGCAATCGCCTTGTCATAGGGATTCGCCTGGCCGGCCGTCAGGTCCGTGGCCAACGCCAGCGTCTGCGGCGTCACCGTATCGGGCAATTGCAGATAGCGGTCCTGAATCCATTGCGGATAAGTGGTCGGAGCAGCGCGCAGACTGGTCGCGTCGGCCACGGAAACGCGCGAAACCACCTGGTATTGATCCCCCTGCCGCAAAATAAAACGTGAGCGCAACGAAGTAACCAACGTTTGGCCTTCCGGATCATACGTAGCATCGACAAGCATCTGCCGATCGCTGCTGATCACCTCAGGGGCGGCATAGAGGAAGCTGGAGTTGGGTAGATAATTGGTCACGGTCTGGGTGATCACTGTGCGGGACGTAGTGAGGGGCACATTCAAGGCCCCATCATCCGGATAATGCACCAGGTCACCCGTGTCACTCTCGGTCGAGCGCCAACCGCCATCTTCATACGTATCGTATACGATGGCCTGCCAATAGACGCCGTAGGGCAGCTCCTTGGCCACCTGCACGTCCATGACAAGCGTATTGCCGACGCTGCGCGGCCCACCCAATACCAGCGTGTCCTGATAGGGATCGCTCGTTCCCGCGCCGTAGGACCGCAACGATGAAAACAGCCGTGTCCACGTATCCTGAAACGAGCGCCAGGGGCCACCTGCCCCGGAAAAAGCCGCGCTGACGGACGTATTTGCCTTTAACCCCGGCAGCGACCAGGCCAACAGCAGCGCCACCAGCGCGATCACCAGCCCGGCCCGCATGAAATCGTACTGGATACCGCGATCGAACCGGACAGAAGCGCGCTTCCACTCGCGCTGTTCATCCGTGAGGTGGGTCACGGCTACAAACAGGAGCGCCAGCAAGGTATAGATCACCAGATAGATCAGTAGTGGCCTTGGTCCGTTATAGTAATAGACCACACTCAAGAGTACCATTCCGATGGGAATAACCACCCGCCAGATGTGGGCGCGCCGGAAGGTATACCAGCCGGCCAGATAGCCGAGCAACCAGAACACGGCCGTCGTCTGGATTACGAAGATAATCCCATCGCGACTCGTGCCGCCGCCACGCGCCGCTTGCAACCACTCGAGCTGGCGACCGATGAGGTCCAGCACGCGTTCGCGCCAGGGGCCGTCGTATGGCAATGTCGTGCCGACGAGGAAGAATATGAAGAAGATACCGTATACAAGGGCAAAGATGTGGGCGGTGCGGTCGGAAAAAATGCTTTTCGCCAGCAACCATCCCGTCCCCAATGCCAGAGTCGCCACGATCGGCAGGACGTGCAAGCCATCGATCAGATCGGCATGCAGCACCGCCATGCTGGTAACCAGGAGCATCGCCCACACCAATAGGAGCGACGACAGCCCCTCTCGCAAGCGTCCTGTTGTTTCCATGTTCCGAACCCCCGGAGTCGTTTGATTTCGTTGCCGGGCAACGGCCGGCATACCTCAATTGATTATTGCCAGGGACATCCGTCCGAGTTGGGCGAGTTTAATTCTAACGAGTGGCCGTAAGGTGTCAACATGGTGACATCTTCTTAACTGTGCCCTCATCCCGGTGTCTGATTTACCGTTGTGGAATCAGCCTGCGAGGTGAGCGAACGATTCACAAAGATGACGTAGGCAATTCCAAGGCCCGCCGAAAAGATGAACCATTGCATCGCGTAGCCCAAATGCGGCCCCTCGGAAAGGTCAATTTCCTTTGCCGAGGCAAACGGCAGTTGGGACTGCGCACCCGTGGGCGGAGCAAGCTTCACGTAGAAGGGCAATAGCTCGAACGGCAGTTCCTCATTGATTGCGGCCACGTCGACGCGAAACAGCTCCATGCCGGGGCTGACGGGCACGACCGAATCGGCCGCACGCCGGGGGAGGGTTTCCGTAAGGGCGATATAGCCCTCAATGGTCTGTGCATCCGTGCTGTCCGCGAATCCATTCCCCGCCTGATATTCTCTGTCGGGAATCCAGCCTCGGTCAACAAGCACGGCAACATCCGTTCCTTCGATAACAAAGGGCGTGATCAAATGGACCCCCGCCTGCCCTTGCCAGCTCTGGAGTTTCAGGACGCGCTGAGCGGCATAATCATACGAACCGGATGCCACGACATCCCGATTTGCAAGCCCGGAACCAACATCATCAGGAGCCGGCTCGATAAACTCTCCATACCCCACGTTCAAGTCGATGGGCACGGATTCAATAGCCGCGAGCAATTCGGCGTTTGCCTCGCGTCGCTGTGCCAGACGGTCGAGCTGCCAAAATCCCAGGCGCGCCAACACAACCATGAGCGCCAGCACAACGAGCGAAACCCACCACCATCGTCGACTGAATAATGCCCGAACCAGTTCTCTCACACGCATCCCAACCCACCTGTTATCGCCCGATACCCGGCGCGATCAGATTCTCGTCAGACATCCACGGCTTGTCTTCCAGGACGGGTTTGCGCTCTTCCCCGGAGAGGATCATGAAGATGAGCGCCAGAGCGGTCATGAAATACATCATACTCCCAGGTATCCACATAATGATCCCGCTGAGTCGTTGGTCGTCGAGAACCGAGATACCCCACAGGCGTGGCATGTCGTTATAGAAAGAGTAGATTGGCTGCTGGCTAAAGGCCAGAGCCGCGCCCAAAGCCATATTCGGCGGGATGGCCGCGATGACAAAGATCACTTTGGCCGGGCGACTCATGTTCTTATGCAGCCGCGGCCCCGCCCCCGTAACCGTCCACCAGAAAAGCATACCGGCCACGAACATCGTTACGTGCTCAAGGTCGTGAACCAGCTCGCTGCGCAGTGCGGCGTTGTACATGTTGGGGTCATGCCAGCCGACGATGAACAGGATCATAATAAACCAGACAGCTACCGGTCCGGTCACCTTGCGCAGCAGCCGGCCGATGGCCGACTCCTTGTGAATCACATTATTGAGCGCGCGACCCGCGGCAAGCCGGGCAGGCTGCGGCAGACCCCAGAGCAAAAAAGGCATAGGGTTCGGCAAAAGCAGCAGAATCGGGGCGATCATAATCAAAAGCAAATGCTGGATCATGTGCATGAAGAACAACTGCTGAACCAGCACGTCGAGCGGCGACATCAGCGCGAAACCGATTACCAACAACCCGGCAATATAGGACACCGGCCGCCAGCCGGCGCCCAACGCCCGCCGGCTCCGCGGTGGCCCGCTGATCGACCGCAAGCGCGACCAGCCAACGATAAACAAGGTCCCGAAAACGAACAGGGCAATAATGACTTCAGGGCGCCAACTCCACGATGTAAGGGCCGCCCGGGCGATGGGATCCATGCGCAGGATTGTAGCGAGGATAGAGCAAATTGTGGATCAAACGGGGCCGCGGCTTAACCAACGTTCAGCCACGGCCCCGGGAGAATTACTAGGGGACCACCTGGCCCATCAGATAGAGGGCCGGATAGAAGAAAATCCACACAACATCAACATAGTGCCAGTAAATCGCCGTTGCTTCCACGCCCCAATGTCTCTCCGTCGTGTAGAAGCCACGCCGGCCATTCCACCAAATGATGAGGATCAGGACAATGCCGCTTAACACGTGGAGCGCATGCATCCCGGTCATGGCATAGAACACGCCCCCGTAGACGCCGTCCGACGGCTTCAAATGGCCGAACAGTTCAATGCCGAACAACTCACCGCTCAGCCCGAAGACGTTCCACTCCATGACGACAACCATCACGAAGAAGATCATGCCCATCAGCGCCGCCAACAAGGCGCTGCGCAAGAACTTGTTCCGGTCGCCGTACTCCGCGCCAACCTCACTGCGATACATGAAGTAGCTACTCAACAACAGAATCCCCGTTGCCAGCAACCCGACTTCCTGACTCAGGTTCGGCCGCGTATTGCCCCACAGCACAAACCGGGTGGCAAAAAGCGCGCCGAACAGAAACAACTCCGAAAACAGAAAGAGCCACAAACCCAGTCGATTAGCCCGCACCTGGGTTGCATAGGGAAGCTCGTGCCCGTGGGTGTCATCATCATGGGCAGCATGGGCCGTAACAGCACTCATCAGTGACTCTCCTCACGCCACAGTCGCGCGATATGCATGAAGTTCTGGATAATGACGGCTGCTTTCACCATTGCAACAATGAAAAGCAGCACCAGGGAATCGAGGTAAATGGCGACGAAAAACTCAACTATCGTCAGCACGGCCAGGATTACCAGGGTCATCAGGCCGAGACGATAGGCGGCCGCTTTCTTGTCGTTCATCGTTTTTCTCTTCTCCTGACCTTAGTCACCCGAGGGCGCGGGCACAGCGTCGCGCGTGTACGTGGACCCGACCAGTCCATAATCATACGGATCGCCAACCACCTCGAACGGCGTGTCGTAGTTGAACTCGGGAGCCGGTGACGGGATTTGCCATTCCGGAGACCGGGAACGCCACGGGTTTCGATCGGCGACAGGTTCCATTTTTGCGCTGGCAACGAAGTTATAGATCATGATAAGTACCGACCAGCCGATAACAAGCGCCGCCAGGGTGATCAGAACCTGGGTCGTTGTGATGCCGAGCGCCGGATCATAGTCGGCAACGCGCCGGCGCATACCGAGCAGGCCCACGCTCATCTGCCCGATGCTCATCACCCAAAAAGCGGGAAGCATCAGCCAGAAATGCAGCTTGCCCAACGATTCCTTGTACATGCGGCCGCTGATCTTCGGATACCAATAGTAGAGTGCGGCAAAGAACGGGAAGATGTAGCCGCCAAACATGGTGGCATGGAAATGCCCGACGATCCAGTAACTGTCGTGCAGATGCAGGTTGGTCGGGATCGTACCCAGGATGGGTCCGGTCACACCGCCAATGAGGAAAACCGAAATTGCACCCAGCACGAACAAAAGCGGCGTGGGCGGATCCTTCGGCAACTTGCCTTCCCAAATCGTCGCCACCCAACTAAAGAACTTGACACCCGTGGGCACCGCCACCAGCATCGTCGAGAACATGAACGGCACGCGCAGCGCGTCGGCCATGCCCGATGTGAACATGTGGTGCGCCCAGACCAGGAAACCAACCAGCGCGATGCCCAGACTCGACAGCGCCACCCACCGATAGCCGAAGAGCGGCTTGCGGGCAAAAACGGGCAACAATTCGCTGATGACGGCAAGCCCCGGCAAGACGAAGACGTAGACAACCGGATGCGAATAGAACCAGAAAAGGTGTTGATAAAGAATCGGGTTGCCGCCACCCGCCGGGTCAAAGAAGTTCAACCCCAGAACGCGCTCGGCGACGGTCATCGTCAGAGCCACACCCACTGTCTGCGTCGCGGTCAGCTGAATGATCGACGCCGCCGTGGCGCCCCAGACAAAGATCGGCATACGGAACGGAGTCATTCCCTTGGCGCGCATGATCGCCGCCGTGACGAGCATGTTGATCGAACTGGCAATCGACGAAAAGCCGTTCATCCAGAATCCGAGCAGGAACAGCACCACGCCCAATGGAGCGCGCAGGCTCAGGGTGGAGTAGCCGACCCAGCCCGTGTCCCATCCACCGACGGCCATACCCATCAGAATCAGCACCACAGACGGGATAGTGACCCAATAGCTGAAAGCATTCAGGCGCGGGAAAGCCATGTCGGACGCGCCGATCATCAATGGCACCAGATAGTTCACCATCGCGCCGACGCCCAGCAGAATACTGGCGATCATGACGATGCCGTGGGCACTGAAAAGCGTGTTGAATTGATCGTTGGTCAGCCATTGCATCCCCGGCTGAGCCAGTTCGATGCGGAATGTGATGGCGAAAATTCCACCGACAAGGAGAACCAGCAGGCTGGTGATGCCGTACTGGATGCCGATGACTTTATGGTTGTAATCAACGTTGAGGTAGCGAGACCATTCCGGTTTGCCCTCGGGTGTGCCGTGGCGCAGCGGCGTCCGCTTGCCGACGATCCATTTGAGCCAATCGGAAAGCACGCCCGCGCCCACCAGGAAGCCGATCACGCTGACGATCGCCCCAAAGGCTACGGCCGGCTCATAGAGCCAGGGGGTCGGCATCCCCTGCAGAGCGCGCAAGCCAGCAATAAAGCCATAGCCCAGCGACCAGGCGATGAATTGGCCGACCAGCCCCTTCACCAGGGCAGAGGTTAGAAAAATTTTGAGTGTCCTAAGCATCACTTTGCTCCCTGATTATCAACCGACCTGTTACTGGAGCGTTTGAATATACGCGATAATGTCGGCAGCGATATCCAGATCGATCGCTTCGGCCGCTTCAATTTCCTGCTCGCGGGCCGTGAACTGATCCCGATAGTTTTGCGGCATGATGTTCGGGTTAAAACCGGCGACGATTTGCAAATTCGGATCGTAGATTGAGGTGTGGATATACTCATCGTCAACTGTGACCGTCGTGCCGTCGGTCATTTGTTCCTGACGCTGGTAGAGTCCCTGCCAGGTGGGGCCGACACCGGGCGTGCCATCGGTCGTGTGGCAGGCAACACAACCGAAACCCTCGGCCCCCGACCAGAACGCCCCACGCTCTTCCGGCGTCATCTCGGCAAAGGCCGGCGCGGCCGATTTCTCCTCTACCCAGGCCTGGAACTCCTCGGCGCTGACGACGCGCACAGCGGCTTCCATTTGGGTATGGTTCAGCCCGCATATCTCGGCGCATCGCAGGTGATATGCCCCCATCTCCGTCGGAGTGATGCGCAAGGTTGTCGTGCGGCCGGGAACAAGGTCCTGCTTGACGCGGAATTCCGGCACCCAGAAGGAGTGGATCACGTCCTCGGCGTTCATCTCCAATACGATGGTTCGATCAACCGGCAGAACCAGTTCACCCGACTGGATATCATCCTGCTCCGGATAGGCGAAGCTCCATATCCACTGTTTGCCGGTGACGTTCACCGTCATCTCACCCTCTTTCGGCCGGGTGATTTCGTTGAGAGTTATCGCGCCCCATACGCCAAAACCAATTACCACAAATGTGGGAATAACCGTCCAGCTTACCTCCAGCCGGGTATTGCCGTGAATGTGCGGGCCATCCGTCTCATCGCCATCCTTGCGACGGAAAACGAAAACGGAATAGAGCATCAAGACCATGATGAGTGAAAACAGAAACGCAATCATCCAGTAGTGGACGTTGAAAAGAACGTCGATCGGCCCCGCTTCCCAGCTGGCCGCGATGGGCAGCGCCAGGATGACATTGAACAGCAATCGCAAGCCTACTGTCGACAAGGCGATCAGAATGATAGTAATGATTAGGTGTTTAAATCGTCCCATTCCTCAATCGTCCTACTTGTTGATAGATCAATCTCCACCCACTACCTGATTCAGCGTAGTCGGTAGTTGACCTACCGCGGCCATCCGAAATGACAAATGCCGCATGCCCCAACGTGATGAAGAACAAACTGACCGCACAAGGCTGATCGACCAAACCGGCTCCATCATCGTTGAGAAACGCTCCGGAGGAACGCTCCGCGGCCGGTGTGGCATTTTACTGTGGGGTGTTCAGAATAGCAATAACCCCAATGCCCAGACCCACAACCAATAGGCCGCTTACGACAACGGCGATAAAATCCCAGGGGATCGCCAACGATTCACCCCGATTGAACGCGGCAATTCGGTCCGCTCGTAGCCATAAAGCCATGATGATGATGGCAATCACCAGCGCCGCCAGCACCAGAATGCTGACGATGTTGACGATTTCCGACTGGCGTATGATCTGACGATCCGGGAAAAGCGCCGACGCGAACAGGAACGTCGTGAAGGCAACGAAGAGCAGGATAGACAGGGCGGTGGTGAAAACGGACCAGCGCCGCCATGTGGACTCGGGCGCGGCACTGGTGGGCCGCGTCTGCCGCATTGTGGCGATTCTGTCTGTCTCTCGTTTTTGCAACGATGCCACGCTGGTCTGATAATCGGCGCTGCTTGTGGCGCGGGTCACAAGGCGCGAGAGGATGATGTAGATAATGCCTAACGTCAGTCCTGCGCCGATGACCAGACCGGGAACGAGAAATGCCAGTCCAAGCATGATTTGCCAGCTCGGCAAGGTGATTTCAGACTGACCGCCAACAGGCATGGGCAAGGCAATCGTGACCGTCGACTGCTCTCTCGGCAAGGATGTAGACGAACCTCCGTCCAACATGGCCGGCAACAGAATCGTGAGCAGTCCGCTGCCGACCAGAATGATAAAGATGATTCCCCAAATTTTCCAGGATTGCTTGTTTCTCAAGACCCTATCTCCACTTGACTATGTTGCCGTCGAACCGAAGCCGACCACGGTGGTGTATACTACCATAATTGCAGAGTTGCAACAGAATTCGCGCCTTGAATTGTCTATTCGCGGGTCAACCCCTTGTCCCCCAACCGGCCCAATAGCCTCCGAAAAGGCGAGCCGTTTGTCTCGGCGGGCAGTTCCTGCTGCAATTCGTCGCGCAGGGTGATCAGGGTACGATGATAGAGCGACTTGATTGCCCCTTCGCTCCGCCCCATTACGTCGCCGATCTCGGCATTCGACAAATGTTCAACAAATTTAAGCGCCAGAAGCTCCTGTCGATCGGTTGGGAGCCGACGCACCGCGCGCAGCAAGGCTGCTCGATCTTCGGCCAACAGAGCGGCCGCTTCCGGCCCGTCCTCATTCACCTGCCACCGGCTCAGATCATCGAGAGAGATGATTTTCCTGCGGCTGCGATCGCGATGCCAGTTGGCAACCAGGTTGTGGGCAATGCGATAGAGCCAGGCAGAGAATGGCACCCCCCGGTCGTCATAGGTGCCGATATGCTGCCATGCGCGCATAAACGTCTTGGCCGATAGATCCTCGGCGTCCGCCTCGCTGCCGGTGCGATAGTAGATATATTGGTATATGCGCTGCGAATATCGCTCATAAAGTCGCCCAAAGGCTTCCTGATCGTCCCTGGCGCGCTTGATGAGTGACGATTCGTCGAGGGTTGAATCCACCGGCCTTGTCGTCATTTCAGCCGCAATTAACCTGCCCGTCTCCTAGAATAGACGGCAGTATAGCAAAAGCGGTCATGCCTGACGACACCTCGATGAGCGTGAGTTGCCGCGTGGGCTGTGATGCCCGATCAGATTTTGACTTTTACGCCGGTCGATCTTATAATCCCTCTTCGCGTGACGCAGGTTGACCAACCACGCCTGAGTCCCGATCTGGTAACAACAAGTCAGTATGACCAAAACCGGCATCACGTACGGGTGCCGGTTCTTTTTGGAGGTTTACGTGTACGCTATTGTAGAAAGTGGTGGCCGGCAATACCGCGCCGAAGAGGGCCATACCTTCTCCGTGGAGAAACTGCCCTATCAAGTCGGTGACCAGGTGGAACTGAGCAACGTCTTGCTGATCGCCAACGGGGATTCCGTTCAGATCGGCCGGCCGACCGTGGCTGGGGCCGCCGTTAAGGCGACCGTCGTTGAGCAGTACCGGGGCAAGAAAATCCTTGTCTGGAAATATCGGGCTAAGCTCCGCTATCGCCGTCGCCGTGGTCATCGCCAGGATTATACGCGCTTGCGTATCGATGAGATCATTGCCGGCTAGTCGGCCGGGGAACGTTTAGGAGAGTTGAAAGATGGCACACAAGAAAGGTGGCGGTTCTACCCGCAACGGCCGTGACAGCAACGCCAAGCGCCTGGGTATCAAGCGCTATGGCGGCGAACAGGTCGGGCCTGGCGTGATCATTGTTCGCCAAAAGGGCACCAAGTATCGCCCGGGCAACAACGTCGGCTTGGGCAGTGACTACACGATCTACGCCCTGATCGACGGGCAGGTGACGTTCGAGAATCGCTTCGGCCGCAAGGTCGTCAGCGTGTATCCGGTTGGTGCAGGGGAGTAAGTCACGATGAAAGAATCGCTCCACCCCAAGTGGTACCCTAACGCCAAGGTCATCGTCGAAGGCGAAGAAGTGATGACGGTCGGCGCGACAAAGCCCGAAATCTCCGTCGAAGTGTGGTCCGGGACACATCCCTTCTACACTGGCACGCAGCGCCTCATGGACACCGAAGGCCAGGTTGACCGCTTCATGCGTCGCCTGCAAAAGCGTGAGGAGATCCAGGTGCAGACCGATACGGTCAAGCAACGCCGGATGCCCGAGAATTTCAGCGTCGAAGAGATGGAGCTTGGCACCCGTGTGAACAACGCGCTCGCCCAGGCCGGACTAACGACGGTCGGCGACGTGTTGGCTTTGCTCAAGCAAGGCGATGATGCCGTTCTGGCGCTCCAGGGCGTCGGCCAGACCGCGTTGATCAAGATCAAGCGCTACATGCGCGACGAAGAACTGATCGACTAGGACAGCGGTTAACCGGTTATCGGTTTTGGCCGAACAACCAATCCAGAGGATAATAGGCAGGTACGCAATGAAGCGTACCTGCCTTTTTTGTTACCAGGAGAAGCCATTATGACGCCATCTCATGCGCCACACCCGCGCGGGCGCATCGAACTCATTTGCGGCAGCATGTTCAGCGGTAAGACAGAAGAGATGATCCGTCGCCTGCGTCGCGCCGTCATCGCCCGCCAGCAGGTTCAGGCCTTTAAGCCCGCCATCGATTCACGCTACCATGTGGAAAAGGTTACGTCGCACAACGGTTTGCACTTTGAGGCCCAGCCGGTCGGCCGGGCCGTCGAAATCCTGACGGCGCTCGACCCACAAACCGACGTCGTCGGCATCGATGAGATTCAATTCTTTGATGAAGAAATCGTGGAAGTCTGCGAAAAACTGGCCGATCAGGGTAAGCGCGTTATCTGCGCCGGACTGGACATGGACTTCCGCGGCCTGCCGTTCGGTTTCATGCCCGCTCTATTGGCCCGCGCTGAAGATGTCCACAAGCTCCATGCTATTTGCGTGGTGTGCGGCGAAGAAGCCAGCCGAACCCAACGACTTATCGAAGGGCGTCCGGCGGCATTCGACGATCCGATTGTACTCGTGGGCGCGGCCGAGGTATACGAAGCGCGCTGTCGCCAATGCCATCAAATTCTACACCGGGAGGGTCCCAGCCATGCGCGACATCTGGTCTGATATTGACAACGTGCTGATCGACGAGATCACATTACAAACCCGAATCAAGGCAATGGCGACGCAGATCGAGGCCGATTATGCCGGGAAAGATGACCTGTTGCTCATCTGCGTCCTCAAAGGCGCATTTATGTTCCTGTCCGATATAAGTCGCGCGCTCAAGCGGGCGCACAGCGTCGATTTCATGGGCATCTCCAGTTACGGCAAGGGAACCACGAGCAAGGGCGCGGTGCAAATCATCATGGACCTGAAGGCGCCAATCGAGGATCGCAACGTCCTGATCGTGGAAGACATCATCGACAGCGGCCGAACGCTCGACTACATGACCCGCAGCCTGATGGCTCGCTCACCGGCCTCGCTACGCATTTGCACCCTGTTGAACAAACCGGCCCGCCGCGAGATTGACGTCCAGGTCGACTATGTCGGCTTCGATATTCCAGACGAGTTTGTCGTAGGCTATGGCCTGGATTTCGATGAGCTGTATCGAAACCTGCCTTTCATTGCCGTACTGAAACCACAAGTTTTCGCCCATCTCCTGCTATAGGGGTTGCGAAGGCCAATCGGGATCACGTGAACAGCCCGCTACCCTCATCACTCGCACGGTTGATGGAACGGCTTCGTCCCCACTTCCCGGCCGAGGCGCAAGCAGTCTACATTGTCGGCGGCGCCGTGCGCGATGCCGTGATGGGGCGGCCGGTGCACGATATCGATCTGGCGGTGGCGACCGGGGCCATTCCTCTCGCCTTTCGCCTGGCAAAGGCGCTCGACTTGCCCGCCTACGTCCTCGACGACGAGCGAGATGTCGGCCGTATCGTTGCCGGGGCGGAAGGGATCACCTTTGACGTTGCCCGTTTTCGTGGCTCTACCCTGGAAAGCGATCTCCTTGGGCGCGATTTCACGATCAACGCGATGGCGCTGCCGATTGAGGGGCGCTCCCTCGCCGACATCATCGATCTCCACGAGGGGGTGACGGATCTACAAGCCGGACTCGTCCGCATCGTTCATCCCGGTTCAATTGACGATGATCCGGTCCGCGCGCTTCGCGCGGCGCGCTTCGCGGCGCAATTCGGCTTCAGGCTGACGGACGAGACCATCGCGGCAGTCCGAAGGGTGGCGCCGCAGTTGCCGGAACGAACGTCAGCCGAACGTCTGCGCGACGAGCTGTCCCGGATTTTGACCTGTGGCTTTCCCCATCAGGGCGTTGCGCTGCTTGCGAAACTGGACCTGCTGCCCGTTGTACTCCCGCGTGTGGCCGCGCTCGACGGCATAAACCAATCACCGCCGCACCACGAGGATGTTCTGCACCACACGCTGAGTGTCTTGCGTTACCTGGCACAACTTGAAGCCCTTCTGAACGACGTGCATCTCGATGCCGATTGGGTCGCGACGGCCGGCAAAACCCTGGCCCCGTTTCGCGCCCGGCTTCTGGATCACCTGGAAAGCGCCGTGGATGGCGGAGCCACAGGACACCTGTTACTCCAGTGGGGTGGATTGCTCCACGACGTGGGCAAAGGCGACACACAAACCATCGATCCCCACGGCCGCATCCGGTTTCTTCGCCACGATGAGGTCGGGGCTGCTATTGCAAGCCGGATTTTGCATGACCTGAGCTTCAGCAATGAAGCCATACGACGGGTTAAGACAATCGTCACCGGGCACATGCGGCCGCTCTATCTGGCAGCGGAAGATCACCCCCCGTCTCGCCGCACCATTTACCGCTATTTCCGCGCGCTGCGCGAGGCGGGCCTTGACGTCGGCCTGCTCGCCCTCGCCGATCACCTGGCGACATATAACGGCATCGGCAACGAAGAAGTGTGGTCGTCGCTCCTGTCTGTGATAAGCACGCTGTACAGCACGTACTACCATGACCACGAACAGATCGTCGCCCCGCCCCGGCTGCTGGACGGGCACTCGATCATGGAACTGCTGGATACACCCCCCGGCCACGAGATTGGTCGGCTTCTGCAATT
>JACDJC010001813.1_pt1 | contig 18150 bp, 17 predicted proteins | sample 7454191 | NCBI WGS metagenome assembly JACDJC01 (sample SAMN14253291, study PRJNA609438) | sludge metagenome | isolation source: sludge after 25d culture with pyrite and EDTA | collected 2018-12-20 | reverse complement strand
GGACAGGGTGCATAGGCGGTAAAATAGCGCACTTTTTGATTCTGGAGCCGGGTGTGTCTTCCATTTCCTATAAAGATGCCGGCGTCGATATCGACGCCGGCGATGCGCTGGTCGAGCGGATCAAGCCCTTGGCCAGACGCACCATGCGCCCCGAAGTGCTGACCGGGATCGGCGGCTTCGGCGCGCTGATCGAGATTTCCAAGAAATACAAGGAGCCGGTGCTGGTCTCGGGCACCGATGGCGTCGGCACCAAACTCAAGCTTGCGTTCGAACTCAACCGCCACGACAGCGTCGGCATCGACCTGGTGGCCATGAGCGTCAACGACATCCTGGTGCAGGGCGCCGAGCCGCTGTTCTTCCTCGACTACTTCGCTACCGGAAAACTCAACCTCGATACCGCGGAAGCGGTGATCGCGGGGATTGCCAAGGGCTGCGAGCAGGCTGGCTGCGCGTTGATCGGCGGCGAAACCGCCGAGATGCCCGGCATGTACGCCGACGGTGAATACGACCTGGCCGGCTTTGCAGTCGGGGTGGTCGAGAAATCGAAAGTCATCGGCGGCCAGACCATCGTCGCGGGCGACGTGGTGCTGGGGCTGGCGTCTTCCGGCGCGCATTCCAACGGCTACTCGCTGATCCGCAAGCTGATCGACATCAGCCACATCGGCTTCAAATCCGACTTTCACGGGCGTCCGTTCGCCGACGCGGTGATGGCGCCGACGCGAATTTACGTCAAGCCGCTGCTGGCGCTGATAGAAAAGCTCGAGGTCAAGGGGATGGCGCACATCACTGGCGGCGGCATCACCGGCAACCTGCCGCGCTGCCTGCCTGAGGCCGTCGCCGCCCGCGTCGACCCCTCCAGCTGGACCCGGCCGCCGCTATTCGACTGGCTGCAGCAGGCCGGCAATGTCACGGCCGACGAGATGCTGCGCACCTTCAACTGCGGCATCGGCATGTGCGTGGTGGTGGCGGCAGCCGACGCCGCCGTCGCCATGGCGCAGCTGCAGGCAAGCGGCGAAACGGTGTGGCAGATCGGTGAGATCGTTGCACGTCCGGACGGCGCGGAGCAGGTTATCTATTCGTGAGCTGTCGCGTCGTCGTGCTGTTGTCCGGGCGCGGCAGCAATTTGCGGGCGATCGCCGAGGCGCAGCTGCCGATTGAAATCGCCGCCGTCATCAGTAACCGGCCGCAGGCGGCGGGACTCGCGTATGCGCGCGAGCGCGGCCTGACCGCGGTCGCGCTCGATCACACCGCGTATCCCGAGCGCGAAGCCTTCGACGCGCTGCTGGCCGATGAAATCGAGCGCCATCGGCCGGACCTGGTGGTGCTGGCGGGCTATATGCGGATCCTCAGCCCGGCGTTCATCGCACGCTTCGAAGGCCGGCTGCTGAACATCCATCCCTCGCTGCTGCCGCTGTTTCCCGGACTGAAGACCCACGAACGCGCGCTGGCCGAAGGGGTGAAAATCCACGGCTGCACCGTGCACTTCGTCACCGCCCAGCTCGATCACGGCCCGATCGTCGTCCAGGCTGCGGTACCGGTGCGGGCGGACGACACTGTCGACAGCCTCGCTTCCCGGGTGCTGGTGCAGGAACACCGTATTTATCCGCAAGCCATCCGCTGGTTTGCCGAGGGGCGTCTGCTAAACAATCATGGCCGGGTAAACTTGAAGGACGATTTGACGTCACAGTCTGTGTTATCCAACGGAGCGTGACCATGATCAGAACCTTGTTGCTGGCCGCCAGCCTGTATGTGGCCACCGCCCAGGCCGCCGCGCCCTCGCAGATGGAGGTGGTGTACGACCTCTACCGCAACGGTCTCAAGCTCGGCCAGGTGACCGACACCTTCACCCGCACCGGCAGCCGTTACCTGCTCACCAGCGAAACCCGCGCCAGCGGTCCGCTGAAAGCGCTGTGGCCCGGAACCATCCGCCTCGAAAGCTCGGGCGTGGTGACGCCGGAAGGCCTGCGGCCGACGCAGTTCACGCACGCCCGCAGCGATGCGCCGGCCAAGCTGGCAAGCGCCCGCCTCGACTGGAATGAGCACAGCATCACGTATCAATACAAGGGCGAGTCGTGGCAGCTGGGCGGGTTGCAGAACGGCGCGCAGGACCAGCTGTCGCAGCTCTACCAGTTCATGTTCGCCCGCAGCCTGACCGTCCAATACAGCCTGCAGGTGGTGAGCGGCCGCAAGCTCAACGATTACAGCTATGCGCGCAGCGAAGGCGACATCATCCACACCCCGCTGGGCGATCTGGCCAGTCACAAGTATCAACGCGTCACCCAACATCCCGACGAAAAAAACATCAGCGTGTGGATTGCCCCAGCGCACAACAATCTGCCGGTGCAAATCCGGATCAGCGAAGGCGGTGTCATCCTCGAGCAGCGCCTGGTGAGCGCCACTATCAGGCCCTAGGCGCGATGAGGCGCAGCGCTCGCCCATGGTGGCTGGCTCTGGCGGGATCACTGCTGCTGCACGGCGGGCTGCTTGGAGGGCTGTCGTGGAGTCTGCCGCAGTGGCCCGTTGCATTGGAATCACCCCCCATCGAAGCCCGACTGGTGCCGGTGAAGCATGCGGTGACGGTGTCCCCACCCGTCAAACCCCTGCCCGTCAAACCGGTGCCCCCGCCGGTGCGCCCAAGACCGGTACCGCCGCCGGAGCCACCGGTCGATATCGCCGTGGAAGCGGCTGAGCCCGGTACCGCCACCGACGCTGCGATCGACGAGCCGACCGAGCCGACCGATCCCACGCCGGATGAACTGGCCGGGATCGAAGCTGCACCGGCACACCTGCCGGCCGCGGAAGCCGAAGCGGCCTGGCCGCCGCTGAACACGCTGCCGCCGCGCCTCGACCTGCGTTTTCAGGTGCACTACGGGCTGATCACAGGCGAACAGACCCTGGTGTGGATCGACGAGGGCGAGGCCTACACGATCACCAGCGTAGCCAGCGCGAGCGGTCTGGCCGGGGTGTTTTATCGTGGTCGTTTCGTGCAGATCAGCCGTGGCCGTATCACCCCACGCGGCTTGCAGCCGGAAGAGTTCTGGGACCAGCGCGGCAGCCGGCACAGCAGCGCGCACTTCGATGCGGCCCAGGGCACGCTTATGCTGGACCCCGCCAAAGGTGCGCCGCGCCACTTCAGCTATCGCGGCGAGGTACAGGATGCACTCAGCCTGTTTTTTCAGCTGGCGCTGACCGCGCCACCGCCCGATGGGCCACTTGCCTACACGGTTTTCAACGGCAAGAAATTGCGCGACTATCGTTATGACGTGCAGGGTGAGGACATGCTGGAAACCATGCTCGGCAGTCTGCGTGTGCTGCACCTTACGCGGGTGGCCGATGGCGACGGCCAGTTCGAGATCTGGCTGGCGGTCGATCGACACTACCTGCCGGTGCAGGTACTGCACAGCGATGACAAGGGTAACGAGGTGGAGTTGCGGGTACGCTCGATTGCGCCCTGAAGTTCGACAGACTCCTAGCGCGGCAAGCCGTCGACCTGCGCGTGTAGCGTGATGCCACGACGCTGAAATTCGCCCTGCCGCACTTCCAGTGCGTAGCGCACGTCGCTGTCCGGGCAGTGCATCGACTCGCTGCGCGGCTGCATGTCGGCGAGGCCGGCAATGCGGCCAAGCGAATCGATGAAGGCAATCGACAACGGCAACGGGGTGTCGCGCATCCAGAAACAGTATCGGCCTGGCTGCTCGAACACGAACAGCATGCCGCCGTCGGCCGCAAGCTGTGTGCGGCTCATCAGGCCGCGGCTACGTTGCTGCTCGGTGGCGGCGATTTCGACCTGGAAGCTATGGGCGCCGATGCTCAGCGCCCATGTTGCGTCGTCGGCGAACGCGCTGGCCGGTGCGGACAGCATGACCAGCGCGAGGGCGCTATAACGCATCGCGCATCTGTTCGGCGAGCCTGAACGCTGCCACCGGATCGGCGTCGAGCACGTTGAAATGCCCCATCTTGCGCCCTGCGCGCGCGGCTTCCTTGCCGTACAGGTGCAGCTTGATTTGCGGGTGCGACAGCAGGATGTCCCAATGCGGCCCGCCGTTTTGCCAGCGGTCGCCGAGGATGTTGACCATCACCGCCGGCGACAGCAGGCGGGTGTCGCCGAGCGGCAGGCCGGCGAGGGTGCGCACCTGCTGCTCGAACTGGTCGGTGACGCAGGCGTCCAGGGTGTAGTGGCCGGAATTATGTGGACGCGGGGCGATTTCGTTGATCATCAGCCGGCCGTCGGCGACGAAGAACTCGACCGCCATCACGCCGACGTAGCCGAGTCGGTCGGCCACTGCGCGCGCGGTGTCGCATGCCTCTCGCGCGAAGCGGTCGGGCACGCGGGCGGGGACGATGGAGACGTCGAGGATGCCGTTGACGTGGCGGTTTTCAGCGACCGGGAACAGCATGCACTCGCCGGCGTCGTTGCGGGCGAGCACCACCGAGACTTCGCATTCGAGCTTGACGAATCCTTCCAGCACGCAGGGCTGGCCGCCGAATTCGTGAAACGTGGCGCGTCCCTGGTGAAGCGTGTCGACGCGCGCCTGACCCTTGCCGTCGTAGCCGAAGCGCGACACTTTCAGCAGCGCCGGGGTGCCGATGTCCGCCAGTGCCGCGTCGAGATCGCCCTCGCTCTCGATCAGCGCGAACGGCGCGGTGGCAAAGCCGTGGTCGGCGAGCCAGGATTTTTCGTGGCTGCGATCTTGCGCGATGGCGACCGCGTCGGCCCCCGGACACACCCGACAATGTGCTGCCAGTTCGATCAGACTGGCCGCCGGCACGTTCTCGAATTCGGTGGTGACGGCGGCGCAGGCTTCGCCCAGCTGTTTCAGCGCGGCGTGGTCGGCGTAGTCGGCCTGCAGATGGACATCGGCCATCTGCCCGGCGGGGCTGGCGGCATCGGGGTCGAGCACCATCACCTTGTAACCCATGGTGCGGGCGGCGAGGGTGAACAGACGGCCAAGTTGGCCGCCGCCGAGGATCCCCAAGGTGGCGCCAGGCAAGATGGGCAGCTTCGCGCCAGCAAGAATCGGCAGCGGCTTAGCCGACATCGGGCAATTCCATCGCAATCGCCAAGTCCGACTGAGCGCGGCGAAAGCGGTCGAGCTGTTCCGCCAGACCGCTGTCGTAGCGGGCGATCAGCGCGGCGGCGAACAGCGCCGCGTTGGCCGCGCCGGCCTCGCCGATGGCGAAGGTAGCGACCGGAATACCCTTCGGCATCTGCACAATCGAGAGCAGCGAATCCATGCCCTTGAGGTATTTTGACGGCACCGGCACGCCGAGCACCGGCACGATGGTTTTGGCGGCGATCATGCCGGGCAGGTGGGCGGCCCCGCCGGCGCCGGCGATGATCGCCTTGAGCCCGCGCGCTTCGGCGTTTGCCGCATAGTCATAGAGCAGGTCCGGGGTGCGGTGCGCGGACACGACCTTGGCTTCGAACTCGACGCCAAGCTGCTTCAACAGGATCGCCGCGTGTTTCATCACCTCCCAGTCGCTGGAAGACCCCATCACCACCCCCACCTGCGGCGCGTTCATCATGCCGACCCCTGCAATGTGAAAGGCGGCATTTTAACAGCGCTGCAGGCGCACGGATTTCCTGCGATGCAGCCGCGTTTTCGGAGACGACCCGGCTTGGCTCGCTGCAAGTCCTGGATCAAGCCGGTGGTTGTCGCGGCATAAAAAAAGCCCCGGAAGACGGGGCTTTTGACGAAGCGGGTTGATTTATACGCAACCGGTCGGCTTCGGGGTGCCGGCGTAGCGGCCGGCCTGCTTGGCCGGGCCGAACGGGAACAGCTCGAACAGGAATTTCTTGTCGCCCCATTCGTCGCCGAATTCTTCCTTCAGGCCTTTTTGCAGAAAGCGCAGGTTGGGCGCGGTGCCGTTCTGGGCGAACTGGTCGCGCATGTAGTGAATGATTTTCCAGTGGCTCTCGCCGAGTTCCAGTTTGTCGTCCTTGGCCAGATCGGCAGCCAGTTCCTCGGACCAGTCCTCCAGGTTGACCAGATAGCCTTCGGGGTCGGTTTCGACCATTTTTCCGTTGATTTCGCGTTCCATGATGGTGTCCTTGTATTCAATTAGTGGTGACCGGGACGAACAATATAATACTTGAGTAAATTAGTCAAGTATTATAGGATGAACGGGTCTTTATATCCTTGGTGGTCTTGTGGGTGTCGATGCGGCCCGGCTAAACCGCCCTTTTCACCCCTACGGGAAAGCCAGGCCGGAATAGGCCCAGCCGAGCAGCGCGCACCCGCCGATCACGGTTGTGATGTCGGTCTTGTACTTCCATAGCGCGACGAAGGCGCCAATCGCGACGGCGACGGAGAATCCGTCAACGCTACCGGCAAACGGCGCTTGCGCGGTCGCGTCCGGCCAGAAGGTATGCCAGGCGAAGAACGCCGCCAGGTTGAGAATGACGCCGACCACCGCCGCGGTGATGCCGGTCAGCGGCGCGGTGAACTTGATTTCACCGCGCGTCGCCTCGACCAGCGGGCCGCCGACGAGAATGAACAGGAAAGACGGCAGGAAGGTGAAAAAAGTTGCCACCGCCGCACCCGCCAGGCCGGCGCTGACCGGATGGTCGAATACCGCCTTCGCCACGCCGCCGAGATAGCCGACCCAGGTGACGATCATGATCAGCGGTCCCGGCGTCGCCTCACCCAGCGCCAGCCCGTCCATCATCTGCGGTCCGGACAGCCAGCCGAAATGCTCGACCCCGCCCTGATAGACGTAGGGCAGCACCGCATAGGCGCCGCCGATGGTGAGAAACGCCGCCTTGGTGAAGAACGCGCCGATCTCGTAGAGATCGCTCACGCCGCGGATCGCGAGCATCGCCCCCAGCCAGACCAGGACGAACGCGCCGCTGGTGACCGCCAGCCTGTGCCAGCTGAAGCGTGCGTGCGCGGGCGGCGGGGTATCGTCGTCGATGAGCGCGGGGCCGTATCCTTTGGCCGGTGCGCCGTGGCCGCCGCCAGCCGTGAATGTGTGCGGTACGAGCTTGCCGCCCACGGCGCCGAGCACGCCTGCGGCCAGCACGATCCACGGGAACGCAATGTCGAAAACGAACATGCCGATGAAGGCCAGCGCCGCCATCCCCCACAGCAGCCCGTTCTTCAGCGCGCGGCTGCCGATGCGCCACGCCGCGAACACGACCACCGCTACCACCGCCGGCCTGATTCCGTAGAACACCCCCTGCACCAGCGGCAGATCGCCGTACACGAGATACAGCCCGGCGAGCGCCGACAGCAGGGCAAAGGAGGGCAGGAAAAACAGCACGCCCGCGATGATTGCGCCGCCAACGCCGTGCATCAACCAGCTGATGTAGATCGCCAGCTGGGTCGCCTCGGGGCCGGGCAGCAGCATGCAATAGTTGAGCGCGTGCAGATAGCGCTGCTCGGAAATCCAGCGGCGTTTTTCCACCAGTTCCTGATGCATGATGGCAATCTGCCCGGCGGGGCCGCCAAAACTGATAAAGCCGAGTTTGAGCCAGTATTTGAAGGCCTTGCCCAGAGAAACGGGCGCGGGCGCGGTGGTGGGTGCGGTGTCCAAGAAAGTCGCTCCAGATTAAAGGATCAAGACCAGTCTTGGACGGGACACCGTCTTGCGGATGCATGCATCCTGGCGCCGGGGGCTGGCACCCCGACTGCTGTCATTCTAGCGGATTGTTGCTCAGGCCGTCGAATTCGACGGCCTGAGCACGAATTCCTTGAATGCCTGCGCCGTCGGCGAGAGCCGTTTGTCGTTACGGTGCACGACGTACCAGTGGCGCATGATGGGGAAATTGTCGATCTCCAGTACCACAAGCCGTTTGAGCGCCAGTTCCAACTCCAGCGTCTGCAGCGAAAGGATGCCCAGTCCCAGCCCGGCCTGCACCGCCTGCTTGATCGCCTCGTTGCTACTCATTTCCATGCTGGTACGCAGTTCCAGTCCCCTGGCGGCGAAGTAGCGCTCCATCGCGCCGCGGGTACCCGAGCCCGCCTCGCGCACCAGAAACGGTTCGGACGCCAGATCGTCGAGCGACACCTTGTTTTTCCGCGCCAGCGGGTGGTCGGGCGGGGCGATCGCCACCAGCGGATTGTTCATGAAGCGGGTCGCGTCGAGCTCCAGCCCGTCGGGTACCTGCCCCATGATCGCGAGATCGATGCGGTTTGCCGCCAGCAGGCCGAGCACCTCGGCGCGATTCGAGACGTCCAGGTGGATCGAGATGCGCGGATACCTTCCCCGGAAGCGCGCGAGGATGGGAGTGGCGACAGGATTCACGGTTGAGGTCACCCCCAGGTCGAGCTGGCCGCGATCCAGGCTTTGCAGTTGCGCCAGGTTGGTCTGCAGGTCACTTAACTGCGCGGCGATGTTCTGGCTGGCATGGAGCACCTCGTGGCCGGCCTCGGTGAGGAAGATTTTCTTGCCCAGCTGTTCGGTGAGCGGCAGGCCCAGGATCGCCTCGATCGCCTTCACCTGCATCGACACCGCCGGCTGCGACAGATGCAGCTCTTCCGCCGCCCGGGAAAACGACAGCCTGCGGGCGACCGCTTCGAACACCCTGAATTGACGCAGCGTCAGCCGGCGCATGGATATATAAGCATTACGATATGGTTCTGATCAAAATAACTGACTTCTGATTATACAGTGGCGTGGGTATAGTGGCCCTAACCGGTTCAGGGGCATTGCGCCTGAAGCCTTGTTTATTTATCGCAGGAGCCAAGCAATGGATCAATCCGCACGTTACGCCGACCTCAGCCTGAAAGAGGACGAGCTGGTCAAGGGTGGCAAGCACATCCTCGTCGCCTACAAGATGAAGCCCAAGTCAGGCTACGGTTACCTGGAAGCGGCCGCTCACTTCGCCGCCGAATCGTCGACCGGCACCAACGTCGAAGTCTCCACCACCGACGATTTCACCAAGGGTGTCGACGCGCTGGTGTACTACATCGACGAAGCCACCGAAGACATGCGGATCGCCTATCCGATCGACCTGTTCGACCGCAACGTCATCGACGGCCGCTTCATGCTGGTGTCCTTCCTCACCCTGGTGATCGGCAACAACCAGGGCATGGGTGACATCGAGCACGCCAAGATGATCGACTTCTACGTCCCCGAGCGTGCGCTGCAGATGTTCGACGGCCCCGCCACCGACATTTCCAACCTGTGGCGCATCCTCGGCCGCCCGATCGTCAACGGCGGCTACATCGCCGGCACCATCATCAAGCCCAAGCTCGGGCTGCGTCCCGAGCCGTTTGCCGCTGCCGCGTACCAGTTCTGGCTCGGCGGCGACTTCATCAAGAACGACGAGCCGCAGGGCAATCAGGTGTTCTGCCCGCTGAAGAAGGTGCTGCCGCTGGTGTACGACTCGATGAAACGCGCCCAGGACGAAACCGGCCAGGCCAAGCTGTTCTCGATGAACATCACCGCCGACGACCACTACGAAATGCTGGCCCGCGCCGACTACGCGCTGGAAGTCTTCGGCCCCGACGCCGACAAGCTGGCGTTCCTGGTCGACGGTTTTGTCGGCGGCCCCGGCATGGTGACCACCGCCCGTCGTCAGTACCCCGGCCAATATCTGCACTACCACCGTGCCGGCCACGGCATGGTCACGTCGCCGTCGGCCAAGCGCGGCTATACCGCCTTCGTGCTGGCCAAGATGAGCCGGCTGCAGGGTGCGTCCGGCATCCACGTCGGCACCATGGGCTACGGCAAGATGGAAGGCGAAGGCGACGACAAGATCATCGCCTACATGATCGAGCGCGACGAGTGCCAGGGCCCGGTCTACTTCCAGAAGTGGTACGGGATGAAGCCCACCACCCCGATCATCTCCGGTGGCATGAACGCATTGCGGTTGCCGGGGTTCTTCGAGAACCTGGGCCACGGCAACGTCATCAACACTGCCGGCGGCGGCTCCTACGGCCATATCGACAGCCCGGCCGCCGGCGCAATCTCGCTGCGTCAGGCTTACGACTGCTGGAAAACCGGCGCCGACCCGATCGAATTTGCCCGCGAGCACAAGGAATTCGCCCGCGCCTTCGAATCCTTCCCCGCCGACGCCGACAAGCTGTTCCCGGGCTGGCGCGAAAAGCTGGGTGTCCATAAATAAGCACGCGGGGACGAGGCCATTCGTCCGCTCGTGAGTCGGGAAGCGTGAGGCGGGCCTAGCCGCCGCAAGCCTTCCCGGCACTACACGCCTCCGGCTTGCTGGGGGCGTTTTTTTCTTTCCATGGCGAGAACACACATGATCGACAAGGACCAGTACAAGATTCAGCAGGCGCCCTTCTACCAGCAGCAGAAGAACGAGGTCGCGCTGTACGAAGCCGCCTATCGCAACCGTCTGCCGGTGATGGTGAAAGGGCCGACCGGATGCGGCAAATCGCGCTTCATCGAGTACATGGCGTGGAAGCTCGGCAAGCCGCTGATCACCGTGGCCTGTAACGAGGACATGACCGCGAGCGACCTCGTCGGCCGCTATCTGCTGGAAGCCGACGGCACCCGCTGGCTCGACGGTCCGCTCACCACCGCCGCGCGCATCGGTGCGATCTGCTACCTCGATGAAATCGTCGAGGCGCGCCAGGACACCACCGTGGTGATCCACCCGCTGACCGACCACCGCCGCACCCTGCCGTTGGACAAGAAGGGCGAGCTGATCCACGCGCATCCCGATTTCCAGCTGGTGATCTCCTACAACCCCGGCTACCAGACGCTGATGAAGGATCTGAAGCAGTCGACCAAGCAGCGCTTCACCGGTTTCGATTTCGACTACCCTGAGGCGACGCTGGAAGCGCAGATCGTGGCGACGGAAACCAGCGCCGACGCGGCGCTGGCGGCGCAACTGGTGAAGATCGGCGGGGTCGCCCGCAACCTCAAAGGGCACGGGCTGGACGAAGGCATCTCCACCCGCCTGCTGGTGTACGCCGCGACCCTGATCAAGGACGGCGTCGCCCCCCGTGACGCCTGCCGCATGGCGCTGGTACGGCCGATCACCGACGACGCCGACATCCGCGAGACCCTGGATCACGCGATCGACGCGACCTTCGCCTAAGCTTCGAACGTGAGCAGCGAAGACGAATACCAGCACCCCTTGATGCGCGCCTACTGGGCGCAGACCGACACCCGCTTCCCGCAGGTCGAGGGGGTGTTCGAGGATCTCATCGCCGAAGCGCTGGTGGTGCTCACGCGCGAAGGGCTCGGCGCCTATCTCGACGCCGCGCGCGCGATCGGCAGGCTGGGGCGCGGGGTCGAGCCGATGCTGGCGTTTATGGAAGAGTGGCCGTCCACCGCCCAGGCGATCGGCGAATCCGCCTTGCCGGCGGTGATGGCGCTGATCCAGGCGATGCAGAAATCGCCCAATGGCGGGGCGATCACCCCCTTCCTGCAGACGCTGGCGCCGGTGGCGCGACGCCTCAAGGCGGCGGAGCCCTTGCAGCGCTATCTCGACATCGCGCTCGATTTCATGCAGCGCACCAGCGGCTCGATCCACGGTCACCAGACCACGTTTCCCAGCCCCGGCCTGCCTGAATTCTTCGCTCAGGCGCCCGGCCTGCTCCATCAGCTCACGCTCGCCGGCCTGAAAAACTGGGTCGAGTACGGCATCCGCAACTACGCCAGTCACCCCGAGCGGCAGAAGGATTATTTCAGCCTGCAGTCGGCCGACAGCCGCGCGGTGCTGCAGCGCGAGCGCCACGGCACCTTGCTGGCCGACGTCGAGCACAAGCTCGATCTGTACCTGCGCGGGCTGTGGCGGGACAGTGATCATCTGGTGCCGTACTCCACTGCGTTCGACCAGCTGCGCAAGCCGATTCCCTATTACGACAAGCTCGGCATCCGTCTGCCCGACGTGTACGACGATGCGGGTGCGGTGTCCGGCCTCGACCGCTACCGCGCCGTGCTCGCCCACATCGTTGGTCACCGTCGCTGGTCCGAGACGCAGATCGCCGACAACTGGAGCCCGTTCCAGCGCATGGCGGTGGAGTTCTTCGAGGACTGCCGAATCGAGACGCTGCTGATCCGCGAATACCCCGGCCTGCGCCAGCTTTTCCTCGCGCTGCATCCGCGGCCGGTGGAAAACGTCTGCGATCCGGAAACCACCTCCTGCCTGCGCCATCGGCTGGCGATGCTGTCGCGCGCGCTGCTCGACTCCGATCACGGCTATGCCGACACTGATCTCAAGGACTTTGTCGGCCGCTTCCATGCGGCGATGGCCGAGGGCGAGTCGTCGACCGGTGAAATCGCTGCGCTGGCGCTGTCCTACGTCGCCAAAACCCGCCGCCCGAGCGACCAGTTCGCGCGGATTCATTTCGACGATACCGTGGTCGACTACCGCGACGACAACCGCCAGCTGTGGAAATTCATCGAGGCCGGTGACGAGGAAGAAGCGTTCGACGAACCCCGCAAGATCGAACCGCAGGAGGAAATTCACGGCCTGCCGCCGCGCCACTACCCCGAGTGGGACTACAGCAGCCAGACCTACCGGCCCGACTGGGCCAGCGTCTACGAAGGCCTGCATCCCGGCGGCAACCCGGCCGACATCGACCGTCTGCTCGCCAAGCACAGCGCGCTCGCCAAGCAGCTGAAGAAAATGCTCGATCTGCTGAAGCCGCAGGACAAGGTGCGCGTCCGCTACCAGGAAGAGGGCAGCGAGCTCGACCTCGACGTCGCGCTGCGCTCGCTGATCGACTTCAAGAGCGGCGCCACCCCCGACCCGCGGATCAACATGAGCCACCGCACCGACGGCCGCGACATCGCCGTCATGCTGTTGCTGGACCTGTCGGAATCGCTGAACGAAAAAGCGGCAGGCAGCGAGCAGACCATCCTCGAACTGTCGCAAGAGGCGGTTTCGCTGCTGGCCTGGGCGATCGAGAAGCTCGGCGACCCGTTCGCCATCGCCGGCTTCCATTCCAATACCCGCCACGATGTGCGCTATCTGCACATCAAGGGCTACAGCGAGCGCTGGAACGACGACGTCAAGGCGCGGCTGGCGGCGATGCAGGCCGGCTGGTCGACCCGCATGGGCGCGGCGATGCGCCACGCCGGGCACTACCTCGGCACGCGCAGCGCCGCCAAGAAGCTCATGCTCATCCTCACCGACGGCAAGCCGTCGGATGTCGACGCCCACGACGACCGTCTGCTGATCGAGGACGCGCGCCAGGCGGTCAAGGAACTCGACCAGGACGGCATCTTCACCTACTGCATCAGCCTCGACGCCAGCCTGAAACCCGGGGACGACAACTACGTCGCTGAAATATTCGGCCGTCAGTACACCGTTGTCGACCGCGTCGAACGCCTGCCCGAGCGACTGCCGCAACTGTTCATGGCGCTCACCAAGTAATCCAGAAAACTGGCTCGGCGCCGGCGCTATCGCTCACGCCTGCCAGACGCCGTATCCCGCTTCACGAAAATCGATCGCCAGCTCGACCTCCAGCTCGCGTGCCTGGTCGTAGGACATCGGGTTATACAGTTCGTACAGTTCAGGCAACAAGCGCAGGCCGAATGCCTTGACGAAGCGATTCGACTGGATGCCGGCCTTGTGTTTGTCGAAGCGCACATCGGGGTCCTGCCCCGTCATTCCGACGTAGACGCACGGCTTGCCCGTGACGTAGGCGGGGTTGGCTTTTCTGAAGCGGCTTTGGTAGAGAACGTCTTGCGACAGTTCGATCACATAGACGTGATAGTGGTCTCGGCGTCCCATGGCTGCAGTCGAACACGTTTGACCTGTCGGCGGGTGGGCCGCCCTCGGCAAGCGCCATGAACCGGGACGCTTGTGATGTGCGGACGTGGCGCCGCTTGCAACCGCACCACGTCCGCGCTTACTGCATTACTTCTTCTTGACAGCTTTCTTTCCCGCGACGGCGGCCTTGAAGCCGGCGCCTGCGGTGAAACGCGGCACGGTCGAGGCGGCGATCTTGATCTCGGCGCCGGTCTGCGGGTTGCGGCCGGTACGGGCTGCACGCTTGGACGACTTGAAGGTACCGAAACCGACGAGGGTCACGGTGTCGCCTTTGGCGACGGCTTTGACGACGGCTGCGAGGATGGCATCGAGCGCCCTGCCGGCAGCGGCCTTGCTGATGTCGGCTTCGGACGCCGCCACGTCGATCAATTCGGATTTGTTCATGTGTATACCTATAAGTTAATTGTAAGAATGATCTACCCCAGAAAGCATCCCAGTGGCTTCGTCCTGTCCGCAAACGGGCGCGGCCAACTGAACGCTGGGTTGATTATCGGCCTACAGCGGGGAATATTGAAGCCCGAATCGCCCTGTTTTTATTGATCGGGGCCAAATTGTTGGCCGCCGCCGCCGCTTGCACCCTGTCCGGCAGCTGCCGTAGCGCCCGAATCGTCCCTGCCAGGTCCTCCGCCGCCTGCTCCAGAATCACGCTCCAGCGGGGGTTTGCGCGATGGTATCGCGTCTGTCCAACCGCGCATTCCAACTGCGGCTGGCGCCATCGTGGATGCGTGGCCACGCGGCAACGGTGCGGGCCGCCCGCACCGCTCAAACGGCGCGCGCAGGCCGAATTTCCGGATGAGCGGGTTGGCCGGGTTTGATCGAACCGGCCACCGTAGATCGCTTCAGCCATCCTGGCCGCCGTTGGCTTTGCCGATTCAACCTGGAAACCGCAGTTGGGCGCGCTCGATCAACTGCGGTTTTTAGGTTCAATGGTTGTTCAGGAAAACTGGACCAGATCGCCGCTCCGGTCGTAGGCCAGATACTTCGAGATTGCGCCATTCTGGATCGAATGGATCATCGTTTTCAAGGGTTCCTGCGCCTCGTCGGTGCTCGGCATGACGCCGCCCCGCCCTGCCAGACAGGCGACAAACACGATTTGCCAATCCTGCCCCATCTGCTGCGACTCCTCGACCAGCGCGGAAAACTCACCCAGCTCATCCAGCGCCTTGTCGGTACACATCTGGGGCATCAGGACGCCGCCTTTTCCGGCATCAAAATCGCGTTTCTGGGCTTCGGTATGGCCATCGGGCAGCTCGGGCCGGGTGAAAACGAAAAGCAGACGTTGCGGTTCGGGCTGTTGCCTGGCGGCGTTGAGCAAGTCTGCATAACTTGAGATCTGCATGCGGTTCTACCTTGGTTAGCGAAAAGGGAAGCTTGACGATTCTGGCAAGCGTATCACCGACGCCACTCCGCTGCCCGGTTCGTCGCATTCGAATCTCTCGCTACGTCTGGCTCTGCCGCCGGACCCGCCAGTCGAGCCATCGCGCCGGTAGCGCCGACCTGACCCAGGGTATTCCGCCCGCTCATCGCTGACCGGCCCTGGCGCCTAGACCGGCACCTCGCTCAACGCAATCCCCAGTGCATTGGCGACCCCCTTGCCGTAAGCCGGATCGGCCTTCAGGCAGTTGCCGATATGGCGCAGCTGAATTTCACGTGGCGCACTCCCAATCGAGCGCGCGGTGTTTTCAAACAGCAGGGTTTGCTGCACCGGGGTCATCAACCGGAACAGGGCCCTCGGCTGTGCGTAGTAATCGTCATCATCCTCGCGGTAGTTCCAGTGGTCGGCTGCGCCGTCGAGGGCCAGAGGCGGCTCACGGTAATCCGGCTGCTCCTGCCACTCGCCATAGCTGTTCGGCTCATAACCAAGGGTGCTGCCGTGGTTACCGTCGACGCGCATGGAACCATCGCGATGGTAATTGTGAAACGGACAGCGCGCGGCGTTGACCGGAATCTGGTGGTGGTTGACGCCGAGGCGGTAGCGCTGGGCGTCGCCATACGAGAACAGCCGCCCCTGCAGCATCTTGTCCGGCGAGAAGCCAATTCCGGGCGGCACGTTGGCCGGGTTGAACGCGGCTTGTTCGACCTCGGCATGGTAGTTCGCGGGATTACGGTTCAACTCCAGAATGCCGACCTCGATCAGCGGATAGTCCCGGTGCGGCCAGACCTTGGTGAGATCGAACGGATGGTAGGGCACTTTGGCGGCGTCGGTTTCGGGCATGATCTGAACCGCAAACGTCCATTTCGGGAAATCGCCGCGCTCGATCGCTTCATAGAGGTCGCGCTGATGACTCTCGCGATCCTTGCCGACCAGCGCTTCTGCCTCAGCATCGGTGAGGTTCTTGATCCCCTGTTGCGACTGGAAGTGAAATTTGACCCAGTAGCGCTCGTTGTTGGCGTTGATGAAGCTGAAGGTATGGCTGCCAAAGCCGTGCATGTGGCGATAGGTGGCCGGCAGGCCACGATCGCTCATGACGATGGTGACCTGGTGCAATGCCTCCGGCAGCAGGCTCCAGAAGTCCCAGTTGTTCTTCGCACTGCGCATATTGGTGCGCGGGTCGCGTTTCACCGCGTGGTTGAGATCGGGGAACTTCAGCGGGTCGCGCAGGAAGAATACCGGGGTGTTGTTGCCGGTCATGTCCCAGTTGCCTTCCTCGGTGTAGAACTTCACCGCAAAGCCGCGAATATCGCGCTCGGCGTCGGCCGCGCCGCGTTCGCCGGCCACGGTGGAGAAACGCGCGAACACTTCGGTCTGTTTGCCGATTTTCGAAAAGATTTTGGCCTTGGTGTATTGGCTGATGTCGTGGGTGACGGTGAAGGTGCCGTAGGCGCCAGAACCTTTGGCGTGCATCCGCCGCTCCGGGATCACTTCACGGTCAAAGTGGGCCAGTTTTTCCAGGAACCAGACATCCTGCAACAGTTGCGGGCCGCGTGGCCCGGCGGTCAATACGTTCTGGTTGTCCGGCACCGGTACGCCGGCGTTGGTCGTCAACTTTTTCTTTGTGTCCATGATGCTGTTTCTCCTCGATGGTGAAAGGCTTGGGTGGAGCCGACATATCAACTGCTTAAGATTCAATATATCCCGTATTTAGAATAAGTCTAATAATTAATTTTGCTCTACGGGCCGTTCTAAAGCTACGCCAATCATTCTTGTTTGTCGCGCATCGATCAGAGGCCGACGAGCAGCCGGTCGGGGGAATCAGCCTGACCGTCCCGAACGATCATCGTAGTCAAATATGGACGCCCTTTAAACCTTCCCCTTATCCGCTGCAGCGGGCGCCGCCACCGGAACCTGCCGCCCCACCGGATAGACGGCGTACCCGTGGCGCCGGATGGGAAAGCTCTCGACGTCGAGCACGACGAACTGGCCGGGGTGGTTGAGGCTGAGGATGTGGCGGGACAGCACCGAGGCCGGCGAGAATGGCCGGTTTGATCGCTTCGTTGCTGCCCAGTTCCAGCCGTGGGCGGATCGTGATGCCGTGTTCGGCGAAGCGGCGCTCGATGGCGTTGCGGGTGCCGCAGCTTTTCCCCGCCTTACCAGATTGTTTTCTGGGCGCCCAAAAAACAAGCGGCCAATGGCCGCCTGTGGCGAAGCAAACAGGTAGACGCAGGCTGTTCGGCTCAGGTCTTGTTGCGGCGACGCATGACCGCCAGGCCCATCATGCCGATGCCAAGCAGGGCCATCGATGCAGGCTCGGGAACGTTCCCAGGGTTTCCAGGGCCGGTGCCGGGAGGCACGCTGGAAATCCCCGTGATGATGAACTGTCCTGGCGCACTCATCGTATCGATACAGCAGGCTGTGCCGGTAAACAGCCCCCAGGTACCATTTCCCAGGACGAGAGGATCGGTGGTGAACCAGTCATTCTCAAATGCGCTATTGCTGAAGTTGGCCGGGTCGATGGCATAGCCATCGATGGTGCCGGCTGTCACCATGGCGTCCATGCCGATGAGGGTGCCGCCGAGGTTGTTATGGAACCCCGTCCACTGGAACACGGGCCATAACGTGTCATCCGTGCCATAGATGCCAATTCTGACGCCGCCATTGGCGGTGGAAGGCGCGCTCTGGTCGCCGTGCCAATGCTCGCCCCACATGGTGATCGTCCCGTTGCCATTGTCTTTCCAGCCAAACGCAACCAGGTGGGCATTGGCCACGCCTGCCACGCAGAACAAAGCCAGTCCCGTCATGGCCACTACTTTCTTGATGGTAAATGTATTCATGATGACTCTCCTGTAAAAACGATCGTTAACAGGGGCAGGCGCATATTTTCCCGCCAGACTACAATTGCAAGCATCGTAGTCCTCATGAATTAGCAATAATCGCGCCAACCCAAGATCGAGTTGCAGTTTTGTGTTGAATAACAGTGGATTAAAGCGTTTGTTTGTGTTGCCGGATCAAGGGCCGGGAGTTAAAGCTGTAAAAATTTCCGACAAGGGCGGGTTTTTTGGCTCGTGCAGGGTGC
>JACDJC010001811.1_pt1 | contig 18170 bp, 17 predicted proteins | sample 7454191 | NCBI WGS metagenome assembly JACDJC01 (sample SAMN14253291, study PRJNA609438) | sludge metagenome | isolation source: sludge after 25d culture with pyrite and EDTA | collected 2018-12-20 | reverse complement strand
TTCCATCGCGCGCGCCAGCTGCTGGTCGTCGACCTGCACGCCCTCGTCGCGGGCAAGCTGCAACTGCGCACGATTCAGGATCATCCGCTCGAGCACCTGGCGCTCGAGGATGTCGGTCGGCGGCAGTTCGATGCGCTGCTCGCGCAACTGGCGCTCGGCGATGCGCACCTGCTGCTGCAGCTCGTATTCGGTGATCGCCTCGCTGTTGACGATGGCGGCGATCCGGTCGACGCCGGCCGGCAGCGGCGCCTGCGCGCCGGCCGTGGGCAGGAAGAAGACCGACCAGAAAATGATCAGGCCAGGGAGGAATCCGCGAGAGATCATCTGGATCATTCGTAACCGGAATAGCGCGATGGCATGGCGGGCCGCTCGGCAGGCAGGCGATAACCTGGAATGTTCCGGCGCAATATACCAAAGGGATCGGAACCGAGTCGGGCCAGCCCCTTGAGTTCGAGCTGGATGAAAAACGCCGTCGTCGAGCGCCCGACAGCCGTACGGAAGCGCTGCGCGACGAAGCGGGTCGCCCAGCAGCAGGCGTCGTATTCGAAGCCGAACACCGACTCGATCACGCCGCGTTCATTGGGCACGCCGCTGACCGGGTCCCGGCCACTGTCGAGAAAGGAATAATTCAGGCGCCCGAGCGCCATCCAGTCGCGGGCGACCGGCCAGCGCCAGGACGTGTCGAACTGGCCGATTTCGTTGCGCCGGAAGCGCAGGCCGACGTTCAGGATGCGTCCGTCCGGCGGCAGATAACGCCACAGGGCGGTATAGCGCGGCACGTCGTGATCGCGCACGCTGTACTGGAAGCCGGCATCGAAGCTCTGGTGGCGCGCGAGTTCGCCGCTGGCCGCCACCAGGATGTCCGAGCGTTCGTCGGTGCGCGGCTGGACCCCGGGCAGCGTCACGCGTTGCTGCGAAAAGTGGATGCGCTGACCGACGGCGAAACGGAAGCGTTCGATGCCGCTGTGCGGATCGACGAAACGCGAAACGACCGCAGCCGTGAGCTGATTGGCGTCGGCGATGCGGTCGTGGCCGACGAAGGTGTTCTCCGAGAACAACTGCGCAAAATTGAAATCCGCCGGCGTGGTGTCATAGACCGGCAGCCCCGTCTGGTCACGGTACGGGATGCGCACGTAGAAAAGACGCGGCTCCAGTGTCTGCGTCACGTCCTGGCCGAAGAAGCGCGTCGGACGCTCGAAGACGAGGCCGCCGTCGATCGAGAACACGGGTACTGCGCTGCTGCGCGTGCGGTCGCCAAAGCCGTGCGCACCGGCGTCGATCTGGTAATTGCTCAGATGCAGCTGTGCCTTGGGCGAAATGAACCAGCCCGGATGCACGACCGGATAGCTCAGCTGCAGATTGGCCACGCTGCGCCAGCCCTCGGGCAGGCCGGCCGACGGCGCGCGGAAGCGGGTGGCCTCGAGCAACGTGTCGAGATCGAAGCCGCCGGCATCGCGCAGGAAATTGCGCAGCTGCAGATGCGGCACGCGCTCGTACGGGCCCGGGCGCGCGTCAAGGATCGACTGCCAGGTGTCGACGCCGACCGTCGCCGTCCAGTCGCCCGGCAGCAGGCGCGAAGCGGTGAAGATTCGCGGCAGCAGGCGCTCTGAACTCGACACGATCGAGCGCCCGAAGTCGACGAAATAATTGTCGTCCGAGACCCCGCGTACGTTCCAGCCGCCGTACCAGCCAGCCCAGCCGGAAAAATCATTGCGCCATTCGTACAGGTAACGGCTGCGGTGGGCGACCTGATCCTCCGGATTCCATTCGGCCGCCACCGTGCCGTGATATGTCGGCTGCAGATAGCGGTATTCGGCGCCCAGTTGCACGCCGCGGCGCAGGCTCACACGCGGATACAGCGTCATGTCCTGGTTCGGCGCAATGTTCCAGTACCAGGGAACGGTGACCTCGGTTCCCGAGCGCGACGTGATCGACATCGACGGAGCCAGGAAACCGCTGCGGCGCCGATCGCCGAGCGGAAAGGCGAAGGCCGGCACGGCCAGGATCTTCACGCCCTTGAAATACAGGCTGGCCGAGCGCCCGCGGCCTTCCTCCCGTTCCTGGTCCAGGGTCATGCTGTCGGTGTGCAGCACCCAGTCCGGATCATCGAAACGACAGGTGGTGTAGCTGGCATCGATCAGGCGCAGGCGATCGGACCCGAGAAAATCGATACGCGCAGCCTGTCCACGACCATCATAGGCCGGCAGGAAGTAGCCGGGCGACTCGAACCAGCCGGTGTCGTCATCGAGTTTCAGCGCCAGTTCGGGGCCCGTGAACACATTGCCCTTGTGCGTCACGCGCACCCGGCCGACGGCCAGCAACTGATCGTCGTCCGGATACCAGGTCAGGCGGTCGGCGCGGATCACCGTCCCGGCCTGGCGCAAGGTGGCGTTCCCCGAGAACGTGACATCCCGATCGACGCGACCCGAAATCCGCTCGCCGCTGCCGTACACTGGCCGATCGTCGGTGGACGCCGGGCGTGACTCGGGCAGGACGGGATCGAGACGCAGGGTGATACCGGACGGGGCAGATGACGGCGCAGCCACCGTTTCGGCCGGATGCGAAGCAACGCCACCGACGTCGTCACGCGCATGCGCCACGCCGGTCACGGCGAAGGACGATGCGGCGAGCACAACGGAGAAAATTCGGGTTCGGAGCCGGCGCATTCGTCGGAGGCAATACCGGGCCGGCACTGGCCGGGACAAACCGGGAACGCGCGACGCACGTTCCGGAGCATCGGGGCGCACCGGGGCGCATGAGCGGCACGATCGATCCGGAGCCAGTTCGTGCAGGCTCCGTCTCCCGGCGAGCCATTATTATACGGATCGTGCCGAGCAAAAACCCGAACTCCTCCGCGCCGGACGCCACGAGCCCGCATCCCGACGCCCGTCTGGCCGCCTTGCGCGACTGGCTCGAACATCTGGCACCGGCGCACGGGCTCGAGCCCGCGACGATCCGGCCGGCGTCGGCCGACGCCAGTTTCCGGCGATATTTCCGCATCGATCTCGCCGCTTCGGTCGAGGGTTCCCGCCCCGCGAGCAGGATCGTCATGGATGCGCCGCCCGCGTACGAAGACTGCCGTCCATTCGTGCATGCCGCACGGATATTGCGCGCGGCGGACGTGCGCGTGCCGGACATCCATGCGCAGGACCTCGAACAGGGTTTCCTGCTGCTCGAGGATTTCGGTGACACTACCTGGCTGGATCTCCTGCACGCCTGTGCGGGCGACGACGCACGGATCGATGCGCTGATGCGCGCCGCGCTCGATGCCCTGGTACGGCTGCAGACGGCCAGCCGCGGCGGCGTCTTTCCCGACTACGACCGGGCGCTGCTGAGACGCGAACTCGACCTCTATCCGCAGTGGTACGTCGAGCGCCATCGCGGGGTCACGCTCACGGACGACGACCGCAACACGCTGGAGACGGCCTTTTCGGCGCTGCTCGCGAACAACCTGTCGCAGGCGCGCGTGTTCGTGCATCGCGACTGGCATTCGCGCAATCTGATGATGCCGCCGTCGGGCGCTCACCCCGGGGTAATCGATTTCCAGGACGCGGTGTACGGGCCGCTCACCTACGATCTCGTGTCGATGCTGCGCGACGCCTACATCGAGTGGCCCGAGGAGCGGCAGATCGACTGGGCGGTGCGCCACTGGCAGGCTGCACGCGCGCACCGTCTGCCGGTGCCCGCCGACTTCGGCGAGTATTACCGCGACATCGAATGGATGGGGCTGCAGCGTCATCTCAAGGTGCTCGGCATCTTCGCGCGCCTGTACCACCGTGACGGCAAGGAACGCTACCTCGCCGACCTGCCGCGGGTGTTGGCCCATGTGCTGCGCACCGTGCACCGCTATCGCGAATTCGCCGCACTGGCGCGCCTGATCGAACGGATCGAGCCGGCACAGGAGACGACGATGCGGGTGACCGGACACACGTTCTGAACATGCCGGCACCCGGGCGAGGTGCAGATCCGCGCAGCGGCCCGCGCGCAATGCTGCTGGCGGCCGGGCGCGGGGAACGGATGCGCCCGCTCACCGACACCTGCCCGAAGCCCTTGCTGCGTGCCGGCGGACGTACCCTGATCGAATGGCATCTGCTCGCGCTGGCCCGCGCCGGCTTTGCCGAGGTCGTCGTCAATCACGCCTGGCTCGGCGAGCGCATCGAAGCCGAACTGGGTGACGGCAGTCGCTGGGGGCTGCGGATCCGCTATTCGCCGGAGCCCGAAGCGCTCGAGACCGCCGGCGGCATCGCGCACGCCCTGCCGTTGCTGGGCCCGGAGCCCTTCGCCGCGATTGCCGCCGATATCCATACCGACTTCGACTACCGTCGTCTGCCAGTCCTGGCGCGGCGGATGCGCGTCGATGGCCTGCATGCCTGGTGTGTGCTGGTGCCGAATCCACCGCACCACCCGGAGGGCGACTTTGCCCTGCGCGAGGGCAGACTGCGCAACGATGGACGGCCACGCTGGACGTTCAGCGGCATCGGTCTGTATGACCCGAACCTGTTCCGCGGGCTCGCACCGACGTCGAACCCGGGCGCGGGGGCCCGGAATCAACCGCCCAGGGCGGCGCTGGGGCCGCTGCTGCGTGCCGCTGCCGATGCCGGCCTGGCCGGCGGCGAATGTCACGATGGCCTGTGGGTCGACGTCGGCACTCCGCAGCGACTGGCCTGGCTGGATGCACAATTGCGCATCGGCCTGGCCGACGACAGGCACCCTGATGACCGGAAACGAAACGATGGATGAATATGCACGACGCCGTCAGCGCGTTCTCGACACCATGCACGCCCGCGGCGGCGGCGTCGCCATCATTCGCACCGGGCGCGAAGTGCTGCGCAGCCGGGACAACGAGTACCCGTACCGCGGCGACAGCCATTTCCGCTATCTGACGGACTTTCCCGAACCGGAGGCGGCGATCGTCCTCGTCGCCGATGCCGAGCGGGCTGAATCGGTGCTGTTCTGCCGGCCGAAGAACGTCGAACGCGAAACCTGGGACGGCTTTCGCTTCGGGCCCCAGGCCGGCGCCGAACGCTTCGGCTTCGATCGCGGCGCGGCGATCGAGACGCTCGACGACGAAATGCCGCGCCTGCTGGCCGGCCAGCCGGCCATCTGGCATGCGCTCGCCCGCGACGCAGGCCTCGATCGCTCGGTGCGCCTCTGGCTGCAGACCGTGCGCGCACAGGTACGTGCCGGCGTGCGCGCGCCGACACAGGCGATCGACCTGGAGCGGGTGCTCGACGAGATGCGCCTGCTCAAGGACGAACACGAGCTCGCGCTCATGCGCCGGGCGGCATCGATCTCGGCGGCGGCCCACCTGCGCGCCATGCGCCTGACCCGCCCCGGCCTGCACGAGTATGAAATCGAAGCCGAGCTCGAGTACACCTTCCGCCGCAATGGCGCGAGCGGACCGGCGTACGGATCGATCGTCGCCGGGGGCGCCAATGCCTGTGTCCTGCACTACCGCGCCAACGACGCCGTCCTGCAGGACGGTCAGCTGCTGCTGATCGACGCCGGCTGCGAGTTCGACGTCTACGCGGCCGACATCACCCGCACCTTTCCCGTCAACGGCCGTTTCAGCCCGGCGCAGCGCCGGCTGTACGAGATCGTGCTCGAGGCACAGCAGGCGGCCATCGCCGCGGTACATCCGGGGGCACGCTTCGACGACGCGCACGAGGCTGCGGTGCGCGTGCTGGCCCAGGGCATGATCGACTGCGGACTGATTGCCAGACCGCTCGACGCAGCGCTGGAATCCGGCTCCTGGCGGCGCTTCTACATGCACCGCACGGGGCACTGGCTCGGCATCGACGTGCATGACTGCGGGGACTACGTCGAACCCCATGATGTGAAAACCAACGGCACGCCGGCCTCGCGCATCCTGCGCCCGGGCATGGTCACGACGGTCGAACCGGGACTGTACGTGCGGGCAGCCGACGACGTTCCGCGCGAATTCCACGACATCGGCATCCGTATCGAGGACGACGTCCTCGTGACCGACAGCGGCAACGAAGTCCTGACCTTCGAAGCGCCGAAAACGGTTGCCGACATCGAGGCCGCCATGCAGCGTGCGGAGGGTGGAGCGTGAATGCCGGGGTGCTGCTGCGGATCGAGGGACGCGGGCCGGTAGCGCTTGCGCTGCGCCTGTTCCTTGCCCGCCAGGGCTTTCCGGACGACGCCATCGACCACCCCGTCGGGTCGGCCGACCCGCTGCCGCCCGCACTGGCGGCGCGTTCGCTCGCCCTGTCGCTGGGCAGCCTGCAGTTGCTCGGGCGCATCATCGACCTGCCGCCGGCAGCGCCGATCCGGCGGGTGGACGTGTCGTTTTCGCGCGGCCGTGGCGTGACGTCGATCGACGCCGATGATCTGGGTGCCGCCAGACTCGGCGCGGTCGTGCGCTATGGCGCACTGCACGAGGCGCTGTCCTGCGCGCTGGCGAAGATCTCGCCGCAGAACGAACCGGCGTGCGGCAACGGCGACGGGGCGGATGCGACGATCCGCATCCGCGCCGATGGCGACCCACACGCGGCGGCACGCACGCTCGACTTCCGGCAAAGCGCGCTGCTGGCCGAGATCGAGGTGTCGCGCGAGTTGCCTGACGTCGCCTTCGAGCGTTTCACGCCGGACGGTCCGCTGGCCATCCTGCCGCTGCCGGAGCCACGCCGCCATGCGCTCGTCTGGTGCGCACCGCCCGCCGTGACGCAGCGGCGGCTGGATCTGGACGCCGGCGCCTTCGGGTCGGAACTGCAGGCCATGGCCGGCGACGCGCTCGGCACCGTGCGCCTGGCCAGCAAGCGTTTCCAGGCCCCGTTGCAGCGCCGACAGGCCGATGCCGACACGGATCCGTCGGTCGTGACGATCGGCAACGCCGCGCAGACCCTGCACCCGGTCGCCGGCCAGGGACTCAACCTCGGTCTGCGCGACGCTTTCGAGCTGGCGCAACTCCTCGGCGACGCACACGCACAGGGCACGTCGATGCGCTTCGTCCCGGCGCGGTTCCGTTGCCGGCGCAGCATCGACCGCAGGCTGACGATCGGCATCACCGATACCCTCGCGCGCGTCTTCCGGCTGCCGGGCAGTGCGCCGATCCATTCGCTGGCACTCGACCTGCTCGATCGCGCCGAGCCGCTGCGCAACCGGTTTGCCCGTCAACTGATGTTCGGCTGGCGCGGTCCGCTGCCACCGGACTTTTTCGCTCCCCGGCCGTCGAGCGCCCGAACGCCCCGCCTTTTTCGATAGAATCGGCCTCCCGTCCGTCAGGGTCGCAGCCGCCTGATGAAACCCGCAGCTTTCCGGATCGGCCCGCATGCGATCACCCACCGGGTACTCGTCGCACCGATGGCCGGCATCACCGATCGCCCTTTCCGCCAGTTGTGCCGGCGCTTCGGCGCCGCCTATGCGGTCTCGGAGATGGCCACGTCCGATCCGCTGCTGGCCACGAGTGCGAAGACCCGGGCACGACTCGATCACAGCGGCGAGGACGGTCTGCGCGCGGTACAGATCGTCGGCGCCGATCCGCAGACCATGGCCCGCGCCGCGCGCGAAAACGTGGCCGCCGGCGCGCAGGTGATCGACATCAACATGGGTTGCCCGGCACGCAAGGTCTGCCGGGTCGCCGCCGGTTCGGCCCTGATGGCACAGGAAGCGCTCGCCATCGCCATCGTCGAGGCCGTGGCCCATGCGGTCGAAGTCCCCGTCACCGTGAAGCTGCGCACCGGCCCGGACCTGCGGCAACGCAATGCCGGTCGGCTGGCACGCGCGTTCGAGGACGCAGGCGCCCGGATGCTGGTCGTGCACGGCCGTACCCGCGCCTGCGCCTTTCGGGGCCGTGCCGAGCACGACACGGTTGCCGAGGTCAAGACGCGGGTCGGCATCCCGGTGGTGGCCAACGGCGACATCGATTCGCCGCAGGAGGCGGCACGGGTATTGCAGCGTACCGGCGCCGATGCGGTGATGATCGGACGGGCCGCACGCGGCCGGCCGTGGCTGTTCCGGCGGATCACCGACTACCTCGACACCGGCGAGGATCCGGGCGAACCGGACGACGAAGCGCTGCACGCGCTGATGCGCGGGCACCTGCTCGATCACTACGCGCTCTACGGCGAAGAGCGCGGCGTGCGCAGCGCGCGCAAACACGTGCAGTGGTATCTGCAGGCGCGTACGGCCGAAGCGGATGACGATGGCGACGGTGGCGACTCTCCGGCATCATCGGTGACGCAGTTCCTTGCCCGGTTCCACCGCCTCGACAGCGCGCGCGCGCAACTCGACGCGATCGATGGCTGGTTTGCGCCGCGATCGCCGGAGCCGGTGACCCGACACGCCGCCATCAGGACAGCACGTTCCCACGGAGCAATGCAGCATGAACGGTCCCTCCTCTCTGAACGAGGCGGTCATACACAGTCTCGAACGGTATTTTCATGACCTCGAAGGAACGCAGCCCGCTGCGATTTACGAAATGGTGATCCAGGCAGTCGAGCGACCGATGCTCGAAGTCGTCATGCGCGAAGCGCACGGCAACCAGTTGCGCGCCAGCGAGATGCTCGGCATCAACCGCAATACCCTGCGCAAGAAACTGCAGATGCACGGCATGCTTCGGGAGATGCGGCGATGAACATTCCGGTACGACGCGCGCTGATCAGCGTCTCCGACAAGACCGGCGTGGTGGCGCTGGCGCGCGAACTGGCTGCGCTCGGGGTGAGCATCCTCTCCACCGGAGGCACGGCCCGGCTGCTGGCCGACGAGGGTCTGCCGGTGACCGAGGTTTCCGCGCATACGGGCTTTCCGGAAATGCTCGACGGGCGCGTGAAGACCCTGCACCCGCACATCCACGGCGGCCTGCTGGCACGGCGGGAAGTCCCGGCACACATGGCGGCACTCGGGGAGCACGGCATCGACACCATCGACCTGCTCGTCGTCAACCTGTATCCGTTCGAGGCCACGATCGCGCGCGCCGACTGCACGCTCGAAGAGGCGATCGAGAACATCGACATCGGCGGCCCGGCCATGGTGCGCTCCGGCGCCAAGAACTGGCGCGGCGTCGGCGTGCTGACGGATCCGTCGCAATACGCATCGGCAATCGCCGAGATCCGCGCCGACGGCGGGCTCGCCGATGCCACGCGCTTCGCGCTGGCCGTGGCAGCCTTCGACGCCGTCGCACGCTATGACGGAGCCATTTCCGACTACCTGTCGTCGCTGCGCGCAGACGGCTCGCGCAGCGATTTCCCGGCGCAGTTCAACCGGCATTTCATCAAGCTGCAGGATCTGCGCTACGGCGAGAACCCGCATCAGCAGGCCGCGTTCTATCGCGACCCGGATCCGGCGCCGGGTACGCTGGCCAGCGCGCGCCAACTGCAGGGCAAGGAACTGTCGTACAACAACATTGCCGACGCCGACGCCGCCTGGGAATGCGTGCAGTCCTTCGACAGCCCCGCCTGCGTCATCGTCAAGCACGCCAATCCGTGCGGCGTGGCGCTCGGGCCGGACGCCGAACAGGCCTACCGGCTCGCCTTCCGTACCGACGCGGTGTCCGCCTTCGGCGGCATCATCGCCTTCAACTGCGCGGTCGACGGCGCGACGGCGCGCGCGCTCTCCGGGCAGTTCGTCGAAGTCGTGCTCGCGCCGGCGTATGACGACGAAGCGCGCTCGGTGTTCCAGGCCAAGGCCAATGTGCGCGTGCTCGAGATCGCGCCGGCGCCGGCCGGCAGTGCGCCGCGCGCGGCCTTCGATCTCAAGCGGGTCGGCTCGGGGCTGCTCGTGCAAAGCGCCGATCGCGGCGCTGTCGGTGTCGACGAGTGGAAGATCGTCACCCGCACCGCGCCGACCGACGAACAGCGCCGCGACCTGCTGTTCGCCTGGCGCGTGGCGAAATACGTGAAATCAAACGCGATCGTCTTCTGCGGCGGCGGCGCCACGCTCGGCGTCGGCGCCGGCCAGATGAGCCGCGTCGACTCGACGCGGATCGCATCGATCAAGGCTGGCAATGCCGGGCTGGATCTGAAAGGATCGGTCGTTGCCTCGGACGCCTTCTTTCCGTTCCGCGACGGCCTGGACGTGCTCGCCGAAGCCGGTGCGATCGCCGTCATCCAGCCCGGCGGCTCGATGCGCGACGAGGAAGTGATTGCGGCGGCCGACGAACACGGTCTTGCGATGGTGTTCACCGGCATGCGCCATTTCCGGCACTGAGACGCGTGAAGCCATCGGCCGCGCCCGGATGACCTCACCGCTTCGCCTCTCGCCGTGCCGCAGCACCGTCTTCGGCACGCGGGCCGTGAGCCGGACGATGGCGAGCAGCCATGAGAACGCCTGAAGCGGGCGCGCGCGGCACGCCGGAGCCCGGCTTTGCGCGCATTCTCGGCATCGATCCCGGGCTGCGCCTGACCGGCTTCGGCGTCATCGACAGCGACGGCAGCCGGCTGCGCTACGTCGCCAGCGGCGTCATCCGCATTCCGGTCGGCTCGCTGCCGCCAAGGCTGAAGACGATCCATGACGGCATCGCCGAAATCATCGAACGCTATCAGCCCGACAGCGCGGTCGCCGAGATCGTCTTCGTCAACGTCAACCCGCAGTCGACGCTGCTGCTCGGACAGGCGCGCGGCGCGGCGATCACCGCCATGGTCGCACGCGGCCTGACCGTGCACGAATACACGGCGCTGCAGGTCAAGCAGGCCGTCACCGGTTACGGCCGGGCCGCCAAATCGCAGATCCAGCACATGGTGCAACGCCTGCTCGCGCTGCCGGCCGCACCCGCGACCGATGCCGCCGACGCGCTGGCCTGCGCGATCTGCCACGCCCATGCGGACAAGCTGAACGCCAGCGCGATGAACGCCGTGCTCACCGCCCGGGCCGGCACACGAACGGCCGCGACGCGCCGGCTCGCACAGCGGCGCGGACGCCTGCGCGTCGACTGATCGGTCACCGGACGGCACGACGGCCTCCCCCGTCGGGAATCCCGGTGACCATCGGCGGCGGCGCAGGACGCTGCCACACCGCCGGCAAGGCCGTCCGAAAGCTTCGAACCGGACCGCATTCCCCGCACCCGACGCACACGGTACCATCCCGACATGATCGGACGATTGAGCGGCACGCTCCTCGAAAAGCATCCACCGGGCGTACTCGTCGACGTCGGCGGCGTCGGCTATGAACTCGACGTGCCGATGAGCACGTTCTACGACCTGCCGGCCACCGGTGCGCCGGTCAGCCTGCTCGTGCAGATGGTCGTGCGCGACGACGCACTGCTGCTGTTCGGCTTCCTGCAGACGGCCGAGCGCGATGCCTTCCGCCAGTTGATCCGCATTGCCGGCGTCGGTGCACGCACGGCGCTGGCCGTGCTCTCGGGCCTGTCGGTGGACGAACTGGCGCGCTCGGTCGCACTGCAGGACGCGACCCGCCTGCGCAAGGTACCGGGCATCGGCAAGAAGACGGCGGAGCGGCTGCTACTCGAACTCGAAGGCAAGCTCGGACCGGCGACCGCGGTGAGTGCCGACCCTGGTGCCGCGGCGAGCGACCCGGGCACCGACATGCTGCAGGCGCTGCTGGCGCTGGGCTACTCGGAACGTGAAGCGTCGGCGGCCATTGCCCGGCTGCCGGCCGGCATCGCCGTGGCCGAAGGCATCCGGCAGGCGCTGAAACTGCTGGTCCGATGATCGAAGACGACCGTCTCGTCGCTCCGGCCCCGGCTTCGCCGGGCGAGGAGCTGGCCGAGCGCGCGCTGCGCCCGCACCGGCTGGCCGAATACGTCGGCCAGAAGAAGATCCGCGAGCAGCTGGAGATCTTCGTCGCGGCGGCGCGTGCGCGCGGCGAAGCGCTCGATCATCTGCTGCTGTTCGGCCCGCCCGGCCTGGGCAAGACGACGCTGGCTCACATCGTCGCCGCCGAAATGGGTGTGAACCTGCGCCAGACCTCCGGCCCGGTGCTGGAGCGCCCCGGCGATCTGGCGGCAATGCTGACCAATCTGGAACGCAACGACGTCCTGTTCATCGACGAAATCCACCGTCTGTCACCGGTCATCGAGGAAATCCTGTACCCGGCGCTCGAGGACTTCCAGATCGACATCCTGATCGGCGAGGGCCCGGCCGCCCGCTCGATCAAGCTCGACCTGCAGCCGTTCACGCTGGTCGGCGCCACCACGCGCGCCGGCATGCTGACCAACCCGCTGCGCGACCGCTTCGGCATCGTCGCCCGGCTCGAGTTCTACGACGTCGACGAACTCACGCACATCGTCGCGCGCTCGGCGCAGCTGCTCGGCGTGCAGGCGAGCCCCGCCGGCGCGCGCGAGATCGCCCGGCGCTCGCGCGGCACGCCGCGCATCGCCAACCGGCTGCTGCGCCGGGTGCGCGACTATGCCGAAGTCCGCGGTGACGGCCGCATCGACCCAGGCACGGCCGATGCGGCACTGCGCATGCTCGACGTCGATGCGAGCGGGCTCGACGTCATGGACCGCAAGCTGCTGCTGGCCGTCCTCGAGAAATTCTCGGGCGGACCGGTCGGACTCGACAATCTGGCCGCCGCCATCGGCGAGGAGCGCGAGACGATCGAGGACGTCCTGGAACCGTTCCTGATCCAGCAGGGCTATCTGCAGCGCACGCCGCGCGGACGCATCGCATCGGCCGCCGCCTGGAGGCACTTCGGCCTGTCGGCGCCCGGAAACAGCGATGAACTGTGGGACGGCCCGGATGGAGGGGCGCGGTAGAATCGCCCGCGATGACAACATCGCAGCCGCCCTGCGGCAACGCCGCCCTGCACCCCGGTGCCCGACCGCGTCCCGCCTGGTCGATGCCGGTGCGCGTCTATTACGAAGACACCGATGCCGGCGGCATCGTCTATTACGCGAACTGGCTGCGCTACTTCGAGCGCGCCCGCACCGACTGGCTGCGTGCGCTCGGCTTCGGTCACCGCGCACTGGCCGCCGATCACGGCATCCTGCTCGTGGTGCGCGACATCTGCCTCGATTACCAGCGCCCGGCCCGTCTCGATGACGAGCTGCTGATCGACGTCGAGCCGCTCGCGGTGCAGCGCGCCAGCTGCACGCTGCGGCAGACGGCGCGTCAGATCGGCGCCGACGAAATTCTCGTCACCGCGCAGCTGCGCTTCGCGGCCATCCGCCAGGCGGACGGGCGCGCAACCGGTTTTCCGAAGCCGCTGCGCGACGCCATCCTGCAGACGCTGCCCGAAGCCGCTGCCGACGTGCCGGGCGGAAACAGACTTCCCGACGGGCCGCGAATCGATCCGGGGCTCTCTTTCGCGCATCCCGCCGCAGGCCGGACATCATGAACAACGAGTTGTCGATCGTCACGCTGGTCCTGCACGCGAGCCTGCTCGTACAGCTTGTGATGGCGCTCCTGCTGGCGATTTCGCTCGCTTCCTGGACGGTCATCTTTCGCAAGAGCTTTGCGCTGCGCGCGGCCCAGCGCTCGACGGGCGCCTTCGAGGAAACCTTCTGGACCGATCGGGATCTGGGAGCCCTGTACGACGAAATTCGCGCGGCCGGTACCGACCCCGGCCCGCTGGCGCGCATCTTCGAATCCGGCATGAGCGAATTCCTCAAGACCCGCGAGCAGAAACCGGGCGACGTCAACGCCATGCTCGACGGCTCGCGCCGCGCCATGCGTGCCGCCTGCCAGCGCGAACTCGACGAACTGGAATCCGGCCTGCCCCTGCTCGCCACCGCCGGCTCGGTGAGCCCCTACATCGGGCTGTTCGGAACGGTCTGGGGAATCATGAATGCCTTTCGCGGCCTGTCGAACGTGCACCAGGCAACGCTGGCCGCCGTCGCGCCGGGCATTGCCGAAGCGCTCGTCGCCACGGCCATCGGCCTGTTCGCCGCCATCCCGGCGGTGGTCGCGTACAACCGCTATGCCGCCGACACGGATCGGCTGGCGACCCGGTTCGAGAATTTCATCGAGGAATTCTCCAACATCCTGCACCGGCAGGCGAGGTGACGCGGGATGGCCGCCAACGGAACCGGGCGACGGAGCCGTCGCCGCATGATGAACGAAATCAACGTCGTGCCGTACATCGACGTGATGCTGGTGCTGCTCGTGATCTTCATGGTCACGGCGCCGATGCTGCCGCCCGGCACCATCGATCTGCCCAGCGCCGGGCGCAGCAGTGCGCAACCCGATCGCTACATCGAAGTCCAGGTGCACGTCGACGGCGAACTGCGCGTACGCGGGATCAACACCGGTGATCCGTCCGAGCGGCGCGTCGGCCGTGCCGATCTGCCCGGCGCGATCGAGCAGATCCGCGGCGATGGCGAAGCGATGCCGGTCGTCATCAGCGGCGATCGCAACGTGAAGTACGAAACCGTGATCGACGTCATGAGCGAACTGCGCCGGATGAACATCGAACGCATCGCCCTGCTGGTCAAACCGGCTTCGTGAGCGCACCGGCACGATGTCCTTCGCACGCAACCTGAACGAAGATGAGTGAACGGCAGCCGGATCCGGGCGCAGCGCGCCGGACTCCGTCGTTGCAGGCGGGTCGCCACGGCCGGCAGAATCGTGTCTCGCCGCCACGCAGCGGCGCGAAGGCCTTTCTGCTGGCCCTGCTAGTGCACGCCCTGCTCGTCGCCATGCTGGTCAGCGGCATCCGCTGGCAGACGCATGCGCCCGAGGGAGTGAGCGCCGAATTGTGGCTCCCGGCAGACGCCCCCGAGCCGCCCGCGGCAGAACCCGAAGTCAGACCCGCCCCGACACCCTCGACCCACGCTCCGCAATTGCCGCCGCGGACCGTGGATGCCCTCGCGCGCCGGGCCCAGGCTCCGGCCGAAGCGATGGATCCGGACATCGCCATCGAGCAGGTGCGGCGCGCCCGGGCCGAACGACAGCGGGCGGAAGAAGAGCAGAAGCGCCGCGCGGCGGAGGAAGCCGCCCGTCTCGAAGCCGAACGACAGGCACGTCAGGAGGCCGAGGCGCGCGCGCGCCAGGAAGCAGAGGAGAAAGCGCGCATCGAAGCCGAGGAAAAACTCCGGCAGGAGCGCGAACGCGAAGCCAGGGCGGCCGAAGAGCGGCTCAGGGAACAGAAGGCAAAAGAGGAACAGGCCCGACAGGAAGCAGAAGAAAAGGCACGGCGCGAGGCGAAGGAAAAAGAACAGCGAGCCGCCGAGGAGAAAACCCGGCAGGAGAAGGAAGCTGCGGCAAAGGCGAAGCGCGAGGCCGAAGCAAAAGCGAAGCGCGAAGCCGAGGAAAAAGCGAAGCGGGAAGCCGAAGCAAAGGCGAAGCGTGAAGCTGACGCAAAAGCGAAGCGCGAAGCTGAAGCAAAGGCAAAACGCGAAGCCGAACAGAAGGCGCAGAAGGAACGGGAAGCGAAGGAGCGCGCGCAATATCTGGAGGGTCTGCGCGAACAGGCCGGCTCGGGCTCGGGTACCGGCGCCAGCGGCAGTGCCGGCAGCGGCGCTGATGCGGGCTATGCCGCCCAGCTCTCGGGCATCATCCGCAGCAACACCGTCTTTCTCGTTCCGCCCGGCCTGAGCGGCAATCCGAAAGCGGTCTTTCATGTGCGTCTGACGCCGGAGGGCCGGATCCGGTCGGTCGAACTGGTCCGTTCCAGCGGTCTGCCATCCTGGGATGCCGCCGCCCAGCGCGGGATCGAGCGCAGCGATCCGCTGCCGAAACGGGCCGACGGGACCGTCCCCGATTCGATCGAAATCACGAGCGGGCCGCTCGACGATCATTGAAAGCGTGTGGATGATTGTGTCGCCCGTTCCGGGAACGGGTGACGTCGTCAGCCGCGTCCGGCGGATCGCTATAATCGATCCGAACGTCTGAAGCGATCATCCCTACCCGTGCCGGCGCGCCTTTCCGGCACGGCTGACCGCTCCGTCCGTTTTCAGTGCTTCGAGGGAGTTCATGAGGCAATTTCTGCTGGCGACCGTCGTCGCACTCTTCCTGCCCGCTGCCGTCCAGGCGCAAATGCGCCTTGACGTTTCCGGCATCGGCGCGACGCTCTATCCGGTAGCCATTGCGGATTTCGCCGGTGACGATGCCGATGCGCGCGCGGTCGTCGAAGTCATCCGCAGCGACCTGGCGCGCAGCGGTTCGTTTCGCATCATCGACCCGGGTTCATCGGCGGTCGCCGGAGCGCATTCCGGGCGCCCCGATTACGCCACCATTCGCGCGCGCGGCGCCGACACCGTCCTGACCGGATCAGTCTCGACGACCGCGGATGGCCGCCACGACCTGCGCTATCAGCTTGGCGACGCCGTGCGGCAGAACGTCCTGGGCGCCGAATCGCTCATCGTCTCGACGGGCGATCTGCGCTTCGGCGGGCACCGTGTCGCCGATCGGGTGTACGAGCTGATCACCGGCGAAAAAGGCATTTTCTCGACGCGGATCGCCTTCGTGTCGAAAGAAGACGATGGCCGGTTCCGGCTCAACGTCGCCGACTGGGATGGCGAAAACGTCGTGTGGCCACTGACGTCGCCGGAGCCGATCATCTCGCCGGCCTGGTCGCCCGACGGCACGCGCATCGCCTACGTGTCGTTCGAGAGCCGCAAGCCGGTGGTCTACGTGCACACACTGGCGACCGGGACCCGGGTCGCAGTCGCCAACTTCAAGGGCAGCAACAGTGCGCCGGCCTGGTCGCCTGACGGTCGTACGCTGGCAGTGGCCCTGACGCGCGACGGGCTGTCGCAGATCTACCTGATCAACGCCGACGGCAACGGCGCACCCCGCCGGCTCACCAACTCGCCGGGCATCGACACCGAACCGTCCTTCGCGCCGGACGGCAAGTCGCTGTACTTCACCTCCGATCGCGGCGGCTCGCCGCAGATCTACCGGATGCCGGTCGATGGCGGCATGGCAACGCGCATCACCTTCGGCTCGTCGTACAACGTCAGCCCTCGCGCCAGCCCGGACGGACGCCTGCTGGCGCACGTGACCCGCCGTGAAGGACGTTTCCTGATCGTCGTGCGCGACCTGGCCAGCGGGCGCGAAACGATCCTGTCGGAAACCGGTCGCGAGGAGTCGCCCAGCTTCGCGCCGAACAGCCGCTGGGTCATGTTCGCCACGCACACCGGCATCCGCGATTCCCTCGTCGCCGTCACCGTGGACGCGCGCGTGCGGCAGCGCCTCGCATCGGCCAGTGGTGACATCCGGGAGCCGACCTGGGGTCCGTTTCCGCAGTAATGCGGCACGTTCCGCCACGACAGGCACGCTTTCCCCCCGGCTCTCCGATACACTAGCCGACGCATGCCATGACGAGCCTTTTTGTCTCTCCTGGCCTTCCATCGACTCCCTCACCCAACCATCCAATCTCACCGAGGAAAACCATGAAGTCCACGATCCGCTGGATCCTCTTCGCTCTGGTGCCCGCCGTCATCGCCGGCTGCGGCACGAGCGTAAAACTGGACGATGAAGCGGGCCTGCAGGAGCCGGCACCGATCGAAAGCCGCGCCGGCGCGGATGGCCGTGCAGAGGGTGCCGGTGCCGCCGGCATCGGCGATCGCAGCGCCGAAGCCGGAAGATCCGGACAGACCGATCCGCTCGACGACCCGGCCAGCCCGCTGTCGCAGCGCAGCGTCTATTTCGATTTCGACAGCTTCGTCGTGCGCGACGAATTCCGTCCGCTGGTCGAGGCGCACGCCAACTACCTGCTGTCGCACCCCGAGCGTCGCGTCGTCATCCAGGGCAACACCGACGAGCGCGGCAGCCGCGAATACAACCTCGCACTGGGTCAGAAGCGCGCCGAAGCCGTGCGCCGCGGCATGGCCGTGCTCGGCGTGCCCGACAGCCGCATGGAGGCCGTGAGCTTCGGCGAGGAACGCCCGCGCGCCACCGGCAACGACGAAGCCGCCCATGCCGAGAACCGGCGCGCCGATCTCGTCTATCCCTGATGAACCGCCGCCCGCTGCCGTCGCTGCTCGTCGCCGGCGCGCTGCTGGCGCTGCCGCTGGCGTGGTCGCCGGCACACGCGCAACTGTTCGCCGACAACGACGCACGCAAGGCCATCCTGGACCTGCGCGGCACCGTACAGCTGCTGCAGCAGGAAACGCGCGACCGCCTCGACTCGCTCGAACGCCGTGCCGATGACCTGACGACGCGCGTCGAACGAGTCGAATCCGGCACGCGCGGCCAGCTCGAACTGCAATCGCAGCTGCAGCAGATGCAGGAGGAAATCGCACGGCTGCGCGGGCGTCTCGAAGAACTCGAACATCGCCTCGCCGGCACTGCCGGAGCACCCGGCGG
>JACDJC010001809.1_pt1 | contig 18176 bp, 14 predicted proteins | sample 7454191 | NCBI WGS metagenome assembly JACDJC01 (sample SAMN14253291, study PRJNA609438) | sludge metagenome | isolation source: sludge after 25d culture with pyrite and EDTA | collected 2018-12-20 | reverse complement strand
GGTCCTCGCCCGGGCGAAGGCGGCCGGCCTCACGACCAAGTCCGGGATGATCCTGGGCCTGGGCGAGACCGAGGACGAGGTCGTCGCCGCCCTGGCCGACCTGCGGGCCGTGGGGACCGACATCGTGACCCTGGGCCAGTACCTGCGGCCCACGGCGGCCCACCTGCCGGTGCGGCGTTGGTGGCGTCCCGAGGAGTTCGACCGCCTGAAGGCGGCGGGGGAGGCGCTGGGCCTGGCCCACGTCGAGGCCGGCCCCCTCGTCCGTTCGAGCTACCACGCCCGCGAGGCGGCCGATCACGCAGGGGACGCGGCCCTGATCGACGCCGGCTGACCTACGGTCGCCGGTGGTGAGCGAGGACGAGGACACGGCGCCGGCGACCTGGCGACCGGCACGGGCCGCCGCCGAGCTGTTCGCCCTCTGCGGGTTGGCCCTCGCCCAGCCGCTGTTCGATGTCTTCGGCGCGGCCCCCGACGTCGTGCTGGCCCACGGCGCCGATCGGGGTGACCTGGTCGTGTTCGGCCTGCTCGTGCTGCTGGTCCCGGCCGCCGTGCTCTGGGTCGTCGAGCTGGTCGTGAGCCGGGTCCACCCCACCGCGGCCCGGTTCCTGCACGGGGCCTTCGTGGTGGGGTTGGCCTCCGCGGCCGTGCTCCAGTTCCTCAAGCTCTCGGCGGAGATCACCGGCCGTCGGCTGGCGCTGGCCGTGGCCCTGGCTGCCGCCACGTTCGCGGTGGCCTACGTGCGCTCCGCCACCGTCCGCCGCTGGGTGGTGGCGATGAGCCCGGCCCCGCTGGTGTTCCTGGCCGTGTTCCTCCTCGCCTCGCCCGCCGCTGATGCCGTCTCGGAGACCTCGGTCGATGCCGTGGCGGGCGGCGCCGACGGCAACGGGCGTTCCGTGGTGATGATCGTGGCCGACGAGCTCCCGATGGAGGCCCTGATCGACGGTTCGGGGCAGGTCGACCCGGTGCTCTACCCGAACCTGGCCCGCCTGGCGGGGGAGGGGACCTGGTTCCGGAACACGGGGACGGCGGCCACCGTGACCGCGGTCGCCGTCCCGGCGTTGCTGACCGGTCGCCAACCACAGGACGGCCTGGCCCCGACTGCCGCGGACCACCCCGAGAACCTGTTCACCCTCCTCGGCGAGGGCTACGACCTCGAAGCCATCGAGACCACGACCAGTCTGTGCCCCCCGACCCTCTGCGGTGGCCCGCTGGTCGACCAGACCCCGACCGCAGCCCCGGCTCCGGCGGAGGCCGGCCTTCGAGGCCTCCTCGACGACGCGGGGAGGGCGGTGCGGGACCTGCTGTCGTTCGATCCCTTCCCCGGCCCGCAGCCCGTCCCCCTCGAGACCGTGCCCGTGCCTCCAGCCGACACCGGGGCGGCGGGGGCCGGGGGCTTCGAGACGCCGACCTTCGAGCTCCCCGACGTGACGGACTTCGTGGCCTCGATCGAAGAGGGCGAGGGCCCGACCGTGCACTTCCTGCACGTGCAGCTGCCGCACTCCCCGTACGTGTTCGCGCCCGACGGACGCGTCTACCAGGACCGGACGAGCGTCGAGTCGACCCTGGAGATCGCGGGGCGTCGCTCCGCGGTGCCCTACGAGACCGACCTGGCCCGCCAGCGCCTGGTCCTGCAGACCCAGTACGTGGACGGGATCGTGGGCCAGGTGCTCGACCGTCTGGACGAGACCGGCCAGGCCGAGGACACCGCGGTGGTGTTCACCTCCGATCACGGGGTCGGGCTGGTCCCCGGTGAGGAGAAGCGCCCGATCGCGGCCGAGGAGCCGGTGGCCGAGGCCATCTACCCCGACCTCCTCCTCGTGCCGCTCCTGCTGCGGGCGCCGGGGGTCGAGGCGGGCGCGGTGGACGACCGCAACGCGATGACCGTCGACGTGCTGCCCACCCTGGCCGATCTGCTCGACGTCGAGGTCCCGGACGGGGTGGAGGGGGTGTCGCTGCTCGCGTCCGCACGCGACGACGACGAGAAGCAGTTCGTCCAGGTCCTGCCCCGGGACGCCACGGGCGCCTTCGGCTTCGAGGTCACCGGCACCCGGGGCCCGGCGGCCATCGGCCCACCGGTCCACTACGACGGGGCCCCCGTCCTGGCCGACGCCCTGTCCCGGCACCTCGACCGACTCTTCGACGGCGCCGGGCCGGACCACCGCGCCTACCACGTGGTCCCGGAGGGCGATCTCGTCGGGCGCCGGGTCGTCACGATCGCCTCGGCGCCGTCGTTCGCGGCCGAGGTCGAGCTGGACGCCCTCGACCAGCTCGAGGACTACGGGGTCGAGGTCCCCTTCGCCCCGCTGCGGGTGCGGGGGCGGCTGGTGGGCAACCCCGTCGGCCCGGTGACGCTCGCCGTGGCCGTGGACGGCGTGGTGGCCGCGGTGGCCCCGACGTTCGCGTCGGGCGGGGACACCCATCGCATCGACCTCATGCTCGACCACACGCTGGTGGGCCCCGGGACCCATCGCACAGCGGTCTACGCCGTGGTGGACGACGGTCGCCTTGCGCCGATCGAGTCGGCCGGAGGGTAGGCGTCGGCCCGCTCCGCCCGCTCGACCAGGGCGGCGGCAGCCAGGGCGAACGCAAAGGGGATCACGGCCAGGCGGACGGCGAGGTGGGTCATGGTCGCCAATGCCCAGACCATGAGCGCCAGGCTGACGATCCGTCCCGTGGTCGTCACCTGACGGCGCCACGACGCGACGCCCATCACCCCCAGGCTGATCACGGCGATGAGTCCGAGCATCCCGTGCTCGGCCAGCAGGCCGGTGTACTCGGTGTGGGTGATCGTCTGCCTCTCCAGGTCGCGCTGGAACTCGCCCTCCCCGACACCGACGCCGAGCAGTGGGTTCTCGACCCAGAGCTCGAGGTCCGCCACGGCGATGTCGGAGCGCAGGGTCGTCGTCGAGGAGGTGAACCGCTCCGAGAGCGCCCCACCGGTCAGCTCCTGGAGAGCGGGGAGCAGGAGCACCGCGGTGAGGCCGACCAGAGCGGCGAGGATGCCGAGCACACGGGCCGCGCTGCGCCGGTTCCTCAGCGCCGTGGGGGCGAGGGCCACCAGGACGACGGCCACGCTGAACAGGCCGCCGCGGGAGAGGGTGAGAGCGGACTGGACGGCGAAGCCCGCCGCCAATCCGGCCGCGAGCAGGCGCATCGGGCCCCGACGCTCGAGGGCGACCAGCATCCCCGCGACCAGCGCACCGAACGCGACGACCGCGGAAACCTGGTTCGGGCCGAAGCCGCCGCTGGAGGCCAGGTTCGACGCGGTGCCGGAGAAGTCGGCGGTACCCAGGCGCGCCGTGTCGATGCTGGCGGTGAGGGTGATGGTCACGATCGGCCCCAGCAGGGTCCACAGGACCGTGCCCATCGCCCGGGGGGTCACCCTGAGGTTCGAGAAGAAGACGACCCCGGCGGCGAGGGCGACATGGGGGAGCACGGCGAAGTTGACCTGGTGGAGCCCTTCGACCAGGCCCAGGTCGCCCAAGGCCACCACGCTGCCGGGCAGGAGCGCGAACACGTAGACGAGGGGGGCGGTCAGGCCGACCGGGCGGGGGGTGAACCGGGCGATGCCGATCAGCATCAGGCCGAGGAGCAGGAGCTTGGCTCCCTCCCACGGCATCCCGACGCGTTCAGAGCGCCAGAGCACCTCCGAGGCCACGACGTAGGCGGCGGCGACCGCGGTGACCTCCGGGCGCCGCGAGGCCAGCGCCGCGCCGAGGCACAGGAGCAGGGCCAACCCGGCCTGGAGCTGGGAGAAGGGGCGGAAGAACTTGACTTGGTTCGCAAAAGCCAGGGCGACGTGCAGAGCGAGGTAGGCGAGGATGGCGAGGGCACCCACCGGTAGGGCCCTCCGCGGCAGGTCGGCCAGCCGTCGCTCACCTGTCGGATGCTCGACCTCGGCGTCGACCGGGGCCACCGAGACCCCGGTCCCCGTCGGATCGGCCGCTGGGGTCACGGTGTCGCGGGCTCCGAACGGCCGTAGTAGGAGTAGGTCGCCCGGGCCTCGACGCCGTTGAGGATCATCCCCGTGACCTCCGTTCGCATGGCCTCGACCGCCTCGATGGCCGCGGCCACCTGGTCGTCGCGGGTGGAGCCGGCGGCGGTGACGAGGATGGCGCGGTCGACGTGGCGCCCGATGATGAGGGCGTCGGCCACAGGCAGCACCGGCGGGCTGTCGATGATGAGGATGTCGCACTGGCCCGACAGCCGCTCGATGACCTTTCGGGCGACGTCGCTCTGGAGGAGGTCCGCGGGGTTCTCGTCGGTGGGCCGGGCGGCGATGAGGCGCAAGCCGTCCACCCCCACCTCGACACAGGCGGCGAGGGGGTCGCTGTCGTGCAGGAGGACGTCGCCGAACGCGCTCGGCCCGACCTCGATGCCGAACCGCTTGTGCAGGGTCGGGCGGCGGAGGTCGGCGTCGAGGAGGATCACCTGCTGGCCCGTGCGGGCCAAGGCGACGCCGAGGTTGGCGACCACCGTCGTCTTGCCGTCGCCCGCGACCGGGCTGGTGATCTGCAAGGCGGCCGAGGCGTGTTCGAAGCTGAGCAGGCCGAGCGAGGTGGCGACGCTGCGGTAGGCCTCAGCGACCGGTGACCTCGGTTCGGCGAGGAGGACGGGTCGATCGTTCGGGTCGTCCCGGCTCGCCTCGTGGAACGGGATGGTGCCGAGGACCGGGACATCGGGACGGATGCGTCGCAGGTCCTCGCCGGTGCGGATCGAGCTGTCCAGCTGCTCGCGCCCGACCGCCAGGACGAGGCCGAGCAGCAGGCCGACGACGGCGCCGATCAGCACCGCGCCGGTCAGGCCGGCGGCCTCGGGCTCCGACGGTGTGCTGGCCGGCGTGATGACCTCGAGGGATCCGGCCAACGTCGTCGCCTCGCTCCGCAGCCCGGTGACCTGGTCCCGCAGCGTCTGGAGCTGGGACTGGAGCTGGGCCACCGCCGGGCTGACCTGCTCCCGGACCTGCTCGAGGCGCAGGGTGGCCTCATCGCGCTCGGGACCCGGAGGAGCAGCCAGGACCGCGGCCTCGGCCTCGCGGATCGGGCGGCGGGTCTCGGCGATGTCGGCCAGGAGGTCGTTGACGGCCTGCTGGGCCCGTTCGGCGGCCTCCTGCAGCGCCTCGGCCTCGCTGGTGCGCCGGAGCTCGATGTAGGCATCGACCCAGGCACTCAGGTTGGCCGCCGCCACGTCCGGCGATCCGGCCGAGGTCGAGACGGTGATGACGTCGCTGTCGCTGCCCCCGCCGGCGGAGACGCCGATCGAGGTCCCGGTCACCTCCGCCACCTGGTCGCGCACCCCGCCGCTCTCCATCAGCTCGATCTCGTTCTCGATGCGACGGTCGGGATCCCCGGAGAGCGGCTGATCGAGGAACTGGCTGCCCGACGTGGACGACGACGACAGCAGCAGCTCCGCATCCGACCGGTAGACGTCGTCGCCGGTGAGGCTGAGGGCCACGCCGCCGAGGACGCCGATCACGACCGAGGCGGTGAGCAGCACCCAGTGGCGCCGACAGAGGCGCAGGAACTGGACGAGGGGTGGATCGTCTGAGGTGACGGCGCGGGGCACCGGGTACATGCGGTCGCTCTCGGTGTGCGGACGGGACGGCTGAGCCTACTCTCCACCCGTGACCCACCCCAGGCCGGTCCTGGAACAGACCCTCGATCTCTTCCCGACATCGGTGACCCAGTTCTCGGTGGCCGAGCCGGCCCTGGACGACGCGCTGATCGCCGCAGTGGGCGGGCTTCGAGGTGACGAGCCCGAGACGGCGAAGGAGCGGATCGGGGGTCAGGGTTACTTCGAATGGCAGAGCCGAACCGATCTGCAGCACGAAGAGCCCTTCGCGACCCTGGCCCGGATCCTGACGGACGCGGCGACGGCGACCTTGGAGGTCCTGGGTCACGTCGCCACCCGGCTGCACCTGACCGAGTGCTGGGCAAACGTCAGCGAATCCGGGGGTTCCCACGCGGCCCACGCCCACCCCAACAGCTTCCTCAGCGCGGTCTACTTCCTGGCGGTGCCGGCCGGCGCCGGGGTCCTGCAGTTCGTCGACCCCCGGCCACAGGCCCAGGTGTTCAGCCTGGAGGTGTCGAGGCCGTCGCTGCGCAACGCCCGGCTGGTGGCCGTCGAGCCCAAGGCGTCCCGGCTGGTCGTCTTCCCGTCGTGGCTGACCCACCGCGTCGATGTCAGCACCGGGGCGGGACGGCGGATCACCGTCGCCGCCAACTTCATGCCGGTCGGTTCGGTGGGCCGTCCGACGATGGGCTACGACCTGTCGCCCCCGGACCGCGGACCGAACGGCCGAGGGGGCCGAAGCGGGCCGTGAGGGGCCGGGCCAACGCGGCGTAGAGGAACTCCCCGCGCCGGGTCGGCAGGCTGTGGTCGTTGGTGTGGCGCAGGCGTGACCGGAAGGGCCACAGGCGGGGGTCGAGGGGGCGGGAACCGAGGAGCTCGCCCTCGATGGCGGCCACCGTGAGGGACCAGACCCGTCCCAGCCGCCACGCCCGAGCCGCGGCCCGGAGGCGGAGATCGGCGTCGGGATGCCGCTCGCGGGCGGCGATGCGCAGCACCTGCACGTCGACGAGGTGGCCGAGCCGGCCGAGCGGGGCCGAGCGCCAGGCGTGGTTGGCCACGAAGACTGCGTGGTCGACCGGGTCGAGGGCGAGCAGATCGTCCCGACCCGTGGCGCTGGGCACGGCGCGGGCGAGGAGGTCGACGGTCGGCGGGACCCGGGCCCAGGTCTGGGCGCCGAGGGTCCGGTGGACCTCGACCGGCACCGGGAGCCCCGGAGCGGACAGCGGCGGGAGGTGGTGGTGGTGGGCGTAGTCCTCGTCGGTGGCCCCGGCCGTGAAACCGGCGGCGACGAGGTCGGCTGCGGCGCCGGGGGCGTCGGCCACCAGCAGGTCGAGGTCCCAGAACGGCCGGTGGAGGCCCTCGGGGTAGTGGGCGGCCAGCTCCGGGCCCTTCAGCACGACCAGGGGCTGGCGCACGGCGCTCCGGGCCCGGTCGAGCACCTCGTCGGCGGCGAGCTCCACGAGGGCGGCGTTGCGGGCCGAACGCCGGAGCTCGTCGGGGACCGGGTCGCCCGCCGCATGGGCCCGCCATGCGCCGGTCAGGTCCAGACCGTGGCCGCCGAGCGCATCGGGCGTCCCGAGGCGGTCGATGGCGTCACCGACCGCCCGGACCAGGCGCTCCCGGTCACCCACCGGGTCGTCCGGCCACGAGCATCCCGGCGGCGACGAGCCCGTCCACGAAGTCCTCGACCTCGCGGGGGTCGGCGCCCGGCAGCCGGTCCAGGGCCGCGGCGGCGGAGCCGGTGGCGAGGACCGCGTGCCAGATGGCGGCACCCGCCGGGTCGAGCAACCAGCTGCGGCCCGTGGCCACGTCGAGGAGCACCAGTTCGTCCAGGGCCGGTCGCCAGCGGAGGCCGGCGGCAGGGGCGAGGAGGGCGGCGGCCACGGGCCGACTGTGCCAGACTGGGTCCAACAGGGGCGAGCCCCGGCCGGGAATCGTTGCGGTCCCTCGGGTGCACGGACTACGTTGCGTAGGTCCTTACGGGTGTGGAGGAGCGACAGATGGCTGAAGATCACGTGGATGGCGCCGAGCCGGTGTCCGACGCCGACAGCACCGGCTTCGACCGCCGTACCGCCATCAAGGGCGCCGTGGCCGCCGGCGTGGGCGCCGTGGCCTTCGCCGGGCCGTCCATCGACGGCTTCGGTCTCGTGCCCGCCTACGGGTCGGTGGGCACCCCGGGTGGCATCAGCGCCTCCGCCGGGACGACCACGGTGGTTTGCTCCTGGCCCCTCTCGGACCTCATCATCGGGGTGGGCAACGGCAGCGTGACCATCGACACCTTCGGCAACGTCGGCGAGAACGGTGGGCCGGACTGGACCGTCACGAGCGTGACCCTGCCCACCAACTGCACCTCCTGCCAGGTCACCAACATCACGATGTCGGGCTGCAACGGTGGCTGTGACAACACGTTCAACGCCCAGTCCCTCTGCGGCTTCGACGGCTCGAACACCAACGGCCCGACCCCCAACGGCTTCCCCGGCAACTCGGGCAGCCTCTCCTGTGAGTGCGAGCCGTGCACCGCGGCCTCCTGCGGTGGCTCCTCGGAGGTCACCGCCACCTTCACCGTCACCTGCACCTGAGCCTCCCGCTCGCCGGAAGGCGATCACGGTGATCGTGGCCCCCTGACGTCTCGCGGCCAGGATGTCCACCGTTCCCTGTCACCCCGTCCGGCTGGTGGGCAACGTCGCGCCCGAGACCCGGGTACGTCGGCCCGACCCGTCGGTTCCCCTGGAGGCGCCCCTCGTGGCGGGCTCGACCTCGGCCCGGGCTGCCTCCCGACAGGTGGTGCAGTCCCTGCTGCCCGGGGTGGACCTCGACGCCCTGGAGGTCCGGGGCGACGACGCCCCGGTGGTCCACGCCACGCCCGGTCTCGACGCGGTCGGCGCGCTGATCGGTCCCGATGTGCTCGACGAGGTCCTCGCCCTCCATGACTGGGGGCATCCTCGACTCCGGCCCATGCGGGACGGCCAGGACCTCCCCTACGGGGCCTTCGCCGCTCCGGCGGGCAGCCGTCCCGGCCACAGCGTGCGGGCGCAGGTGGGGCGCCTCGTGGCCGAGCTGACCGGCGGGGCCACGGTGGCCATCGACGGCGTGGACGAGGCCCACGGTGCCCTGGAGGCGCTGGCCGAGGACCTCGAGCGTTTCTTCGCCGCCCGGGTCCTGATCAACGCCTACGTGTCCGGCGGGGACACCTCGGCCACCCAGCGCCACTGGGACGACCACGACGTGATCGTCCTGCAACTCGAAGGGGCCAAGCACTGGGAGGTCCGTCGGCCGACGGCGCCCGCGCCGTTGCGGGGCGTGGTCGGGGACCGCAGCGAGGGCGACGCGGTCTGCTGGGAGGGGACCCTGGCGCCGGGGGACAGCCTCCTGGTGCCCCGGGGGCATCCCCACGTCGTCACGCCCACCGGCGGGTTCTCGCTCCACCTCACCGCAGGGATCACCCGGGTACGGGCCGTGGACGTCCTGACCTGGTTGCAGGCCCGCGCTCCCGGCGTGGCCGGGTTGCGGCGCGACCTGCACCCGGCCGTCGACGACGACGACGTCGATCTGGAGCGTCGCATCACCGAGGACCTCGTCACCGGCGCCGTGGGGCGCTACCGCCTGCTGAGCGCCGTCCGCCAGCCCGCTCGGGCCTCGACCCGCTTCAGCGCCATGCGCAAGCTGCTGTTCACCGAGGACCGAACTGACCTGACGGCTCGGCTGGCCCTGCCCGGCGGCCTGCTGATCGAGGACACCCGGGAGGGCGGCGACCTCGTGCTGGTCGGGGCGGGACGCCGCTGGGCGGTGGTCGACCACGCCCTCGAGCTGGTGGGTCGACTGCTCACGGGCGACCCCCTGGCCCTCGACGAGCTCGAGGTCGACTGCCCGTCCGGGCCGAGCTGTGCCCGGACCCTGGTGGCCCAGTGGGCCGTCGACGGGGTCGTGGCCATCGACCGGGCCCACGGCCCCCTCGCCGCGCCTTCGGTATCCTGACCGGGACATGGCCGACACCCTGATCGACAGCCGCGACATCGACCTCGAGTACCGGCCCCGGTTGGCCGACGACGTCGTCATCGCCCCGGTGGGCCACGGAGCGGTGGCGTGGGCCGGCGGGGACAAGGCGCCGATCGTCCTCGACGGCGCCACCCACACCTACGTCCAACTCTTCGACGGTGCCACGTCCCTGAACCAGATCGTCGACGACATCGTCGCCGTCCTGGATGACCTCGATCCCGAGATCGACATCGGACTGGGCCTGCTCATCGCCACCCAGCGCCTGGGGATGGAGGGGTTCCTGGACGGCGTCGAACCCCTGCCCGCGTGGCGCCGGCCCTCGGGCCTCTACCGCCAGCTCACCGCCTGGGTGGACGCTGAGCCCGCCCCGGTACCGATCCCGGACCTGCCGGCCATGATCGAGAAGCCCGAGTCCGTCTGTGCCGACAACCTGCTGCACCTCGACGAGTCCGAGTTCTTCTCGGTCCGCACGCCCGGCTCGCCGGTGCGCGTCTCCCACACCTTCCCCGAGCTCCGCGAGGCGATGGACCGCATCGCCCCGGACCGGGTGGGGCCGCCGGCCGGCGGCCTCTTCCTGTCGGCGGTGGCCGGTGACGCCAACCGGGTGGGGCGCAGCTTCTACACCCTCTTCGGCCCCCAGCTCTACCGGCTGGTGGTCACCCCCGACCGGGACCGGGTCGTGCGTTCGGCGCTCCGGCACCTGTCCATGCCCCTGTGGCTCCACGACGAGCCCGGCCTCTGGTGGAGCCGCACGCGGACCCTCATCGGCCCCGACGGGGCCATCCTCATGTCCCCGGAGCGCCTCGGTCTGCAGGCGGGCATCCTCCGAGCCGTCGAGCGGGCCGGCTTCGAGATCGTGGACTCGATGATGACCGCCATCGACCCGGCCACCTTCGAGGTCGTCGTCCATGGCACCCGCTTCGACCTCGACCGGGGTGAACTGGCCGCCGACGAGGCCGATCCGCCGCGCCGGGTGCCGATCGCGGGTCAGTGCCTCGGTGTGATGGAGTACCAACCCTTCAACCCCGGCACGCCGGAGTTCTTCGCCAAGGCGTTCGCCGTGGCCGTCGAGCCCATCGCAGGCATCGACCGGGCCCGGCTGCTGGAGGCCGCGGTCCACGTCGCCACCGAGGCCCGGGGGATCCTCCTCGACAAGGCCACCCCCCAGGAGGTCGTGGCCGACCTCCTCGGGACGGGTTGACCGACGGCGGCCCCGTCCGGGCGGTCGAGCCCCTCGGGGCCACCCGGACCCGGTTCCCGGCCGGTTCGGGCGTCGAAGCGCCGTTGGCCGCGGCGAACCGGTCGGCTCGGGCCTTGTCCCTCTCGGTCCTCGACGAGCTCCTCCCCGGCTACGACGCCGGTGCCGTGGCCGCCGCCGGCGGCCAGGAGCAGTGCCACCTGGTGGAGCCGGGCCTCGCCGTCCTGGACGGCCTGCTGACCCCTGCGGACCTCGATCGCCTGGTGCAGGAGTCCCTGCACCCGATGGACGGCGACGCCCACCGCGGCTGGCACCCCCGGGTCTTCCGGGGCGGACAGCGTCAGCCCGCCGTGCACCACGTCGCCCAGGACGCGTTCCTGGCGGAGGGACGGGGCGGACGCATCGACCCGTACCGGCTCGCCGCGGCGTTCCGGGAGGGAGGGTCGCTCTACCTGCGGGACGCGGCGGCCCACCACCTTCCGTTGCGGCGGCTCATCGAGCACTTCCGCCGGGTCTTCGGCGGGGGCGGTGAGATCGGGCTGTTCCTCTCCCGTGGGGTGGCCGAGGCCCCCCTCGGCCTGCACTGGGACGAGACCGAGAACGTCTGCTTCCAGTTGGTGGGCCGGCGGCGCTGGGAGGTCCGCCGCCCCAGCATCCCCGACAACCACTACGCCCTGCTCCGGGAGGACGGCGAGGCCGGCGAGGTGGCCTGGGCGGGGGTGCTGGAGCCGGGCCAGGCGCTCACCTTCCCCCGGGCATGGTGGCATGAGGTCACCCCGGTGGACCCGGGCCTGTCGGTGAGCATCACCGTCGGGGTCAATCGGCCGATCGCCCATGACGCCCTGCACTGGCTGCTGCCCCAGGGGGCCCTGGTCGACGGCCTGCGGCGGCCCCTGGCCCATCCCGAGGCCGGTCCGGCCGACGCGCTGGGCCCGGTGCGGGACCTGGTGGCAGGGGTGTCCGACGAGGCGTTCCTGGCCCACCTCCAAGCCCGCGAGCTGCCCCTGGCCGCCGGCGCGGTCGGGCTCGGCGAGATCCTCGACCTGGCCGGGCCCGAGGACCTCGTCGTGCGCACCCAGCTGCCGGGAGCGGTGACCGTGGTCGACGACGGAGGAACGGGCCTGGCGGTCGCCGCGGCCGGTCGGGTGGTGTGGTTCGACCCGGCCTACAGCCCGGTGGTCGGCGCGCTCCTGGCGGGCCCTCCGGTGCGCGTCGGTGACCTCTTCGGGCGGGCCGGTACCCCCGAGGGCGTCGTGCTGGTCGCCGATCAACTGGTGCGCAACGACTGGTGTGTGCCGGCTCGTCCCGGTGAGGACCCCCTGGCCCGGCACCGGGCCTGAGCATGCGGGTCCTCGGCCTCCACGGGGCCTTCTACGGTCCCCGCGACGCCGTCGCCAGCTGGTCGGGCCATGACGCCGCCGCCGTGCTCGTGGTCGACGGGGAGATCGTGGCAGCCGTCGAGGAGGAGCGCCTCACCCGGGTCAAGCACGCCAACTGGTTCCCGGTCGGGGCGGCCCGGGCCTGCGCCGAGCAGGCGGGGTTGTCGCTGGGCGACATCGATCGCTTCGCGTTCCCCTGGCAGGAGTCCACGGTCGACCGGGCCACCGGGCCGGGCCGGGGCGTCGGGGTGCTCGAGGGGCTGCTGGCCGAGCGCCTGGGTGTCGAGGCCGAGGGCCGCGTGCGCTTCTGCCGGCACCACCTGGCCCACGCCCTCAGCGCGGTCATGTGCTCGGGCCTCGGTGACTGCCTCGTGGCCGTCTTCGACGGCAGCGGGGACGACCGCTCGGGTGCGGTCTACGAGGTGCGGGACGGCCGGATCGAGGAGCGGGCGGCCTTCACCCTGGCCCAGTCGTTGGGCGACCTCTACACCGAGGCCATCGCCACCATCGGCCTGCGCCGGTTCGAGGAGTACAAGGCCATGGGCCTAGCGCCCTACGGGGAGGTGGCCGGCGATGTCGTGGACCTCTCGGCCTGCCTCGTGCGGGAGGCCGACGGTGGCTACACCCTCGACCGGCGACCGCTCGAGGAGGCCCTCGCCGCCCGCGACCGCGTGCGCCGTCCGGGTGAGCCGTTCTCGGACTGGGACCGTGGGTTCGCCGCCGGTCTGCAACGCCTGCTGGTGGGGGCGGTCACCCACGTGCTGGACCACCACCGGGCCGCGACCGGCTTGTCGGACCTCTGCCTGGCCGGTGGCGTGATCCACAACTGCTCCCTCAACGGTGCCCTGGCCCGCTCGGGCGCCTGGGACCGCGTCTTCGTCCAGCCGGCGGCCCACGACGCCGGCGCCGCCCTGGGCGCCGCGCTCGCCGTGTGTGGCGCCGAGGGGGCCCTCGGCGGCCTGCGTCCGTTGACGACCATGGCCCTCGGCCGGGCCATCGGCGACGGCGAGGTCGTGGCCCGGCACCTGGCCCGTTGGGCCCCCTGGGTCGCCGTCGAACGGGTGGAGGATCCCGCCGCCGAGGCGGCGGAGGCGCTGGCCGCCGGTGAGATCATCGGGTGGGTCGAGGGTCGGGCCGAGTTCGGGCCGCGGGCCCTGGGTCGCCGCAGCATCCTCGCCGACCCCCGCCCGGCCTCGAACCGGGACCGGGTGAACCGGCGGATCAAGCGACGTGAGGGGTTTCGCCCCTTCGCCCCGGCCGTGCTGGCCGATCGCGCGGAGGACTGGTTCGAGCCGCTGGCCGCAGCGGCGGACACCGACCACATGAACTTCGTCCACCTGGTCCGGGCTGATCGCCGAGACCGCCTCGGGGCGGTGACCCATGTCGACGGCACCGCCCGGGTCCAGACCGTCGACCCGGTCACCAGCCCGGCGTTCGCCCGGCTGCTCACCGCGTTCGCGAGGCGCACCGGGGTACCCGTGGTGTTGAACACGTCGTTCAACGGCCCGGCCGAGCCGATCGTGGACAGCGTGGACGACGCGGTCGCCGGGCTCCTGACCCTCGGCCTCGACCGGCTGGTCGTCGGCGACGCGGTGGTCAGGCCGGTCGCGGGCGTCCACGACCCACGATCGCTGGTCGGCCTGTGCCCGTCCCTCCCGTTCCACCGGACCGTCCGCGGATCCACGTTGGCCACCACGGTCGGGGCGTTCTTCGACCAGTGGGACGAACCGGTGTCACCGGCGGTGGCGAACCTCCTGGGGGCCGCTGACGGGCACACGGCCCTCGACGACGAGGCCGACGAGGTGCTGGCCGAGGTGGCCGAGCTCTGGCGGCGCAAGGTCATCGACCTGCGCCCTCGGCCCGCGGCCGCCCGGCCGCCGGGCGGCCCCCGCCCCGGATCAGGGGCGGACGCCGAGGCCGGGGTTGGGCCGATGGCCGGCGTCGGCGAGGTCGAGGGCCACCGAGCGCAGCCACCGGACGAGGTCGACGCCGGCCTCGGCCAGGGTGGCCCGGTCGAACCGGGACACCTGCTCGGAGAGGTAGAGCATGCGCTCGACGTGGACCTGCAGGAGCACGAGGGGGTCGTCACCGCCGCCGTCGTCGGGCGTCAACGGCTCGTCGTGCTCCACCGCCCAGTCGACCAGTGCCCCGAACGCCACCGCCATGTGCACGTACGCATGGCAGGCGCTGACCGCCCGGCGCACCGGCCAGGTCGTGTCCCGCCAGGGCACGTACACCGAGGTGGCGTCCTCGTCCACGACCTCGTCGAACAGCGGGCGGGTGAGGAGCAGGGTGTACAGCTTCTGGTGGACCGCCTCGTGCAGGACCGTCACCTCGGCGTGCCAAGGCAGATCCAGCACCCATGGCGAGAAGAAGACGATCCCGGACAGCCCCGGCTGGGAGAACGAGTCCGGTAGGGGTGCCTGTCGCGCCGCCATGGCGGCGGCATCGGGCTCGGCGATGACCGCCACGTCGCCCACGAACGACCATGCGCTCTCGAACAGCTGCGGCGTGGCCAGTGCCGTCCGGGAGCACACGGCCAGGAGCCGGTCCGCCACCTCGGGGGTCGCGGCTTGGTGGCCCACCGGCCCGTCGGTGAGCTGGGGCAGCACGAAGCGGTCGAACACGTCGTCGAAACGAGCGGCGCGCGGACCGGTCCCCCCGCCGGCGGCCAGGAGCTCGGTGAGCGCCGCCGCCGCGGTCGCGTGGTCACCGTCGACCAACGCCCGGGCGAACCCCCCACCGTCACCGGCGGGGACGTGCTCCTGCGCCAGGAGCGTGGCCGCCGCCGGACCGAGGTCCTCGTCGCGCAGGAGGAGGCAACGGCGCAAGGGGTCGTCCCATGCCGTCACAGGACCCGGCCCGGACGGGGCCTCGAGGCGTTCGGCCACGGAGGCGGCGAAGGCCGAGCGGGCGTCCTCGGCCAGGCGCGTGGCATCCCCGAACCAGGGATTGCGGCACAGCTCGGCCTCGGCCGGCCGCCAGCCCGCGGCCAGGGCCCGGGCCTGCTCCGCCCGGCCGGCGGTCACCCTCGGCCTTTCGGCAGGGTGGCCAGGAGGTCGGGGACCCGCTCAGGAGCCTCGGGTGCGGCCCACGCCACCGCACGGTCCTGGGCCAGTCGGGTGGCGGCGTCGAGGAGGGCGTAGCGCCCGGCGACCGCGACGGGGTTCACCGTCGCCAGGAGGCAGGCCAACAGCCAGTGCAGGGCCAACGGACCGCCCTCGGGGTTGGCGGCGGCCCAGGACTGGTCGAGCAGGAGGCCCGTCACGGGACGGCCCTCCACAGCGACGGCCACGCCGCGCAGGTCGGTCATGGGGGAGCCCGACGGAGACACGCCGAGGGCGGAACAGGCATCCCGGAGGTCCGGCCGGGTCACGAGGACCGGCGAGACCAGGACCACCTCGGTCGCGGTGCGCCAGGCCTCGAGGGGGATGGCCAGCCGATCCGCGGTGCCGTGGGCCAGACGGCGGGCAGCGGCGACCAGGGCGCTCAGGGCGCCGTCGCCCTCGGCCACGGTCAGTGGGAGCCCGTTGAGGGCGTTGGCGACGAGACGGCTCCCGTCGGGGAGGGCGCGCACCCGCAGGACGGGGAGCTCGCCGGCCGCCGGGCGAGTGGGCCACCCGGCGGTCGCCCCGGGACCCGCAGTGACCGGGACGGCGACGCCGTCGACGGTGACGACCTCTTCGTCGTCGAGGGCCGCGGCGCCCAGCGGGTCCGGAGGGGAGGCGAGCAACCCCCGCCCTTCCAGGCCGTCGAGGATCCGCCGGGTCCCGTCGGGATCGAGCCCCACGCCCTCGACGGCGTCGGGGTCGACCCCCCGGCGGGCGACGGCATCCCAGACGGCGAACGCCGGCCCGGTCAGGTACGTGGGCGGATGGGTGCGTTCGGGCCACAGCACGGCGTCCCGCTCGCTCCACAGTCCGAAGACGGGGATGAGGACGCTCACGGCACGGGCCCGGCGACGAGGCCCTCCCGGGCCAGCAGCTGCAGGAAGCGCCGGGTCTCGACATCGGCATCCTCCGGAGGCGGTTCGCTTCCGGTCAGCGAGCGCCAGAGCTCGGTGCCCTCCGCGTTGAGCACGACCATCCGGGAGCCACCGGGGTCCCACACCACGGCGCGGTGGCCCAAGAGCACACCGGGGGTCACTCGACGCAGACCGGCGCTCTGAGCGGGAGGGGGGACCAGCTCGACCTCGCCGGCGGGGACCGCGCTCGTCGCCGCCGTGTGATCGAGGACCCAGTCGGCCACGGCCTCGGCGTCCCGGTGTCGGAGGCGGTGGGTGGGGGCGCCGGCGACGGCCCCCAGCGCCACCAGGGCCTGCTCCGGGGCCCGGTCGACGTCCAGAGCGTTGGCGGCGAGGGCCACGAGGGCCTCCGGCCGGTCCAGGTCCTCGATCTCGGGGTCGGCGGGGGCGGCGCCGTCCCACCACGGGAGGACCACGAGGCGCACCGGGTGGGGCCCCACCGGAGCGACCGGGCCGAGGGCGTCCGCGGGGACCTCCCAGCGCTGGCCCTGCGCCGGGTCGGTGTGGAGCCCCAGTCGGTCCCGGACGGGGTCGGCCAGGTGCCGAGAGCCGTACTTGAGCGTGAGGGGCTTCGGGTAGCCGTGCACCTGCCCGTCGGCATCGACGGCGACCATCTCGTCGGTCAGGTAGCTCAGTCCTCGTCGGAGCAGGTGGGTGGCGAGGGTGGACTTGCCGGCACCGGAGTGCCCGACGAGGAGGACCACGCCGGTCGGGGTGCCGAGGGCGGCGGCGTGGAGGTGGACCCGCCCGGCGTCCTGGGCGAGGTGGGCCTCGTTGAGCCGCGACACGACGGCCGACACCAGCTCGGGCAGCGAGGGTCGGTCGTGGGTGGGACCGGTGGCCTCGGTGGCCTGCCAACCCTCGGGCGTGCGCGCCACCACAAGGTGGAGGTGGATCGGTCCCCCTGGCTCGATCGGGGGAAAGGTGCGCAGCGCCGTGGCCACGGCGGGCCGGGCATCGTCCGGCACGTCGACCCGTACCCCCAGGGCCGGGGTGGCGAACAGCAGGGGAGGAGGCGACACCACGTCCGAGCGTAGGCTCGCCGTCGTGGTGGGACAGATCGACGTCGGGCCCGTACCCGATGGCGAGCCCCCGCGTGCGGTCGACACCCTGGGACGCTGGGCCTGCGACGTGGACGCGGCGACGGCGCGGGCGCGGGACGCAGCGGCCGGCAGGCTGCAGGGCTTCCTCGAGGGCTTCGACTTCGAGGGCCTCCGGGCCGACGCCGCCGGCGCCGGGCTCTGGACGGGGGCGGTCGGGGCGGGCCACGCCCACGGCGGCTTCGGCCTCGGGGACCTCGACGACCTGTTCTGCTCCCTGGCCCTCGACCCCCATCGGCTCGTGCTCAGCCGGGAAGCGGCCCCGATCGACATCGCGGCAGTGGCCGGTGAGCGCCGGGTCCGGCCGGGTGCCCCCACCATGGTCAACCCGGCCCGCCTCGTCGGCGTGCTGGGCGAGGGGGTCACCGCGCAGCTGGCCCATGTGGACGAACTGCACGAGCCGACGGGGGCGCTGTGCGCCGACCTCGAACGGGTCTTCGGGGGCCGGGCCAAGGCCGACCTCTTCTGCTCCCACGGCCGGGTCAGCGGGCTGGGTCCGCACTTCGACAACCCCGAGCTCATCGTGGTCCAGGTCCACGGGTCCAAGCTCTGGCGGTTCCACCGGCCGGACACCGAGCACCCCCAGCGGGGGCTCCTCGACGAGCACCGGGCCCTGGAGGAGGGTCGACGGCACCCGGCCGGTGAGGTCGTCCTCACGCCGGGGGAGGCCTTCTTCCTGCCCCAGGGCTGGTGGCACGAGGCGGTGGCCGAAGGCGGGCCCTCGGCCCACGTCACCTTCGGCATCACCCGTCCGACGGCCAACGAGGCGGTCGAGCGGCTGGTGCGCTGGGGCCGCTAGACCGACGCCGGCCTGCGGGCGCCGGTCGACGAGGCCTGGGGTCCGGCCGAACTCGACGCGGTCCTCGCCCGCCTCCAGCACGCCGACGGGGCCGATCAGTGGCGGCGGT